>JAEIGA010007093.1_pt1 | contig 17045 bp, 14 predicted proteins | sample 9270691 | NCBI WGS metagenome assembly JAEIGA01 (sample SAMN17057246, study PRJNA624740) | gut metagenome | biome: biome; isolation source: fecal sample | host: Bos grunniens | place: China: Xizang | collected 2019
CACTGTAGATTTGAATTTTGAACGTGCATTGCACTGGATTGAATGTGGTGCACAACCTACTGACACTGTACGCAACATCCTCTCTAAGGAAGGTGTAATGTTGATGAAGCACCTCCGTGGTGGTGTTCGTAAGGGCGCATTCGACGAAGCTGCTGCACAAGCTAAGTTTGACGCTTGGAAGCAAACTAAGGATGCTAAGTTCAATGCTGAAGTAGAAAAGACTGCAGCTGCTAAGAAGGCAACTCTCGAAGCTCGCCTCGAAGCAGAAAAGGCTGTTAACGCTAAGATTGCAGAAAAGGTAGCAGAAAAGAAGGTTGCAGAAGCAGCTGCTAAGGCAGAAGCTGAAGCACAAGCTACAGAAGAAACTGAAGCTACTGAAACAGTTGAAGAAACTGCTGAAGCTTAATCGTTTCTCACCCAAAAACAAAAAGACCCTTTGTCATTCGACATTGGGTCTTTTTTTATGTGAATTGCTGCCATACAGGTTTGACTACGCACAATATTGGCACCTCAAACGAGAGCAGACATTACCAAAAGTGAAGAGCATGAACTTATCGTATCATGCTCTTCACTTTTCATATTTACAACACTATTGTTTGATTACACCACACCTTGTGCCATCATTGCCTTAGCGACTTTCATAAAGCCAGCAATATTTGCACCGCGCACGTAGTTGATGTATTCAGGAGTTTGACCATACTTCAAGCATTGATCGTGTACATCGCTCATAATTTGGTGAAGCTTAGCATCTACTTCTTCTGCTGTCCAACTGATATGCATAGCATTTTGAGTCATTTCAAGACCTGAAGTAGCCACACCACCAGAGTTGACTGCCTTACCTGGAGCAAATGGAGTTTTTGTTTCGATGAAATAATCTACAGCTTCTGCAGTACATCCCATGTTACTTACTTCTGCCACCATCATCACACCATTTTCCACCAACATTTTAGCATCTTCCAAGTTCAATTCGTTTTGAGTAGCACAAGGCAGAGCGATATCCACCTTTTGTTCCCAAGGCTTCTTGCCTGGATAGAAAGTTGCTTCTGGGTACTTTTCTGCATAAGGCGCTACGATATCATTGCCTGAAAGGCGGAGTTCAAGCATATAGTCAATCTTTTCTCCTGAAACGCCTGTTGGGTCATACACATATCCATCAGGACCGCTCAGTGTTACCACCTTTGCACCAAGTTCAGTTGCTTTCTTAGCTGCGCCCCATGCCACATTTCCGAAGCCTGAGATTGAAACAGTCTTACCCTTCAACTCAGTATTATAATCTGCGCACATTTGTTCTACGAAATAGAGTGCGCCGTAACCAGTTGCTTCAGGACGCAGGATTGAACCGCCAAACTCCATACCCTTACCAGTGAAAGTTCCAGTATGTTCGCGACTGAGCTTTTTGTACATACCAAACATATAGCCCACTTCGCGTCCACCTACGCCGATATCACCAGCAGGCACATCTTGGTCTGGTCCAAGATTTCTCCACAATTCCAACATAAATGATTGGCAGAAGCGCATGATTTCAGCATCACTCTTACCGCGAGGCGCGAAATCAGAGCCACCCTTAGCACCACCCATAGGCAATGTAGTCAAAGCATTCTTAAAGGTTTGTTCAAAACCCAGGAATTTCAAAATACTCAAGTTTACAGAAGGGTGAAAACGAATACCGCCTTTGTATGGACCAATAGCATTATTGAATTGCACACGATAGCCAAGATTCACTTGCACCTCTCCTTTATCGTCCACCCAGGGCACACGGAAAGTTACGATTCTATCAGGTTCAACCAATCGCTCTATCAATTTTGCTTTTTCAAACTCTGGGTGTTGATTGTACACTTCTTCGATTGAGAGCAACACTTCCTTGACGGCTTGCAAGTACTCTTTTTCTCCTTGATGTTTTGCTTCAAGAGCAGCCAAGATTTGTTCGGTTTTCATAATTCAAATAGTTTTCAATGATTACATTTTGCCACCGACAGCAAATGCTTTTCAATACATTTACCACCAACAGCAGATAAGGTTTAAGGTTTAACACCCCAAAAGTAGTCATTAAATTTGAATCATGCGCTTCACTTGCGAAATTATTTCCTCATTATTGAGTTCTTTTGGCAAAATTTCACTTACGTCAAGGTTTTTTAGCAAAGCCTCACGTATTTGTGTCGAACTCCAGGGAAATAAGGGTGCATCAATAAATTGAGCGTTATTCGGCAATTGTTGCATATCTACAGGATAACCCTCGCGGGGATAGACGAGCAGTTTGTGCTCCTGCAAAATATCTGCACCACGGTACCATTTATCAAAACATAGCCAATTGTCTGCACCGATCAACAATTGGAAAATACAATTAGGGTAAGCCTGCTTCAAGGCTTGCAAAGTATCATAAGTATAAGATGGGCGAGGCAAGGAGAATTCAAAATCTGACACCACTACCCTATCAATATCAGCGACGGCACGCTCTGCCAGCGACAGACGAAAGTTCTCATCCATCAAACCTGGCGATTGCTTCAGCGGATTCTGCGGAGAGACCATCAACCACAGTTCGTCGGTCAATCCCCGACGAACCACATATTCTGCCAACCCCACATGTCCTTTGTGTATAGGGTTGAAAGATCCTCCAAACAAAGTAATCCTTTTCAAATGTTCACGCTTTACTTTATTGCTGTAAAAAATCTTTCACTTTGCGCAACACATCTTGCTGCGCCGTAGCCAAATCATCGTTGATCACTACGGTGTCAAATTTTGAAGCAAAGGTCAGTTCGTATTCTGCACGAGCAATACGTTGTTCTATCACTTCTGGTGCATCAGTCGCTCTGCCTGTCAATCTTTCTCGCAAAGCTTCTACCGAAGGAGGTTGTACAAATACGCTCAACGCTCTTTCTCCATAAATAGCCTTGATTTGCTCTGCACCGAGCACGTCTACATCACACACCACATTTTCACCGCGTGCCAATTGTTCATCCACCTGTGCTTTCAGCGTGCCATAGTATCTGCCTTCGTACACTTCGACGTATTCCAGTAATTCGCCGTTGTCAATACGTTGTTTGAACTCTTCGGGCGACAGGAAGAAATACTCCACGCCATGCTTTTCTTCTCCACGAGGGGGACGGCTGGTGGCCGAGATAGAGAAGTGCAGATTCAAGCCCTGCTCCATCAGATAATTAATCAGGGTACTCTTGCCCGAACCCGAAGGCGCTGAAAATATCAATAACTTTCCCATACCTGGTGTTGTCTCTATTATATATTACATCACATTGAGCACTTGCTCCTTGATTTGCTCCAATTCATCCTTCATCATCACCACGATGTTTTGCATCTCTGCCTGGTTACTTTTCGAACCAGTCGTATTGATTTCGCGACCCATTTCCTGAGCGATGAAGCCCAACTTCTTGCCCTGTCCATGCCCTTCGCGCATTGTTTCGCGGAAGTAGTTGATATGATTGGTCAAGCGTTGCTTTTCTTCGTTGATATCCAATTTTTCGATATAGTAGATCAACTCTTGTTCCAGGCGGTTGCGGTCATAGTCCACACCGGTCAGGTCTGCCAAGCGTTCTTCCAGGCGTTGTCTGATTTTCTCTACACGGCTCTTTTCAAAGGGTTCGATTTCTTTCATCAAGGCTTCGATGCGCGACAGATTCTTTTCAAACTTTTCTGCCAGGGCTTCACCTTCCTGCGCTCTGAATTGCATCAATTCCTCTACAGCCACTTTCACCAGGGCAAACACTTCCTGCCATTCCTCTTCGCTCAGTTCTTCCACCGCTACGGTTTGCACCACGTCGGGCATACGCACCAGCACGCTCCACACGTCAGCACCATCCATAGCGATACCATGTGCTTGGCTCACGTCCTGCATTTGTCTCAGGTAATTGCCCACCATATCGGCATTGATCGAAGCTGTCGCCGACGTCCCATCCTTTTCCACCCAAAGGGTAAAGTCCACTTTGCCGCGCTCCAGCTGCTTTGACAAATAACCGCGGATTTCCATTTCCTTCTCGCGATAAAGGGGAGCGATTCGGGTTGAGAGATCCAAACTTTTCGAGTTGAGCGATTTCAACTCTACGTGTACTTTCTTATCTACCACATGGCCTTCGGCTTTACCAAAGCCTGTCATTGATTTTATCATGGTTTGAAACGATGAACAATTAAAGATTAAAGTTGAGAGATTAAAGTTAAGAGGCGAGAGGTGTAACGCAGAGGGATTGGCATTACACTACAGGAGGTTCTCCATATTCATTCTGCCACTCGTCACCTTTGGTTGCCAATAATATAATATTATATATAGGACATAGTATCCACCATCCGCTATGATTGGTATCGTGCAAGCGGCGTGTTGCTACAGCCAAATAGGGCAATATCAGTCCCCATACAGCAATTTGACCAGCTACGGGAACACAGCCAACCAGAAATATAAACAAATAGAACCACCAAAACTCTGCACGCGTAGCTCTGCCTTCAAAGCCTACATATTTCCTGAAGCACACTTCGATAGACTCGCCGAAAGACATTGTACGTGAGGGTTCGCGATAATATTGATAATTGCTGTGTTGCTGGTTGTAGTAGTTATTGTTGCTCTGTTGCTGAAATGCAGGAGGCGCTGGAGGCGTTTGAGTTGGTGGTGGAGGACAAAATGCAGGAGGTTGTGGTGCAAACAAAGCCTTCAGTTCTTCCACTTCCCCGGCAGGAGTCCAGTTCGCCATACCTTGTGTCCACACCAATGTTTTTGCAGTCACACCACAGTTTATCAAATCCTCGACTTTCACAGGACCGCATTGCTGAGCATTTTCTACGTAATAATACATATATATAATATTTATATTGTCATTTCCTTTTTTGCAAAGATACGAATAAACGAGCGAGAAATATGAAGTTTACTTGAATATTTTTCACAGCGAGTGGAAGTATCTTTTATCTCATGCAAAAACAGACAAAATATCTCACGCAAATCTACAAAATCTCACGAATAGACACGAATTTTATTTGTCAAGCACAAACCGCAATGTCCTCACTAAATAACCCCCTCCCCGCCTTGCGGCGGTACTCCCCCTTAGAAGAGGGAGAAAGACGAGAGCCAAAGGCTCAGAGGGGGTGGAGAGTTTAACCACGAAACAAAGTTCGCCGCCCGAAGGGGCCAAAGGCAATCCTCACGAATTTTCACAAATTTCTTTACATGCTCTAAACATTCGTGCCCATTCGTGTTCATTCGTGGTTCAACCAAAAAACTTTGTGGTGTATTTTTTTACCACGAAACAAAGTTCGCCGCCCGAAGGGGCTAAAGGCAATCACACGAATAGACACGAATTTCTTATGGTAGAACAAATCCAACCGAGAGTCCAGTAACAAAAAAACTTGGGGATAAGTTACCCTACCCCCAAGTTTTTATACCTTGTATCATATTTCAGTGATTATTTCACCATCACCTTTTTACCATTTACGATATAGATGCCAGGCTGAGCCATTTCATTCACACGGCGTCCAGAGAGGTCATAAATCACCTTCTTGCCTTCAGTTTCTACCTTAACGCTTTCTACTGCTGTAGTGTTAAAGTCGAACTTCAAGGCTTTCACATTAGAAGTAACAGCGCTTGCTGGGAGATATGCTTTGTTGGCATTGTTGAGGAATACGCCACCATTCATTGTCGCCTTATAGAGGCCGACACCAACTTCACCATTTGCAAGAACGTATGCTTCTTCTGCTACATATTTATTAACTGAAGTACCCTCCATTATACTTTCAAAGTCTTCAAAGTTGTCACCTGTAACCTCAAATACATATTCACCTTTGGGAGCATTTACAATCACAGCTGTATTTGCAGGTAGAATTCCTTCAATTTGTTCCAATTGCACCTTTCCATCAACAACATCTGTAATATTATAACATACAACCTCATCTGGAATTACAACACGATAACCCAAATACAATGTAGACCATTCTGTTTCTGTTACATTAAGAGTATAATCTTCAAAAGACACTTTATAAATACTTACATTATCTTGGCCAGAACCATAACAAGAGAACAAACTACTACTGCTATTATATTTTAACAAGTTTCTAGTATATGTACCATTTGCTTTAATTGTAGCTACACCTTCATTAATATTTATAGTCCAACTACCATTGTCATTATTTGTCGCCTGCGTCTTTAAATGATTACTACTAGAAGATGCAGCATAGAGATAACCCATTTTCGTTCTAAAGGCCCATGTATTATCTTGTGTTCCTTCTTCCAAAGTCAAAATCTGCACCTTATCATTCAACTCCACATAGTTTTCACTTTTAACAACCTCTGCTTGGTCACGATTATTTTCTTTTTGAGTAGTAGAAAGTGCATAATTATGGGCAGATGCAACAATCACCACCTGATTACCGACTTCTAAAGTTGCAGCATCCTCTACCAATGTTGCCCTTTGGACACCACCTTCTACCTTAAATTCTTTCTGAACTATTGAACTCGATTGGGAGCCATCGGTATTATCGAAAGCCACAGCCCTCAATATTGCATTTGCTTTTATTGTCAAAGGTGAAGTATATTGAGTACTTTGATTAGTAGGACTACTACCATCAAGCGTGTAACGGACTGTCGTTCCTTCCTCTGATGTTATTGTAGCAACAAAAGGACTTTCAGAAGATCCTTCACCATCAACATTAATTACTGGATCATTTGAGTCTTGTTTTACATAAGTAATAGATATAGACTTAATATAAAGAGCCTTGGAAGAAGTTTGAGTGTATGATAATAATATTTCTCCTGAAGCATTTACATCATCAAATGTATAACTAGTCGCTGTTTTAGTTAAAGTTTCTGTTCCAATTTCTGTATTTCCTACTTTTATTTTAAAAGTTCCTTTTATATCAGACGCACCTGAAGTATTAATGACAATTTTTGTAATCATACCTTCAATATCAGAAGTTGAAAGAGTCATTGATTTGTATGGCTTACTTCCAGATCCAAATTGCTGACCCTTAGTTCCATCATATCCCCAATACCCCCCATTACCACCTAGAGTCCATTCAACCCCATTAAGTTCTTTTGTACCATTAGCACTAAATTGACTAGAAGTAAACGTATAGGAATATGTTACCTCTTCCGCATATCCCCCTATTGCCAGAAGGAAACATAAAAAAGAAAGTAGAAATTTCTTCATAATTATTAGTTTTATGTATTGTTTGTTAATATTTTAAATTATCATTTCTTTAGTATTTATATAATCTCGATAAATACTATTGCGGGCGCAGTGCACACCACAACAATTTGCAAAATTAGGTAATTATTATTTAAATATCAAGAAATTAAGAAAGATATTTACGCAACTCGTTAACATTCTTTTCAGAAATGAATAATCGTCGCTACAATGGGTATATTCAAGGGGGCATTATACCATAAAAAAACAAGGTCTAACCTTTTTTAAAAAAACCGTTCTGGAATTTAAAAAAGGTTAGACCTTGTTTTAACGAGACGTCGCAAAATTTTCAGGACATCTCTACCTTGTTTTATTACACCACAAAGTTTATTTTGGTTGAACCACTAATGAACACGAATGAGCACGAATATTTGGAGCATGTAAAGAAATTTGTATTAATTCGTGAAAATTCGTGGTTAAACTCTCCACCCCCTCCGAGCCTTTGGCTCTCGTCTTTCTCCCTCTTCTAAGGGGGAGTACCGCCGTAAGGCGGGGAGGGGGTTGTTTTGTGAGGACATTGCGGTTTGTGCTTGACCAATAAATTCGTGTTAATTCGTGAAAATTCGTGGTTAAACAAAAATTATTCGTGGTGAAAACCCAAAATCATTCGTGGTGAAAACCATTTGCAGAAGTCAAGCAAATAAAAATTCGTGTCTATTCGTGAGATTGCCTTTAGCCCCTTCGGGCGGCGAACTTCGTTTCGTGGTTAAAAAAACTCTAATTTATTTGTGGTTTAAAAAAGCACGAAAGGAGACAAGAAATGCGCAAGAGGCCTTTCAACCTCAATCTTTTGACTTACGATTATTTACATCAAACAGGTAAGTCACCTTAGCAATAATAGTGCCGTGAGCTGAGCGGGCAAAGAGATCCTTCTTACCATTATTAAAGACGTCGGACAATCCGAAATAGTAGCGACCATCTATCATAAAGTGTCCCACCCTGGTATTGAGTTCGACGCCAAGGCCCGCGGTGATACCATAGTCAAATTTCCTGTCCATCAGTTTGCCATATTGTTCATACATAGCATTTGGGCGATCGGGCACTCCGTTGATTTCTGTCCACTCGTCACTACGCTTTTCACGTTCGCCGATACAATAGCCCAACTGTGGACCTGCCAGAAAGTATACCATTGGACCTCGATGTTCCTTGCCCCATGCGAGTCTCGCCAGGAATGGCATTTGCAGATAGTCCATTTGGCGTTGATATTTGTCGGGCAGGGGTTGGCTGTATTGGTTGATGATATTTTCCTTCCAACCCAGTCGCGAGTAGTTGAACTCCACCTGAAGGGCACAAAGCAGGTTGAAATATTTCTCGCTGGTGATACGTGCCGTGATGCCATAGGTGGGAGCTATCAGCCATGATTGATTGATGATAGGATTGAACGTCATGCGGTTGAAATTGACACCACCATTGACACCTACCGCTATATTGGAACGAGGCTCCCCAACCTGCGCATTGAGCAGTTGAGGAGACCACAATAAAATCAATAATAGTATGTTCCTGAAAAACCGAATCATCATAGATGGTTATTGAACTTCGACCTTTTCGATAGCTCCATCTGTGCGATAATGAATAAACCAGAAGTTGCTATCTGCCAATGCGCCTTGCGGAGCAATAGGCTCAAATCTGAAATCGCTTTGCAAATGACTTGCGTTGATATCTTGCGTAGAAAGTTGGCTACCGTAGCGCGCAATTCCGTGCAGGAAGTACATACCGCTATCATAGCCCAAGATAGCCATACTTGGTATGACAGGCAGCAAGTCCTGCTTGAACCAATATTTATAGCGTTCGATAAACCGTTTTGTTTCTGTCGACCATTGATTGCAGAAAGCATTTGTCACGAGGTAGGTATTTGACAAATGCAGTTCCTGGCGATAGTCCTTGGCTGCGCCCTGCCAGTCGCTATATCCAAACAGTGCTACGGACGATTTGGGATACTCTGTACGATATGCTTTGATCAGTTTGGTCACATTCTTGAACATTGCAGCAGAAGACGAAGTAGGCACAATCACGCTGGTGCATCCTGCACGAGAATAGGCGTGGAGATCTTCGATATTGAAGTCTACCGAGAGTTCGCCGATTGTATATTCCTGCTTGGTCAGTTGTTCTTTCAAATAGTCAGTAAAACCTTGTTCATTACCCTTGATCTCTTCACCCACAAAGATAACACGTGTGTCTGCCTTGTCAAACTGTTTGGTGAAAAGGTTGGCGAGGATTTCATTTTTCTTTACACTCGGTGTATTCAGCATAAAGATATTGGGGTTGTAGTTCAATGAATCGACCTTTGACGAGAAGGGTATCAACACCTTCACGCCCTCGGTCTTGGCAAACTCGACGACATCCGAGAAGTGCGACAAATAGAGGGGACCCACGAGAAACTTCACTTGATTTTGTTTAAGTTTCTGGAGGACCTCCTGCATTGTATTTTGGTTGTTGGGTTCTTCGTAGGTATAGATAGTCACCTTGTGTCCCTGTTCCTTGAAATCCTGTGCAGCCAGCAAGAAGCCTCGATAGTATTCGAGAGCTCGGCCACCAGCCAATCCCTTTTCAGCGATAGGCAGAATCATAGCCATACGGATTTCAGAAGCATTGCTGACGCCGTGTGCTGGCTGTGATGCAGCAGACTTGACCTGAGTTTGAACAGGAGTCTGACTTTCGCCATCAACAAAGGCGAGTGAAGACGCAGGTATCTTGACAGAACTGCCCGCCTGCAAACTTTGCGCAGTAAGTCCAGGGTTAGCATTGAGAATTTGCTCCACCGTCACACCGTAGATTACAGAAAGACGATAGAGAGTCTCACCTTGTTTGACCACATGAACGTTGGCTTGACCAAATGCGCCAGATACTGCTATAAATGCAGCGAAAACAGTTACTATGAACTTTTTGAATAATAATGTTCTGAATTGCATATTTTCATTAGTATTTTGAGGGCAAAAGTACAAAAAATGTGCGAATAGATGAATGTATTCCAAAAGAAAAACGTACTTTTGTTGATAATATACCGAGATATATCCGCAAGTTTTCAAATTATCGCAAAAAATCATATTAAAAACGTCATAAAATCATGAATCGTCAGACACTAAATAAAAGCATTCAATTGTTTTCTATCACAAAGAGAGCAATACTGATATGCCTCTGCCTCGCCTGCCTGTCAGGCAATGTATTTGCGCAACAAAAGAAAGGCAAAGTTCAGAGTCCACCGCGCCCTTCACTTTCCGAACTGGTTGCCAATTATCAGTTTGCCGAAGCGCTGGAATTATTGGAAGAAGAAATAGAAATCCTCGAAGAAAAAGGGAAAGATATTTCACAATTAACAGCGCAAGAGGAGCAGGTGGAAAGATGTCTACAAATGCTTTCTGCAACTGAGGATATCTGCTTTATTGACAGCATAGTATTACACAAGTCGCAAATGCTGTCAGCGCTACCCCTGTCGTCTGAAATCGGACACATAGGTGACTTGCAACAGGTATGTCCCGAGGTGGCGCAACAATGTGATTCTGCCGACGTCATGAGTGCATATATGAACTCGATGGAGGACTGTCTGTATTTCACCATGAAGGATTCTTTGGGTGTAGAGAAATTACATTCCTGCAACAACTTGATGGGTACCTGGACATCCCCCACCCCACTCGACGGCATTACCAATATTCCGGGCGAACAAGGCTATCCCTTTATGCTGTCCGACGGTGTCACTTTCTACTACTCTGCACAACATCCCGATGGCATTGGCGGATATGATATTTATGTGACACGATACCAGTCAAGCGAAAATCGCTTTTTGACACCCGAATTACTCAACATGCCTTTCAACAGTCTGGCCAACGACTATTTCTACATTTATGATGAAGGCAAGGAGATAGGCTGTTTTGCCACCGACCGCAGACAAGCCGCAGACTCGGTTTGCGTATATTTCTTCCTGCCCAACCCCGAGAGGCGTATCTATCAAGCAGACAGTTTGGACGAGGCAGAATTGAGAGACTATGCACAGATCCGCTCTATCAAGGACACGTGGAGTAATGCAGAGGAAGTGGCACAAGCCAAGGCTGAATTGTACAAAGCAGATGTGCAATCGTCACAAAATATGTATCGCTTCATCATCAACGACGCCATAGTATATACACAGTTAGAGCAGTTCAAAAGCGCATCAGCCCGCCGTATCGCAGAACAATGGATTCAAGAAAGCGAACGACTGGCGACAATGCAGAGCGAACTGGAACTGCTCAGAAAGTCTTATATTAAAGGAGCATCACTGCAAGAACAAGAAAAAATACTACAATACGAAAGCGCCATCCACCAACTACGCGCCACAGTGCTTCGTTTAGAAAAAAATATGCGTAACACCGAGTTGGCACAATAACCTCGCGCATATTATAATAAGACTCTCAGCACGCAATAGATATTAACCTCAAAAGAAACAAGTATATGGAATTCAAGTCCTCTGAACTAATCATAAATGCAGATGGAAGCATTTTCCACCTCCATGTCAAACCCGAGCAATTAGCGGACAAGGTCATCTTGGTCGGCGACCCAGGCCGCGTCTCACTCGTAGCATCACATTTTGACAAAATAGAATGTGAAGTTGAAAACCGCGAATTTCGCACCATCACTGGTTCATACAAAGGCAAACGCCTGTCGGTAGTTTCGACTGGTATCGGATGCGATAACATCGATATCGTGGTCAACGAATTAGATGCCTTGGCAAATATTGATTTCGAAACACGTACGGAGCGCCAAGAGCCCAAAACTCTGACATTGGTCCGAATTGGCACTTGCGGTGGTTTGCAACCCTATACACCCGAGGGAACATTCGTACTGAGCAAAATGAGCATTGGATTTGATGGTCTGCTCAATTTCTATGCAGGTCGTAACGAGGTGTGCGATTTAGCATTTGAAAAGGAATTTATCAACCACATGGGATGGCAGGGCAACCAATGCATCGCTCACCCCTACGTGATACATGCTGACGAAGAATTGAGCGAGCGCATTGCTGGTGAAGAAATGGTACGCGGTGTGACTATTGCATGCGGTGGTTTCTATGGCCCCCAAGGCAGACAACTACGCATCCCCATTGCCGACCCCAATCAAAATGAAAAGATAATGAATTTCGTAAGCAGCCAAGGCGAGCGTATCACCAACTTTGAGATGGAAAGTAGCGCCCTTGCAGGACTTGCCCGTTTGCTGGGACATAAAGCGACTACATGCTGTATGGTTATAGCTAATCGAGTGGCGGGAAAGGCAAATCCGAATTACAAGAACAGCATCGATGCTTTGATTCAACTCGTATTGGAAAGATTATAGGAAAGTAAACAAGGAAAGTGACAAGTTGACGAGCCTACAAGTAGACAATTACAAAAAAGTGTTGTGTGGCATACTTTTTTATTTTGCCATCTAAAAACAAATGTTCAATTTTGCATCGTTGAAATGAAACAACCTTTTTTACCTTAACAAGACCTAATACTAATTGATGGAATTTGGGAATATGCGCTTGGTATATTCCCAAATTTATTTTACTGCCAGACACATCTTTGAGCAAGTTTTCTGTTCATACACACTATTTTTGTCATTTCTTTATTGTATCTTTGTCGTCCATTATAGAGTGTTGGATACTGAGAAATCGTTTCAACAGACCAACTACCACAATTAGTATAAACACATAAAAAAGAATAGACACATGAAAGCATTCGTTTTTCCTGGACAAGGTTCACAATTCGTAGGTATGGGTAAGCACCTGTACGATCAACACCCTGCTGCTAAGAAGATGTTTGAACAAGCCAACGAAATCCTTGGCTTCCGCATCACAGATATAATGTTCGAAGGCACTGACGCTGATTTGAAACAAACGCGCGTCACTCAGCCCGCCGTATTCTTGCACAGTGTCATCAGCGCCCTCTGCCTGGGCGACGAATTCCAACCCGACATGGTGGCAGGACACTCACTCGGCGAATTGTCTGCACTCGTAGCAGCTGGCTGCGTATCATTCGAAGATGGCCTGCGCCTCGTAGCCGCTCGTGCCGTAGCGATGCAAAAGGCTTGCGAAGCCGTACCTGGCACAATGGCAGCCATTATCGCTCTGCCCGATGAAACTATTGAAAAGATCTGTGCAGAAGTTTCTGCAGAAGTTGATACCGTGGTTCCTGCCAATTACAACTGCCCTGGTCAATTGGTCATCTCGGGCAAGGAAGAAGCCATCAATGCTACATGCACACGTTTGAAGGAAGCTGGCGCTAAGCGTGCCCTCGTATTACCCGTGAGCGGTGCTTTCCACAGCCCTTTAATGCAACCTGCACAACAGGAATTGGAAGAAGCTATCGCTAAGACTAATTTCCAAACGCCCAAGTGCCCCATCTATCAAAACGTAGACGGCAAAGCACACACAGAACCCGAAGAAATCAAGGCCAACCTGATCAAGCAATTGACTGCTTCGGTAATGTGGACTCAAGAAGTGCAAAATATGCTTCAAGCAGGCGCTACGACTTTCGTAGAATGTGGTCCTGGCAAAACACTCCAAGGCATGATCGCCAAGATTGCTAAGGGCGTGGCAGAAGTTGAACTGCAAGGCGTAGGAGAGTAATTTAGGGATAAGGCTCAAGAGTCAAGGAACAAGGATCAAGGGAGTAGAAACCTCAGAATATTCAAATTATCCAGAATCTTTCGACCACTAAGATTTCTCCAACCACTCCAACTTCCACAGAACCTCCATCATTTATTTATGCAAGAGAAAGTTTTAATATATCAAGTATTGCCTCGTCTCTATGGCAACAAGTGCACGGCGAATGTACCCGCAGGCACCTTGGCCGACAATGGAAGTGGCAAGATGAACGATTTCACTGATATCGAATTGAAGCGCATTCACGATTTCGGTTTCACACACATTTGGTACACAGGTTTGATCGAACACGCCACACAGACGGACTATTCCGAATATGACATAGCTCAGGATCACCCAGCCGTAGTCAAGGGCGTTGCTGGTTCACCCTACGCTATCAAGGACTACTATGACATTGATCCTGATTTGGCCGTAATTGTCAAGAAGCGCATGAAGGAGTTCGAAGCCCTCGTTGCGCGTACCCATGCCGCAGGGTTGAAGTTCATCATTGACTTTGTGCCCAACCACGTCGCACGTCAATATAAGTCTGATGCAAAACCTGCTCGCGTCAAAGATTTGGGTGAAACCGACGACACTTCACGTCACTTCTCGCCCAACAACAATTTCTACTATATCAGCGAATCTCCCTTGCGCACCAGCCATCTGCCGTCTGCCAAGGAGGGAGAAAAGCCCTACAAGGAATACCCCGCTCGCGCTACGGGCAACGATGTCTTCTCGGCCATGCCTGGCGTCAACGATTGGTACGAAACAATCAAGTTGAACTATGGCGTAGACTATCTCGGCGGTCGTCGTTGCCACTTCAACCCCGTGCCCGACACATGGAAGAAGATGACTGCGATCCTCCTCTTCTGGGCAAAGAAAGGTGTCGATGCATTCCGCTGCGATATGGCTGAAATGGTGCCTTGCGAATTCTGGACTTATGCTATCGCCGAGGTGAAGAAGAAATATCCGCACATCCGCTTCATCGCCGAGGTGTACAATCCTGCCGAATATCGCAACTATATCCACCGTGGCGGGTTTGATTATTTGTATGACAAGGTAGGCCTCTACGATACTCTGCGCGCCGTAGTCTGCGGACACGCTCCTGCTTCTGCCATCACTCACGCTTGGCAAAGCGTAGACGATATCCACGAGCACATGCTCAACTTCCTCGAAAATCACGACGAACAACGCATCGCTTCCGAATTCTTCGCTGGTGATGCTTTCAAGGCGTTGCCCGCCCTGGTCGTTTCGGCTTGTATGCGTACCAGCCCCTTCATGCTCTATGCAGGGCAAGAAGTAGGCGAACCAGGTATGGACGCTGAGGGTTTCAGCGGATGCGACGGACGCACCACGATCTTCGACTATTGGGGCGTCAAGTCTCTGCAACGCCTCACCTTGGGCGAAATCTATCTGCGCCCCGAGGAGCAACAACTTTACTCTTACCATCGTCGCATTATGACCCTGTGTGGACGCGAAGCGGCACTGCGCGAAGGCAGTTTCTACGACTTGACTTATGCCAACCTGGATTGGGCAAGCGGATTCAACCCCGACCGCCACTTTGCCTTTATCCGTAAGCACGAGGACGAGACTATCCTGATCGTGTCCAACTTCTCTGAGCAAAATAGCGCCTTTGGCGTACGCATCCCTGCTCATGCCTTCGAATACCTCAAACTGCGTGCTGGCGTACAGATGGCGACCGATCTGATCAGCGGTGAGATGCAGACGCTCGAACTGCGCCCCGATGCTCATGTCTCAGTCAGCGTACCTGCTCATGGTGCTGTGATGTTGAAGTTGAAATAAGAACCCAATATATTCTGAGAACTCCGAGAATCCAGGATAGTCAGAGTACTTCGATTACTCTAAGCAGTCCTATAATTCCGAATACTCCGACCATTTTATTTCCCACAAAATGAAGAAAATCACCATCCTCTTCTCCTTCCTCGTGCTCGCCCTCACATCTGCATCTGCACAGGATTACCCTTTCATTATCACTACAGATGCCAGTAATCCCGCCCTCTACTACATCTACTCGGGTCGCGACGGCGCCGGTCAAGCAGGCGGATGCGTATTCTGCAACGAAATTCCCTATGGCGAGAACAAACCCAAACTGGTCTTGATGTACAAGAACCCCAACAATGTGGAGCTCACCCAGCTGTGGTATTTCATGGAGGACGAGAACAAGATGCTCAAGATCATCTCGGCAGCAGACGGACGTATGGTGACCGTAGCCAACACCTCGGATGGAGCGAAGAAGGTCTATATGCAAACGGCACAGGAACTGACCAACAAATACTATACCTGGACCCTGCACAAGAGCGGCAACTACTACGCCTTCAAGACCTCGGACGGCAAGACCTTCCTCAGCCACAACGGCAACTGGCAAACTGGCGGTCCACAGATGGGCCTCTACAATGCAGATGGCAGCAAGGACGAAGGTTCACGCGTCTTCTTTGAAGCCTGCACTACGCCCAGTGCTATCCACTCAATCACCACCACGAGCCCCCACCCCGGCATCTATACCCTCGGTGGACTACGTGTGGAAAAGGCAACCCAACCGGGCACCTATATCGTGAATGGTCAAAAGACCATCGTGCGCTAACAAAACCGCATCTACAATACCTAAGTGATTGGAAACCTCCTCAGGCATTTCCAATCACTTTTTTATTTGCCCATTGGACACACACCATGCACACTCTTCCTTGAATTCGGCACCACCACTCCTCCAAACGCCACTATTCCATGCCTTTTCTCATCAAAATTCAAGGAGTTTTTTTTCCAAAACCATATCATTTAAAAAACATTAGACCTTGTGAAAAAAAGTCGCCGGGAAATTTAAAAAAGGTCTAACCTTTTTCAAAAAAGCCTTAACCTTTTTCAAATTCCTCGGCGATTTTGAAAAATTGGTTTAAGTTTTTTCAGAGTGTCATCTATTATGTTAAAAAAGTAAAGAACGATTGCCTTTGACCTCCCACCCAAAATAAATTCAATCCAGCGAAGGAAATTAGATAATATTCACTATCTTTACGGCAATTTTGAACAATAATACATATAATATGAGACGTCAACTACATCTACTAATTACATTGCTCGCCGTATGGGTGGGCATGAGTACTACGTCTGCCGTGGCTTTCAACACGTCTGCAGAAATGATGCAGATATTCAGGATAGCCAGCGTCACAGACGGCAGGTATTTGTCCAATGGCAACAATCTGGACAATGATGCACGCATCGTCCTGGAAAATCTGGACACCGAGAGTAAAGGACAAGAATGGGCACTATATCCC
>JAEIGA010007094.1_pt1 | contig 17044 bp, 26 predicted proteins | sample 9270691 | NCBI WGS metagenome assembly JAEIGA01 (sample SAMN17057246, study PRJNA624740) | gut metagenome | biome: biome; isolation source: fecal sample | host: Bos grunniens | place: China: Xizang | collected 2019
ACCAGGAGACGCCGTAAACATCATTCTTATTTCATTGTTGTGTGATGGGATATTCTGTAAGTTCGGATCACTAGAACTAAATCTACCAGTAGCAGCACCATATTGATTAAAGTGTGCGTGTAATCTACCGTCCCTTTCGGATATACATTCAGGTAACTTATCAATATAAGTACCAATTAGTTTTAAGATACCTCTTTGTTCTAAAATCAAACTACAAATAGGTAAATTTATCTTTTTAAGTATATCTTCTCCAGTACCTCTTGGTGACTTCTTACTTTGCGGTGGTACTTTTAGCACATCATATAATAATATAGAAAGTTGAGTTGGAGAAGTTACGTTTACAGGATCCTCTAACTGTTCTGACTTTGATTTACCCAAACCTTTGCCAGTTGACTTCTTAGGGTGTACGTTAGCTTCTTCTGTTTGTCTCCAAGAATCAATTTGAGGTTTTAACTTATAAAGTTCTTCATTAATCTTCTGTTGAATTTCATCATTCTTTTTATGATATTTATTACTAAGTCTTTTTGAGTAATCAATATCAAGACAGATACCAGTAAGTTCCATATCTGCGGCAACTTTAACAACCGGCATTTCTACATTCATAAATATGTTGTATAAGCCTTCATTACCAATTTTTTCAAGTTCATTCTTTTGATACTCATATAATTTATAAGTCATATAAGCATCTGTTGCTGAATATAAGGCAAATACTTCTGGGTCAACATATTTATATTCAATTGCATTAAACAATTCGTCAATCGAATATTTTTCTATTGATGGATCAATCTTTGAAATATACTGTTGCTTCAACCCAGCAGAATGTTCGTTCTCATCCAAAACCTTAGCTCCAATCATCGAATCCCAAGTGATTGGAATCTTCACATTACAAGTACAGTAAAGAACTTGATAATCAAACTTACCATTATGTGTTAGAACATTGATGTCTAATATTCTGTTAAGCTCTTCATTAATATCTTGTTCAGTTACTTGCCAATCAAGTCGATTATCTTCTAAGTCCGTGTGATTAACTGGTATGTATGCACTATCTAATCCTGGAGTATATAGACACAAACCCATAATCTTACAAGTTAAAGGGTCAAGAGAATTGTTTGTTTCTGTGTCAATTGCTATGATATTATTTTCAATTGACTTGTCTATATACTTTCTAAACTCATCTCTTGACTTTATAACTGTAGTGGAGTTTTTATACACCCCTAAAGTTTTATTTACATTTTCATTTATAATGCTTAACTTATCAGTAATCGACAATTTCTTTGATTTCAAAGACTTACTTGTGGTAGAAGTTACCGTCTTTGGGTTAGAGGTCTTTTGTAAAATTTTCTTATTGTCTATAGTTTTTACTGAAATGTCTTCGATTCCGAAAAGATTTACTGTACCCATATCTATGCCTGTTCTATCATTTCACAAACTGTACAAAGTTCTTCATATTCTTCCATATCGTATCCAAGGAACCCAAGTTTTCTTGTCAAGTGTTCCATAGCTTCTTCAAACTGTTCTTCATTAGCAGAAAGAATCTTACAAAAAACAAATGAATAAGAAGTGTTTGGCTTCTTCAACTGTTTGCTACTAAACCATACCCACGGAATATCGTGGTCAAAGAATAACTCATCTGCAACAAAATCATCAGAATCTAAATACATATAGGATGATACAAACGGTATCCAACATTTAATCTTTATAAAATTCTTCATATCTTATACCTCTTTATAAAAATATAGGGGAGTATTATGATACTCCCCTTACTAATTATTCATATCTAACTGGTCTATTGAGTACCTGACCTGCTGATTCTCCAATAACGTGTCCTGACACCCCCATTACTGGGGCTGAACTAAAAGGGATATCTGGGTCTACCGGACCTCCAGGCATTACTGATGTGTTTAGACTTTCAACATATACTGGCTGATTATTATACCCCATCTGTACTGGTGTAGTGGACTGTGCATTTACAAACTGCTGCTGAGGTGGCTGTTCCTGCTGAACTCTCTGTGGGAATTCTCCTGTCTGCATAAACTGCATAATTTCTTCAGCATTTTTATCCATTACCATTCTACCAAGTACCTTAAATTCCTTAAATGGGTCTTCAGCTGGTAGTGGGAAATCCGTCATATTGTAAACCTGAGGGTTAATGTTTGGTACAATATCGTACTTCGTTTCAATGCCTGAACCAGTTCTAACTACTTTACACATAATGTTACTAAGTGGGCCGTAGTTATCGAGGTAGTTCTTAAGCTGTGGTACAATCTGTTTTGCAGCTCTATCCCATACAACTGCCTTTGATTCTCTTGTTACTGGATCGTACTCAATCATTTTAATGAAAGCACGTTGTCTAACTTTTTCACCGGCTTTACAAAGCGGGCAATTATCAAGTGGTTCGTGTGCTGTTCTTAAACAGTTTACTTGTCTGTTTGGAAATGAACTTGCCCCAACTGTAATCGGATGTGTTGTAAGAATTTCAATATCATTAAGATTATTACACATAATTCTTACAATTGCTTCCGAGTTAGGCTTCACACTAAAGAACCCAACATCATACTGTCTCTTTTCTACTGTTGCTTCGTTGTTCAAAAAATCTGTTGCTGAAAATACTGCCATAATTTTTCTCCTTTCAATGAGTTACTTTTGGCGAATTTAATTTACAAATACATTATAACATAAAATCTTTATATTGTAATGTTATTTACAATCTTTTTCTGGAGTTAATTTTTCCTTATATGGATGATACTCTTTCTTATTACGTTCCCACACTTCAGGTTTCATCGGAAAATAAGTTACATTTACTGGTTCTCCAGCCGAGTTAACAGTATATGAAGTAAACTCTAATGTCTTTACATTATACTTCTGTCTTCTACCTTCTTCATCAATATAACCTCTAATATCTGGGTCCGACATAGGCTTTCTTGCTGCTTTATCTGCACGTTCATCATATAACTCTTTTCGTGGTATCTCAGAAAGTTTCCAAGCCAGTGCATCTGGATATTTCTTTAATACTTCAAGTGGTGGTTTACCACTCTTTGTTACGTGGTTTCTAAAGTGGTCATCTCTTGACTTTGTAGTTGCAAATCTTTCTTCAAGAGATTCTGAAATATCATTCAATTTCATCTAATTGCACTCTCCTTAACAATACTCATTTTGAATCTTAACTTCGTGAACACCTTTTATTCTAAATAAGTCTTTAGAAAGTTCAAACACTTTATCCAACTTATCATTATCTTTCAAAACTTCATACTCAGGAAACAATACCCATTCTTCTTTGTTCTTAGTATAAACAGCATAGTCAGTAATTTTTACAACTTCAATTACAGGCATTGTCCATACTGTATTTGCTGGTAGCCAATTACAATCCCAATACATATTAATATGTTCCAAATCATCGTGGGAAATTCTTGAATCATAGCAATACTGGTTTTGTTCACAAGCATATTCATATGTTTCATCAGGCTCATCCGTACATAAAAATGTCAAACCGTGTTTCTTATATACTTCGTGTAATTCCTTAATAAGATTAGGGTAACCCTCATCATAATCATAACATACTTTAATTGTTAAATAGTCCATACTTATTACCTCCTTATATTTACATTATAACATAAAACAACATAATTGTAAATATTCTTTAGTAATTTAATTTATCAATTCTTGGTAAACTATCAAACTCTTCTTTAGTTAGGTCATTGACATCTTTGCCTTGAGGTAATTCGACTACATCAATAAATATATTATTAGGCATATTCTTTATAAACCTTAATGCACCGTGTCTACCAGCCATATCACCATCAAAACATAAATGATAAATTCTAATACCAGAGTTTATTAACTGTTTATAAGTTTTCTTCCCACCAGTACCAAATAATGCTATTGCCGGATATCCCATTGTCCATAAATACAAAGCATCTATTTGTGACTCTACAACGCAGACCTCGGTAATACCATTGTTTATAATGTGGTTCAACAAATAAACTGGTAGGTCAATCCCAGTGGGTATGAAAAACTTTTTCGTATTAACACTTCTTTCTGTAATACCGATTAAATGGTTATGTTTATCCCAAACTGGAAATGTTACCGCATCTGTTTCTTCATTCCAACCTACACTAAACTTCTTTATCACTTCTGGGCTAATGTGTCTATTGTTTACTAAGTATGGATGTATGAATTTATAGTTTTCAAGAATACTTTCATCTAAATATTCTTTCTTTACGTGTCTACTGTTAAGGTCAATATCAGTTAACTGTAAAGTATGTTCTTGTATGGTATGTGAAAAATTTTCAACTAGCCATCTTTTCGCTTCTTCAATTGTAATCTCTAAACAGTACGCAACTAATTTTGGTAATGAACCTTTTTCTTTGCACGTAAAACATTGAAACACACCAAACTCTTTCTCTTCATCATCGTGTTTACTGTACACAAAGCAAGAAGGATGACTTTCTTGACCATCTTTATGAAATGGGCAACTTATTGCAATATTGTCACCGCTTACTCGCATTTGCTTTAAGTACTTATTATTTGAGTCTGTTCTTACTTTTAATAAAATTGTATAGAGGTCATCATCAACAACGTGATTATTAATTACAAGATTCATACTTACTCATCACCTTTATAATCACTAAACTGGTCAAACCCACCAATCTTTCTATAGAAATTTGTAATATTATAAATATAAAGTAAAGAATCAACATCATCATCTTTACGAATACTATCTACAAAATAACATTCAATAAATTCTATGAGTGAACTTACTTCACTATCTGTTAATCTAATATCTTTCATATTTAATAATCCCTTTTTATAAACGAACAACATTCGTTTACTTGTTTTGCTATCTGATTCATTAATATTTCTAACGTATCACAACGGTCTTTATAATAATTAACCTTTTCAACCAGTTCATCATTACGTTTTTTTAAGTTTTCAAAGTCCCGTTTTAACCAATGATACTTTTCAAGGTCATTAAGTACAGCTTCGATAACTTCATTTCTATCTGGCCCACCATTATTCCAGATGAGATTTGCAAGAACTTCTTCGTTTGTCATTTATCTTCCCCCTCTAACTTTACCCATTTCACCAAGAAAATAGGCTCAAATGTTTTAACATCAGTTTCACAACAAATTTCCCACCAATCAGCTTTTACTTCATTTCGTGCTTTATCTACTAATTCTACAACCTCACTTCTATCATTTGTTCTATAGTAGCCTTGTTTCATCTTATTCTCCCTCTTCATCATCAATCGGTATTCTGTACTCTATTTCCGCACCACAATTACTGCAATGACACATTTGTACTATACCGTTGCCCTCATAACCAAAATCTTCAAAATCGTAATCACAATCCCAGATTACACTTCTGCACCCACAATGAAAACATTCATACATAACTATTCTTCTCCTCTAATGTACTCAATCAAACTATCACATAAAGTTCTTACCGCATTTTCTTTATAATACATCATACTTGTATACAAGTTAGGTATCATAACTGAAGCTACATATTCATCTTCGATTTCTACAAATTTATTTGTATCTTCATCTTCAACATAATGTCTTAATCTAAGTTCATACTTTTCCATTAGAACACCTCTTCTCCATTATCAATTAATTCATCTAATGCTTCACTTATCCGCATTTCATCCATAACCTCTTCATCTGGTCTATATGTAAACATACCAGTATTAAGGTCAATATCGTAGCTTAAATCTTTCATATTTGCTGAATCTCTCGATTTAATCAAATGTAATGTCATAACACCATCTTTCTGATCCATAAAGATAACTATCGTACTATCTTGTGCAATTCTATCAGATTGTGCTACGTGTTCAAGACCAACACCACCTTCAGTACTTGTCCTATTTTGCTGTGAAACAGAAATGATTGGTATCTTTTCAAGTACCTGCAAGTTCTTTAGGTCTTTAGAAATATTAGCCGCTTTTTCGTGTGCTATCTTACCTTTGCGGTCATCCTCAAGCAATGAGTGCTGGTCAATGAATAAAATATCTAAATTTTCATTCTTTACAAATGCCCTCAATGCATTTACACCAGCTGGACCATTTATCATATCAGGAGTTAAAATCTTAAAACAACCGTCAAACTTGTTTGGCAAGTCTTCTAAAAATTTCTTATAGATGTTTTGTACTTCTTCATTACCTTTAGTTAATGATGTATTTGAAATATGTGACAATAAAGTATCAACTCTATAGCCAACTTTTCTTGCACTCATTTCACCTGAGTACAAACCAACCCTTAACCCTTGTTCGACAGCCGCTACAGCACACTTTAACAGTAACCAAGATTTGCCTTGATTAGAACGAGCTACAATAGTTGCAAGTTCTTCTTCTCTATCCCAACCGCCTATAATTTCATCGAGTTCATCAAATCCAGTTTTAATATAATACTTTGCAAAGTCATTACATCTATCTACATAGGCATCGTATCTACTTGTATCTTTTAGTATATCAACCGGCTCAATTGGTCTGCTTTCTAAAAGTGATTTAGCTGAATTTAAGTAAACATCCATAGCTTCATCAACTTTATCCGTCATTAAACTCTTCTTGATACTATTAAATACTTCTGCAAGTAACCTTGTATTTCTATCGTCATACAACTTATCTTGTAAATACTTTGGTGTTTCTGTTACTTCGATAATATCAAAGTCTGGAAAGGTAGAAGCAAAAGTAGCCATATCTGGCACTTGACCATAAGTGTTGATATGTGCAAGTAAATATTTATATTCGTCTTTATAATCTGGAAAAAACTCTTCAGTTAAATTGTTACTTAAAATAAATGAACTGTCTTTACTAGCTAAGATGTAATTTAATACTTGAAGCTGAATCATACGTTAGCACCTCTCATATCCGGACCAATTATCTCTACGCACTCTGAATACTGTATAACTCTACTTGTTAGTCTACCACCAAGAACATTTGGAAGAATATTTGTAGTAACATTACAAGTATAAATGTTAGTAAGTAAATTGTCTGTCCTGTAATTAATATAAGTATATAACAGTTCTCTTTCAAAGTCAGTTGCTGTCTTTATTGCAATGTCATCAAACACAACAATCTTCGCTGTAAATATACATTTCTCAAGTTCGTTCAACTCTTCAAGTATTGATGGATCACTCATCGCTAACTTCTTATTGGTTAGAAACTGCGGCACGTTAACAAACAATACTGGCGTATTGTACTTATAAGAACACTTGTAAGCATATGTATTTATATACTGTAGAAGCATCTTTGAAGCCCACGTAGTTTTACCATTACCAGTACAATTAGAAGTTATCAAAAGATTTTTACCCTCTTTGACAAATGATACAATATTTTCTCTTACTTCTTTAAGATACCTAAATGTTCGCAGGTCTTGTTCCGTGTAGGCTTGTAAAGCTGATTCTTTAACATACCTCTTAGGTAGTTTACTATTTCTTATATACAATTCTTTTATTCTATCGCTCACATCTACCCCCTAAAATATTTCTCCGTCATTAATCTGTTCTCCTGTCCAAGGAACACTAACAACCCTACTTTGTGGGTCAACATATACCTTTTGATTTAGATATTGTTCAAATTTATTACCAAACAAAGTAGACGGTCTTAGATACGGCTGCATATTAGGGTTATTACCCCACTCATAGACCTTTTTATCTATTACTTTTTTGAAATCATCAACCGTATAGTTATCATTAAGTTTTGCTCTAATAAGTCTATTGGTACTTTCTGTATTATATCTATACTTACTACCAGTTTTTTCATTTAAGTAGTCAATAATAATTTTTATTTCATCTTTATATTTTTCTTCTTTAACTGGTTTTGTTTCTTTAACTGGTTCTTCAGAAGATGTTGGGGCATTACTAATAGATACATTAGACATAGGGTTTCTAATCCATATTTTTCTTTTAACTATCTGTCTTGAGTTATCAGCATACTCCATTTCAACTATAATATACCCTTTATCTCTTAGTTTATTAATCCACCTTGATACGGTAACTTTATCAACATTATAAAGTTGAGCAAAGTAATTATTTGTCGCCCAGCAATATCCCTGGGCTTGAGTTAGTGCTGAAATTTCGCCATACATCAACTTTTCGCTTGAAGATAAATCTTTATCATACCTAACATCTGATGTTATTATAGCATAGTAGTTTGGTTTATTTTCATTTTCTTCTAAAATCTTTTCTAAATCATTCATAAGTTATCTCCTATACAAATACTATTTACTATTATACACTAAAAAGTACTAAGTGTAATATTTTGTATGAAATTTTTAGAAATTGACAATATTAATATTATATTATAATATTAATTACTTGTATTATTATATATTTATATTATTATCTTTAACATTCCTGTTAATAGAGGTAATAACATTTTTGTTTTTAGGGGTAGTAACATTTTTGTTTATACTACTCAACATAAATGTTACTCATCTCTATAATTCATTCTATCAATTTTTCTTTTATCACTTGCAGATGGGTTAAAAGATGGATAATAATTTGCGTGTACTCTTCTTTTCCTACCTTTATTCTTAGTTTTACAAGAACACATACCACAAGAACAATGTACCTTATTTTTAGAGTACTGATGTAAGTTATCATACAATGCCCAACCATAAACTATATCAAAGTCATTACGGTGTGCCTTATCAATCTTTTCTTTTCTAATGGCTTTCTTATAATCATTCTTTCTTCTTTCAGCTCTTGTTCTCATTATTACTCCCCCCAAACAGCATAGTAATCAAGTTCCATAGTATTCCACATTTCTTCTGCAAATGCTTCAACACTATCAATTGTCCAATCGCCACTAAACCATCTTATGTTAATAGGGCTATCATCTTTAGTAAATTGAGTTGTAAACTCATAGCTCGTTGGTATTACAGTTCCATCGAACAAATTAAGTTCTCTATGTTCTTCAACATCAATATAATATTTCTTACCTATTGCATTATCAAATCTTTTCTGGTATCTTTTTATTACAAGGTCACTATCAAATCTTGTAGGCTCATACTCGTGGTATCCTCTTTCTAGTAATTCTTTTTTCATACTATTTCACTCCTTTTTGCTTTAACTATAACACAAAAAATCTAGTTTGTAAATACTTCTTAGAATATTTTTGATAAATTTTTATAAGATATATTTGAACGCAAAGATACCGAAGTTCATTCACTTCGGTTAAAAAATCATCTTTGCAATTGCAATCTTTATTATTTATATAAATTTTGATACTCCAAGAAATCAGTTTTTACACATTGTATATGTTCCATCATAGCTTCTCGGTCTTCAAAACCATAAAATTCTTCTACAGTAGTGTATCTACCCCCATAGTCTGCACTATCAGCACAATCCTTACAAATAGGGTAGTACCAGCCCAACGTAACATAATCAGCAGTTTGACCGCAATGCCCACAAATATACTTACTTAATTCTTCATATTTGCTAATTACATCATAAGTATATTCTCCAGCACACATTACATATACATTCATAAAGCCAAACTTTTCTTTTATCTCGACAATCATAAACTCACGTTCACAATCATCTTTTTTGATTGCTTCTTTAAGTTCCTCACAAAAGTCATTACCAAAAGCTGCTAACCACCCAGAATCTATGCTGTCAAGCCAAGTAATACCTTCTTTAGTAGCCTCTTTACTTATTTCTAAAAATGGGTACTCTTTCAAAATGTGCTTCAAATTTCTATTCATTACTTATGCCACTCCTCGTCAAAAGTCTTTATTTCATCTACAGTTACACTATGTAATCTGTCGTGCAAAAATTGTAGCACCTCATCTTTAGTAAACTCTTCAATAGTGTCAATATATGTTATCCAATCTAATACTATATTAACTGTACAAGCTACCCCATTGTCATAACCAGTTTCATAAGGTAGTGTACCCTCATAAGGTTGCTTTCCTCTTGTCATCTTCTCTTATCCTCTCTAATTCTTCTACTGTTATATCCATTTGATTAATTAAGAATGTATAAAACTCACTATCTTTTGTATCTAATCCCATAGTCCTTATATAATCAATCATTATTTCTATCGAGTCTTTTATACCATCATTATACCCATAATAGTATGAAACATCTCTCTTAAATGGTATTTTAGCAGGGCACATTCAACGTCACCTCTTTCTGTATAATTTCTTCTACAATATCAGGTGTTATTTCAACTTCCCACATTGCTCCAGTTTCTTCTTCACACCAAATACTTGTAAAACCGTCTTCAATTAATGTTACACTAATGCAGTACATCATAACTAGTACCCCCTTATATAAGGTCTAAAATATATTTCTTCAAATTATCTAATGATTTAGGACTCAACTTATCATCAATAATATAATCAGCCATAGCTTCTTTGGTTTCTACAATTTCTTTAACCCTTTCATCAATGGTGTTCTTAGTCCACAGATAATAAATAAATACCGGATCTTTACTACCTATTCTATGTATTCTATCTTCGCATTGTTCACATTGAGCTGCCGTCCAGGGACAATCAATAAAGATTGCATAAGAAGCCTTATTAAGAGTAATACCAGTTCCCATCTTAGCTGTTGTTGCCAACATTACTTTGTAATTATCATCATTTTGAAACTTATCGATGCTCTTAGAAATTTCTTCATCTTTAAGGTCGCCCGTACAAATCAATGGGTTATATGTTTGAATATTCTTAGCAACCTCTTCAAGTGTAGGCTTAAATACTGAAAATACTACAACCTTATCCCCACCAGTAACAATCTGCTCAATCAAATCAACTGCCCTATTTATCTTGACAGCAGAAATATTTTCCGATGTTAATATTGAAGGACAAGCCGTTGCTTGTCTAAGTCTAACAATCATCGACAATAATGTTGAAGTATTGATATTTACCTTATCAACCTGATCGCCTAAACCATCTACAAGATTACTGTAAAATTTATCTTGGTCATTCTCCATATCAAGTTCTTCGTGAATAATTGTTTTCTCTGGTAAGTCTAACAAATCTTTAGTTCTTCTTAATGCATATTTTTCTAATACATCTTTTAGAATTTCAGTATTCTTATAGCCAAGTAAAATATTATTAAAAAGTCCGGTATAGTCACAATAATAGAATTTATAATTGGTATAAGTTGACTTTTCAATACCGAGCCACTTTAATGGTACATAAGCATCAAGTGGTGAGTTTAATAACAAAGTACCAGTAAGACCAACCATATACTTTGCAGACAACTTCAGTAAGTTTTTACCTTGCTGTGAAGATGGGTTTTTACAAACGTGACATTCATCTAACACCATCATATCAATTTTATTTACTGGTTTCTTTTTCCTCAGCTCTTTGATAATATCTTCATTACGCAAAGTCTCAATATTCGTAATAATGAAAAACTCATCAATAGGTGATTGCAAATCAGCTAGTCTATCTTTTACAGACCCAATCTTTTCTTTACCCTTTTTTGTTTTTCTTTCACCAAGTATTCTACAGCTATAATTAGAAAACTTTTCTATTTCTTTTTTCCAATTATATTTAAGAGTATTTAACCCACAAATAATAAGACAATGTTCAATGCCATCTCTTCGTTTAAGCTCTTCAGCAAGATAAATCATTTGCAAAGTTTTACCCAAGCCCGGCTGATCCAACAATAAAAATCTATCGTGGGTTAACCCATATTGTACCCCGGCTTTCTGATGGTCAAAAAGCTTTACTTTCTGTAAGTCTGCAGACATCTCGTCTTCTTTTTCACCGTGGTAATATAAATTATCAATTGAATCATCTTGTAACAAATTAAGTTCAATATCTTGATAATTACTAAGTAGATTTACTGCTTTTGAAAGGGATGTTATTGGTATCTCCCATACACCCTCTTTCTTATGCCATATTGCATTTGATACTTGATGTATTGTGTCTACAAGTCTTTTATCGTATGGAAATTTAATTGTCAAAGAAGATAGCCCTGGCAATTTAATCGGCGGGGATATCTGGTTAATTTCAATCATCATTAGTCCTCATTAAAAATAAGTCTTGGCTTATTATGTATAGGTGTCGTGTATGATTTATTAAAATCATTCGTTTTAGATTTTGTCTTGAAGTCTATATTTGCAAATACAGTAAATGTACTATTACAGTAATCACACTTATAAGATTCTTTCAAATCCATATCTCTACCATAGAACACGACTATTTTTCCTTCATCATCTTTTTCAACTTCCTTAATATTCCCCAATAGATATTCTGGTAAGTATATTTCCTGCACCGTGTATTCTGCTTTACACACAGGACAAACTATCTTTTTCATTTTGTGTCTCCTAATCTTTGCAATAAAATAGAGTATGCACTATTGTACATACTCTATTATAACACATAGATATTTATTTGTAAAGAATTTTCTAAAATTTTTTCAAAAAATATTACATTTTTTTATTTTATATAATATACTATAAGTTTATGACTCCACCATCTATAACGGACTGGGAGTGTGTATCGAACTTAACCAATGAACTATATGGGATGTATGTACCTTCTGGCACACCAGCTTCATCTCTAATATACTCTAACAACATCAAGTCAAAGTATAAGTAGTCAGTTCCAAGGTCTTCAATTGTAGATTGACCATCACCAACAAGAACTGGATGATATGGTTCTGGCTTACTATCTACTGGGCATACGAAGAACTGAACACCATAATGCAAGCCTTCTACAAAGTTTTCTTGGTCATCTTCATAAGCTGTTTGACCTACCAACTCAGGATAGTCAGGATTTGAATTATCAATAAAGATACGAGCAAACAAACCATAAGAACCAGTTTGCCCCTTTTCATCTTCTAACTTTTCTGCAAGTTCTTCGACATCAGCAGCAAAGTAATATCCACGCAATACAAATTCTAGCAAACCATCTCTAAACACAACTTTGTTCAAAGGGAGATTAGTGTTTATACTTAAGTGCTTTCCACCATTACCAATTACTTGATTCACACTATCTCTATCCGCAAGCCCATCAGTAATAATAAAACCATCGACATCAAGCAATCTATTTATGAGTCTAGTTAAGCTGTTTTCAGTTATCAGCTTATTTATGCTTCCCATCTTCGTAGTAGGGAAACTATTTATCTTTGATAAGTAATGATATTCTTGAGGCATAATTTTCTCCTATTTATTCTCTATTATTCTTCTACATTTACATCGGACTCTACAACATTTGTGGTATCAGGTTCTTCATAAAGCAACTCGGTGTACCACGTAAATATTGCTGATGTCTTGTCTCTTATGTTTGTAATATCATCTATTGACAAATCAATTTCTGCTAGATACTTTCTACGGTCTTTATTGTAAGAACATAATCTTGCCTTTAACGTATATTTACCATCTTGTACCTTTTGTAATACATCATCAAGCAATGCCCCGTTTAGGTCTGAATAGTAAACTGTCGAAGTTAATATGCCTACCCAATTCTGTAAGTCGTAATCATATCTATATTGTCTTCCACCGATAGCTACTGGCGTATTTAGAATTGACATCCAAATACCATTGTCGTATGCATTTTCACCATTGTTAGCTGACTCTGCAATATAGCCAATATCAAGTAATCTTGGTAAATCATCAATAGGTGAAATATTACCAGTTATTGCTTTAGCGAATAAAAGAGCCATATCAGGAAGACCAGTATTATGTGTCTTCCTGCTTAATACTCTTGAATTACGTTTATGTGTAACTTCTACTTTTCCTCTGTACTGTATAGTATTTTTTATCATTTATCTTATCTCCTCCTCTGGAGCACTTGATACTGTTGCAATAGATACACTATTAATATCAATATCACTAAGAACTTTCTTAACAAATTCATCCGTAACACCTGAGGTGTCTCCAGAGTATTTATCACTTGAACTTTTAACAAGAGATACTGGATTAATAACTTGATGTTCCATACTGATTTTATTTGTAAAGAATAAGAATACATATTCTTTATACTTAAATTTTTCAATAATCTTAAAACTAGTACCAAACATATACTCTACAATCATACCAGATGGTAATACCATTTTAAGATATTCATTGAGTATGTGTAAGTTTGTCATACTAGGGTAATCAGAGAGGAAAATAGTTATAGAGTAAGGTTTAACTTCTCTATTTAATAACTCTGACATTTCCTTCGCTGATTCTTCGTCTTTACAATTAAATGCAGCAGCATAGTCAAATATATCTTCCGAATCAAGATATGCATTTATTAATATTGAAACAGCTTTTAAGCTACCTTTATATTTCAATGCTATTGGCAATGCTTCCAGTAAAAACCTATTTGAATAAGCCAGTTTATCATAAATACCAAACTTATCCCCGATTAAGGGGAGGACAGTATCTTTTGCCATACGTGTGTCGGTTACTGCCCTCATTGAGTCCACATTATATTTCAAGGCATTAAATGCAAAGTCATATAATCTGCACAATACTTGGAAGTCTCGTGATTTTTCAATGAAATAATCTGGAACCATTTCTTGTGTTCTAATCATTTGTTATCTCCTCCTTACTCCACTTCTTGTAGTGAATATACATTCAAAGTTATCAAAGTCAAGTTGAGGAATTACAAATTCATTATATACGTGATTGTTTTCAAACATCATCAACGGTACTAATGGATCCTTTACTTCATCATTACTGTTTATTCTATATGCATAATTGTAAATTGATTCATTATCAAGTCTTCTTATTCTCTGCTTAAGGTCGTTATAAACAGATTCAGTGAACATTTCATTAGGATTGTACTTGAAAATATCTCCAAATACAATATTAATCTCTTCACGGTCTATCTTTTCTAATGGGTTATCACAGTAAACTCTTAATACTGGTGATGACACATCTAATGCTGGTAAGTAGAAATCTCTATCTTTATAGTAAGTTTTTCCAGCAATAAATTTAGTATCAGTAGACAGCTCATAATGATTACTAACTTTTTCGTACCAAATGTTTTCTACTGGATTAATTGACTTTAATACATTAAAGTCATCTGTGTCAACGACAACTTCTTCTAATAAATCTTCAACCAAACCAGTATCTTCACTTAATACATATTCACCATCAATAAGTTCATACCAACCAAACCAAACAGGACTTGCTTGTGTACTTTCTTGATATGAATAGTATTCAGATAAGTGTGCAGGTAACTTAACCTTGATAAACCCCTCAGTTTCAGGATTAATGTCAACACCAACATCTAAGTAATGATACTTAGTATCATTAATATATTGGTTCATTGTAGATTGACCCGCAAACTTATCCTTGTCAAATCCATACAAGAACTCACCGTAGTTCTCACCATTCCCATCAGATTTGTGTTCAACTCTAATGGTTAAATTAGTGTTAGCTGAAATACACGGGCTTAAATTGATACAGTATCTTACATTGCCCTTATGAGCTTCGATGTATTTACTTACTAAATATCTTAACCCCTCAACATCTGTATGAACCGGAAGTAAATATGTTCCTTGTGGTAACAACAATGGTATTTGAACTCTACGGTTTATAACATCCTTTGTTGTAGTGTCTACTTCAAACTTAGCATAGGTATTATAGTCTGTGCCATAAGTATAATAACTAGTTGAGTTTACAAGAGGTGTAAATTCATATAAACTGTTAAATATGACTTCGCCAAACATATCCCTTGTAGTAACATCAATGTATCTACCAGCGACATTGTTTGCAGCATACTTCAGCTGGAACGTAGTGTTCTCAAAGTCACTACCATTTATAATTGCTGCGTAATCTTGTCCCTCTTCCCAATGAGAATCATTAAAGCTTTCTGGGATAATGATGTCAACTACACAATCATAAATTACACTATCATAAATACACTTGTCACCAACTTTATATGTTAACTCTTCACTATACTCATTTATTGGCTTATAAATTATAATCGAATGATTTTGTTCTAACTTTTGACCATCTTTACTTGCTGTATTGAGTAACAATCTTGAATAGCCTTGCCAATCAAAACCTTCAATTTGTACTTTGTTTACATCTTGGATTTCTCCGCCGTTTCTTTGATAAGAAATCGAATAACTATCCAAGTCTAATGGGATTTCAGTATTACTGAACCTCGGCCAAGCAATTGAATTTTGTGAAACAACCGGAGCTTCAAATCTTAATACATCACCTTCAGCAAATGACCAAATTTCATTCTTGATAATCCTAAGCGATGTATTATTTTGAATATATTGCCACTTTGGTGGATCGTCTTTATCTTTATCACCTGAGATAACTTTAATAGGATCCTTAGCAACAGCATCATTATCAAGTGCTACACAAGCCCAAGGATCAACTGGTTCAAATACTTTTGAAACATATAAGTTTGGCTTAAAGTATTGCTTTGCAGTTAATCTATACAGATCCTTGAATCTAAATATCTTAACCGGAAGTTCAAGCATAATAGAGTTAGAAATCTTATCATTGAAACATTCATATAAATATTTCAAATACAGACCAATTACTTCATCGTTTGTATCTACTCTATCAAGTATATTAGTATAATCATCATCAATTTCTAATAATATATAGTTAGATGGGCTTTCCAACCCTGAAATATCTAAATGTAATATCTCTTTAGTATATGATAAATAAATGATCTAATTAATAACCTGGACCTATATGGTCCAGGTTTTATATTTAACTTCAAGAACCTGATGGTGAGGACAATTAAATATATCTCAACAAAATAAGGATGTGATTGTATGTTTATTAATGATATAACAGTTATAAACGAATTTAGAAAAGATCGTAGTATGACAGAATCATATTTAAATGCTTATACCAATCAAGCCGCTTTAAAAAATGGTAAAGCCACTCCAGATTATGTTGCTTATATGACTAAATCCCTTATTAATAGAGGTATTTTGTACTCAAATTCTGAAGCTATAGATAAGTTATATAAAGCTACATTTGAAGAAATGTTTACAACAGATTTTAAAAATCTATTCTTATATTCATCTGATAGAGATATTACAGGTGTTTATGAGGATATCACAAGTGTTAAAAATATGAATGCTGTAGGAGTTTATGATCTTATATCTTCAATGATAG
>JAEIGA010007095.1_pt1 | contig 17043 bp, 15 predicted proteins | sample 9270691 | NCBI WGS metagenome assembly JAEIGA01 (sample SAMN17057246, study PRJNA624740) | gut metagenome | biome: biome; isolation source: fecal sample | host: Bos grunniens | place: China: Xizang | collected 2019
AGCTCCACACAGTGATAATGTGTATGAAGACTGGAATCATGGTTTTGCACCAGCACACAATATGTTTATCCGCGTCTTGAAATATTGGTTAGAGGAGTATAAGATTGATGGATATCGTTTGGATATTAGTCATGGATTGTGTTCTGATAAAGCAAATACTTCTGTGGATAACTTGATTGACTATTATCAGAAAGGTGTGAAAGCCGTAGAGCCTGATGCGTATATGATTTTGGAGCACTGGGGCGGCTCGATGGGAACAGAGCGTCCACGCCTTATCAGTTACGGAATGCAATGTTGGGAGAATACTAATCATGCTTATTGCCAAACAGCTATGGGATGGTTGAAAGATGGTGATGGTTTTAGCGCTGCTAATCAAGATGGATATGTAACCTATTGCGAGTCACACGATGAAGAGCGTATGCAATATCAATGTAAGCAATATGGAAATGGCAATATCAAGACCGATGAGTCAGTTCGTTTGGGTCGCGTAGCGGCTAATGTGGCATTCAATGTGCTACTCAATGGTTCGCATATGTTGTGGCAATTTGAGGAAATTGGTTATGATTTCTCTATCAACTGTGATCTGCAAAGCCCTAATGCATATGACTCTGGTAAGCGTTGTAATACAAAACCACGCCCTGAATCAAGAGGCTATTTCTCTTCCACTAATCGCGTGAATGCCTTTAAGAAATGTGCGCAAGTGATAGCTCTTCGTACACAATTGCTTCCTGCTGTATTCGCAGGTAACCCAACACAAGTGCATATTGGTAGCGGTTATGTAACCCGTACTGTACAATGGGGGAATAATGTGTTTGCTGTGGCTAATTTCTCACCAACAGAAAATATGAGTATCGATCTACCATCAGGTACATGGTATGATTATCTGAGCGGTGCAACGAAAGCAGCAACTTCATATTCTCTTAAACCAGGAGAATTGAAAGTCTTTACTGGAACTCCAATTCAAGCACCTGTAATTAGTAATATTGAGAAGCGTGACCACTCTGCTTTTGAAGAAGTGCAGATGGAAATGCCACAAGCAAAGAAAATTATCGAAAACGGACAAGTGCTTATCGTGCGCGGAGACAAAGTATATACTATCACCGGCAATTTGGTTTACTAATACATGTATATAGCGATAGCAGGAAATATCGGTGCTGGAAAGACAACGCTAACAAAGATGTTCGCGCGTTATTACGGATGGGAGCCACGCTTTGAGAGCGTGAGCTTCAATCCGTATTTGGAGGATTATTATACCGATATTAATAGATGGGCATTCTGCTTAGAAACCTATTTTTTAAAAGAGCGGTTCAAAGATATGCTCGCTGTGCAGCAAGCAGCACACACAATAGTACAAGATCGAAGTATCTTTGAAGGTGTGCATGTTTTTGTTAGAAATAACTATGAACGAGGCGACCTCAGTGAGCGTGATTATACAACCTATATGGAATTATTCGAACTGATGAAACTGAAGATGAAAAGACCAGACTTGATGATCTATCTTCGTAAATCAGTACCTGCGCTTATCGCACAAATACAAAAACGAGGTCGAGACTACGAGCAAACAATGCAATTGGATTATCTCAAAGGACTCAACGATAAATACGAGGACTTTATCTTTAATCAATACGATGGCAGGGTGCTCGTTATTGAATCAGACAATCTGGATTTTGAAAATAACCCAGAGGACTTCAGAGCGGTGGTAAATAGAGTGGATGCAGAACTCTTTGGATTATTTTCTGCGCAAAATTGGAATGAATAACAAATAAATACTTATATATTATGCATATAGCAGTAGCTGGAAACATTGGCTGTGGTAAGACAACCCTTACAAATATGCTCGCCAAGCACTATGGTTGGGAACCTCGATTCGAAAGCGTGGATTATAATCCGTATCTAAGTGATTTCTATGCGGATATGGCGAGATGGTCTTTTAATTTGCAGATCTATTTCCTCAATAAACGCTTTAAGGATGTGGTGGAGATTGGCGCATCGGATAAGTATATTATCCAAGATCGTACTATTTATGAGGATGCGCGTATCTTTGCTCCTAACTTGCACGACCAAGGCATGATGTCGGATCGAGATTTTGATAATTATCAAGATTTGTTTGATTTAATGATGTCGCTCGTAAAGATGCCGGATTTGCTTATTTATGTTCGTGCGTCTATCCCAACTCTTGTGGCGCAAATAGCTAAGAGAGGTAGAGAGTACGAGTCAAAAATTAATATTGCTTACTTGCAAGGACTGAATGACAAGTACGAGAATTGGATTAAGGATTATAAAGGTAAGTTGCTTATCATAGAGGGAGATACAATCAAGTTTGGTGATAATCAAGAGGACTTTAGATGGGTGACAGACCGAATAGATGCAGAGTTGTTTGGACTTTTCCCTTTTGAATCTAAAGAGCATACTGGCAAAGAGATTCACTAATCTATCGCGAAGATGATAGCTCATTTCCTGGACTATATTGCTATAGAACGAAAATACTCGCAGCGAACCGTCGATGCATATCGCGACGACCTGCGGGATTTTTGTCTATACCTTAAATGTGCACCGCAAGATTTTTGTCCGGAAGAAGTGGGCGAAGATGATGTAAAGGGATGGATGTTGTATATGCTTGATGAGCAAAAACAATCACCGCGATCCGTTAAACGCAGGCTATCGGCATTGCGTAGTTTCTATAAATTCCTTTTGCGTCAAAAAAAAGTGAATAGAGATATCACGGCGCGTATTGTTTCTCCCAAAGCCGATAAACCACTTCCGGTGTTTTTTCGACCTTCGGAAATGCAGGTTGTGACAGCAATGGATAATTGGGCAGATGAGTTTGAGGCTATTAGAGATTGTTTGATTATAGAAGTATTCTATCAAACAGGTATGCGACGCGCAGAATTAATAGCATTGCAAGATAAAGATTGGGATTTGGAACAAGGCCAGGTACGAATATTTGGAAAGAGAAATAAGGAACGAATAGTGCCAATAGGAGAAAATCTTATTCAGCGAATCAAACAATATATTGATGCAAGAGCGGAATGGAGCGCCATGGATAAAACTCCTGCTTTTTTTGTTCGCAAAAACAGAAAAGGAGAAGTTGTTCCTTATAGTCAAGACTCCTTATATACTTTCGTGCGTACGCGCATGGGAGAAGTGAGTACGCTAAAAAAACACTCACCGCATGTCTTGAGGCATACATTCGCTACCGCAATGCTTAATAATGGCGCGGATATTCGGTCTATCCAAGCTCTTCTTGGACATGCTTCGCTTAATACAACACAAGTGTACACACATACTACATTTGAGCAAATAAAGTCTGTTTATATGGCCACTCACCCCCGTGCAAAGGGTGAAGAAACGCAAAAAAAATAAAAAAATGCGTTTTTTTTGAATTTTTTTGCAAGAATATTTTGTCATATGAAAAAAAAGCAGTACTTTTGCACTCGCTTTCGTTTGGAGAGTTCATGTGATATGAATTAGTCCGATAGAAAATGCCTCTATAGCTCAGTTGGTAGAGCACTAGATTTGTAATCCAGCGGTCGTTGGTTCGAGTCCGACTAGAGGCTCAAAGTGTACTTTGAAATCTTGGGTGTGTTCCAGAGTGGCCAAATGGGGCAGACTGTAAATCTGCTGTCTCTCGACTTCGGTGGTTCGAATCCATCCGCACCCACATAAAGCGTTAGGTCGCTGACACGCGAAAGTAGCTCAGTCGATAGAGCACTAGCCTTCCAAGCTGGGGGTCGCGGGTTTGAGCCCCGTCTTTCGCTCACATTTTCCGCTAATGTAGCTCAGTGGTAGAGCGCATCCTTGGTAAGGATGAGGTCGCGGGTTCAACTCCCGCCATCAGCTCCATCCGCACAGGTAGGTCTAGGGTCAAAGCTGGCCTACCTTTTTTAAATAGATTAAGATTAAAATACATTATTTTATTTTTAACGTTAATAAATAAATTTTACAACTATGGCAAAAGAGAAATTTGACCGTTCCAAACCACACGTAAACATTGGTACTATCGGTCACGTTGACCACGGAAAAACTACTTTGACCGCTGCTATCACAACTGTGTTGGCTAAGAAAGGTCTTTCAGAGCTCCGTTCATTCGACTCAATTGACAACGCTCCTGAAGAGAAAGAGCGTGGTATTACAATTAATACCTCTCACGTAGAGTATCAAACAGCTAACCGTCACTACGCTCACGTAGACTGCCCGGGCCACGCTGACTATGTAAAGAACATGGTTACTGGTGCTGCTCAGATGGACGGTGCTATCATCGTTGTAGCTGCTACTGATGGTCCTATGCCTCAGACTCGTGAGCACATCTTGTTGGCTCGCCAAGTAAACGTTCCAAGCTTGGTAGTATTCATGAACAAGTGTGATATGGTTGACGATGCTGAGATGCTTGATCTCGTTGAGATGGAGATGCGTGAGCTTCTTTCATTCTATGAGTTTGATGGTGACAATACTCCTATCATCCGCGGTTCTGCTCTTGGTGCATTGAATGGTGTAGCTGAGTGGGAAGAGAAAGTAATGGAGTTGATGGAGGCTTGTGATAACTGGATTCAGTTGCCAATGCGTGCTGTTGACAAACCATTCTTGATGCCTGTTGAGGATGTATTCTCTATCACAGGTCGTGGTACAGTTGCTACTGGTCGTGTTGAGACTGGTATTATCAAAGTGGGTGACGAAATTCAGCTCATCGGTTTGGGCGCAGAGGGTAAGAAATCAGTTGTTACCGGCGTTGAGATGTTCCGTAAGCTCCTTGATCAAGGTGAGGCAGGTGATAACGTAGGTTTGCTCCTTCGTGGTATTGATAAAGATGAAGTTAAGCGTGGTATGGTATTGACTCACCCAGGTATGGTTAAGCCTTACAGCGAGTTTAAAGCTTCTGTTTATATCTTGAAGAAAGAAGAAGGTGGACGTCACACTCCATTCCACAACCACTATCGTCCTCAGTTCTACATCCGTACAATGGACGTTACTGGTGAGATTACTCTCCCAGAAGGAACTGAGATGGTAATGCCAGGTGATAACTTGGAGATTACAGTTAAGTTGATCTACCCAGTAGCTTGCTCTGAGGGTCTTCGTTTCGCTATTCGCGAGGGTGGCCGCACCGTAGGTTCTGGTCAGATTACCAAACTCATCGACTAATATAAGTTGATAATAAAATGCATGAGGCTTCGTGCCTCTGCATTTTTACGGAAGTCCTCCAATGGTAGGAGAGCGGTCTCCAAAACCGTCAATGTGGGTTCGATTCCTGCCTTCCGTGCAAATGTTACAAAAATAGCTTCCAATCTGACTTTGGCGAATGCTGAGGCCAGATTGTTGGCGCGAAAAAGGGAAGATAATAAATAAGAAAAAAATCTACTATAATATGAAGTTCGTAGAAAGCATTAAAGAATCGTACGCCGAGTTGGTTCACAAAGTTAGTTGGCCTTCTCGCAAAGAGTTGACCCAGAGCGCTGTGATAGTATTGATTGCTTCCATTATACTATCGCTGATTGTTTGGCTTATGGATTGGTGCTTTGAGTCTATCATGTCTTTTGTTTACGGTCTATTCTAATTGAAAATTTGTAAATTGTAAATTAGTATTATGGCTGAGAAACAAAAACAATGGTATGTTTTGCGTGCTATTTCTGGCAAAGAGAATAAGGTGGAGGAGTATATCAACTCTGCCTTGACTACAAGTTCTCTTTTCCAAGAGTATGTGTCGCAAGTGTTGATTCCCAAGGAAAAGGTAGTTACACTCAAAAACGGTAAACGCAGTGAAAAGGAGCGTAATATGCTCCCAGGTTACTTATTGGTAGAGTGCTATTTGTGTGATGAGAGTTTCCCTCTTTTACGCAATATACCTAATGTGTTGGGATTCTTAAGTGGAGGTAAAACCTCATCCAAACCCAAGCCTGTATCTCAGGAGGAAGTGAACAAGTTAGTTGGTATCGCGACCGAATCTGAGGTGAGAGCAGCAAGCGAGATTACTTTCCTTGTTGGCGAGAGTGTGAAGGTTGTGGATGGACCTTTTGGTGGCTTTAAAGGCACCATACAGGAGGTTAGCCAAGACAAGCATAAGCTCAAAGTGGTGGTAACGATTTTTGATCGCCAGACTCCGTTGGAGTTGGGCTTCAACCAAGTAGAAAAAGAGTAGGAGACTTCTATTACGAGTCGTTAGTTACTACTCGATAGTTTACATTTTTTATTAACCGGCCGAGGATATGATGTATATCCGTTATTAGGCCAAAAACTATTAACAACGTAAAACTATGGCTAAAGAAATTGCTGGTTTTATCAAACTCCAAATCAAGGGTGGCGCTGCTAATCCTGCACCTCCAGTTGGTCCGGCTCTCGGTTCCAAGGGTGTGAATATTATGGAGTTCTGCAAACAGTTTAATGCCAGAACGCAAGAAAAAGCAGGTAAAGTATTACCTGTAGTAATTACCGTTTATGCTGACAAATCTTTTGACTTCATCGTTAAGACTCCTCCTGTAGCAATTCAGTTGCTTGAGGCTGCTAAGGTGAAGAGCGGTAGCGATCAGCCTAACCGTTCTAAAGTGGCTGCAATCACAGAGGAACAGGCTATGCAAATTGCGCAAGATAAGATGGTGGACCTCAACTGCTTCACCGTAGAGTCTGCGCTCAAAATGGTCAAAGGAACAGCTCGTAGTATGGGTATAACCATTAAGTAATAACTCTTCAATCACATCAACAATTATGGCAAAACTGACAAAAAAACAGAAGCTTGCTGCTGAGAAGATTGAAGCAGGTAAGCTCTACACTATCGAAGAGGCAGCAGCTCTAGTAAAAGAGATTACTACCACTAAATTCGATGCAAGTGTGGATATCGATGTACGCTTGGGTGTTGACCCACGTAAGGCAAACCAAATGGTACGCGGCGTAGTGGCTCTCCCTCACGGAACGGGTAAAGTAGTTCGCGTTCTCGCACTCTGTACTCCAGATCAAGAAGCAGCAGCTAAAGAGGCTGGTGCTGATTATGTAGGTCTGGATGAATATATTGAAAAGATCAAAGGTGGATGGACTGACATTGATGTCATTATCACTCAACCTCAAATCATGGGTAAGATTGGTGCCCTTGGTCGTGTATTGGGTCCTCGTGGCTTGATGCCGAACCCTAAGAGCGGTACTGTAACCATGGATGTTGCTAAGGCAGTAAAAGAGGTTAAAGGTGGTAAAATTGACTTCAAGGTTGACAAGTTCGGTATTGTTCACACCTCTATTGGTAAAGTAAGCTTCAGCACTGATAAGATTGCTGAGAATGCATTAGCATTTATCGATACTATCAAGCACTTGAAGCCTGCTGTATCAAAAGGTGAGTACATTAAGAGCGTTTATCTTTCCAGCACTATGAGTCAGGGTATTAAGATCGATACCAAGTCGCTTTAATCTCTAAAAACAACAGACAAGTATGAAAAAGGAAGATAAAAATCTAGTCATTGAAGCCTTAGGCGCACAATTGGGTGAGTATGCGCATTTCTACCTCGTTAATATTGAAGGTTTGAATGCGGAGAAAACAAGTGAATTGCGCCGTGCTTGCTTCAAAGAGGATATCAAATTGCTTGTGGCTAAGAATACTCTTTTGCAAAAGGCATTAGAGAAAAAAGGCTTCGACGAGGAGATATTCGCAGCCCTCAAAGGCAACACCGCTCTCATGCTTAGCAATACAGGAAATGCTCCTGCTAAACTGATTCAGAAGTTTACTAAAGGAGACAAGACCGGTGAGGCTAAGCCACAACTCAAAGCTGCTTATGTAGAAGAAACAGTTTATGTAGGCAAGCAGAATCTCGAGTTCCTCAGCACTATCAAGTCCAAGAACGAACTTATCGCCGACCTTGTGGCTCTGCTGCAATCGCCTGCTAAGAATGTCGTTTCTGCACTTCAAAGTGGACAAAACACTATTCATGGTGTGCTTCAAACTCTCGGCGAGCGCGCAGAGTAATAAGCAACAAACAAAACAAATAAACTGAAAAATAATCTTTTAAAATTTATAAGACAATGGCAGATCTTAAAGTTATTGCTGAAACATTAGTTAACCTTACCGTTAAGGAAGTAAATGAACTCGCTACAATCCTCAAAGAGGAGTACGGCATTGAGCCTGCTGCTGCAGCTGTTGCAGTTGCAGCTCCTGCAGCTGGTGCTGCTGCTGAGGCAGTAGAAGAGAAAACATCTTTTGATGTAGTGCTCAAGAGCGCAGGTGCTAACAAGCTCCAAGTAGTAAAGGCAGTTAAAGAGCAAACAGGTCTTGGCTTGAAAGAGGCTAAGGACATTGTAGATGCTGCTCCTGCTAATGTTAAGGAGGGTGTTGACAAAGCAACTGCAGAGGCTTTGAAGAAAGCTCTCGAAGAGGTAGGCGCAGAGGTAGAACTGAAGTAATACCCAACTAACCCACCACCGTTAATTGGTGGAATAGGTTTAGATCCCTATGCAAATGGGGGTCTAAACCTTTTTCGCTCATTAAAACAGAATGTTTAAAAAACTGAAAAATTTGGTAATTATTTGCGGGATAATGTTAAGATAGTATAAATTACAATCCCATTGATTTAGCTCTAAATTATTCATTACCAACAGTTTATTCTGTTAAACAAATTTTAACCATCAAAAAAATAATGGCTACAACAAACAAAACACAGAGAGTTAATTTTTCGACTATGCAACAGCATATGCCGTATCCTGACTTTCTGGAAATTCAGCTGAAATCTTTCCACGATTTTTTGCAAATGGATTCTACTCCTGAGCAACGTCGTACAGAAGGATTATTTAAAGTATTCTCGGAGAATTTTCCTATCCAGGATACTCGCAACAGCTTCAAATTGGAGTTTTTGGATTACTCAGTAGATCGTCCACGTTACACCATCGAGGAGTGTATCAAACGCGGTTTGACCTATTCTGTACCCTTAAAAGCCAAGTTACGCCTCAGTTGTGAGGACCCAGATCATGAGGATTTTGATACGATTGTAGAGGATGTGTATTTAGGTACAATTCCCTATATGACTCCTAAGGGTACCTTTGTTATCAATGGTGCCGAGCGCGTGGTCGTAAGTCAGTTGCATCGTTCTCCGGGTGTGTTCTTTGGTACATCTATGCACAGCAACGGTACGAAGCTTTATTCCGCTCGTATTATTCCGTTCCGCGGTTCATGGATAGAGTTTGCAACCGATATCAACAAGGTGATGTATGCTTACATTGACCGTAAGAAGAAATTACCGGTAACCACCTTGCTGCGTGCTATCGGTTTTGAGTCTGATAAGGATATTCTGAACTGCTTTGATTTGGCAGAAGAGGTTAAATGTAATCGTGAGACCTTGGAAGCATGTATAGGACGTAAGCTTGCAGGATATGTGATGAAGCCTACAATTGAGGATTTTGTGGATGAAGATACAGGCGAGGTATCATCTATTGAGCGTAACCAGATTGTGGTAGAGCGCGAGGAAGAGTTGACACCGGAGATTATTGATATTATTCTTGAGTCTGGCTCTAAGTCTATCCTGCTGCATAAAGATCAAGAACGTGAGAATGATTTTGGTATCATCTTCAATACATTGCAGAAAGACCCTGCTAAGACAGAGAAAGAGGCTGTACTATATATCTACCGTCAGTTGCGTAATGCAGAGCCAGCAGATGATGCAACGGCTCGCGAGATGATTCAGAACTTGTTCTTCTCGCAGAAGCGTTATGACTTGGGTGAGGTAGGTCGTTACCGTATCAACCGCAAGTTAGAGATGTCAATTCCAGAAGATACTCGTGTCTTAACCAAAGAGGATATCATTGAGATTATCAAATATTTGGTATCTTTGATTAACTCTAACGCCGAGGTGGATGATATTGACCACTTGAGTAACCGTCGTGTTCGTACCGTAGGTGAGCAGTTGTTCAACCAGTTTGGTATTGGTTTGGCTCGTATGGCTCGTACCGTTCGTGAGCGTATGAATGTGCGTGATAGTGAGGTATTTAAGCCAACAGATGTAGTGAATGCGAAGTCAATCTCTTCTATCATCAATTCCTATTTTGGAACGAATGCGTTAAGCCAGTTTATGGATCAGCAGAACCCACTGGCTGAGATTACTCACAAGCGCCGTATGTCAGCGCTTGGTCCTGGCGGTTTGAGTCGTGATCGTGCTGGTTTCGAGGTGCGAGATGTGCATTATACGCACTATGGTCGTCTCTGTCCTATTGAGACGCCGGAAGGACCGAACATCGGTTTGATTTCGTCTATGTGTATCTACGCTAAGATAAATGACCTCGGTTTTATTGAGACTCCGTATCGTCAGGTTAAAGATAGCGTAGTGGATTTGAATAACGATAATGTAATTTACCTCTCTGCTGAGGATGAGGAGAAGCAAGTGGTAGCTCAAGGAAACGCTCCGCTCACCAAGGATGGTAATTTCATCCGCAGTAAGGTTAAAACTCGTTTGGGTGCCGATTTCCCTGTTGTAACTCCGTCCGAGGTTGATTTGATGGATGTGGCTCCTTGCCAGATTGCTTCTGTGGCTGCTGCGCTCATTCCTTTCTTGGAGCACGATGATGCGCACCGTGCGTTGATGGGATCAAACATGATGCGCCAGGCTGTTCCATTGATTACCTCTGAGGCTCCTATCGTGGGTACAGGTATTGAGCAGCAATTGGTTACCGACAGCCGTACACAAATTGTAGCAGAGGGTAAGGGTGTGGTTACTTACGTAGATGCAGACAAGATTTGTATCCATTACGAGCGCACCGAGGAGGAAGAGTTTATCTCCTTCGACTCTGCAGAAAAAGAATACAAACTGCCTAAGTTTGAAAAGACTAACCAGAATACTACTATCGACCTTCGTCCAATGGTACGCAAGGGAGATATGGTGGAGAAGGGTCAGATATTGACAGAGGGTTATTCTACTCAAGCTGGTGAGTTGTCGTTGGGTAAGAACCTGAAGGTGGCATATATTCCTTGGAAGGGTTACAACTACGAGGATGCTATCGTGCTCAGCGAGCGCATCGTTCGCGAGGACATGTATACCTCCGTGCATGTGGTAGAGCAGTTGCTCGAAGTGCGTGATACAAAGTTAGGTAAGGAAGAGTTTACAGCCGATATACCTAATGTGTCTGACGAGGCTACGAAAGACTTGGACGAGAATGGTATCATTCGCGTGGGTGCTTATATCCAGCCAGGTGATATCCTTGTAGGTAAGATTACTCCTAAGGGTGAGAAAGATCCTTCTCCAGAAGAGAAACTGCTTAAGGCTATCTTCGGTGATAAGGCCGGTGATGTGAAAGATGCATCGCTCAAGGCCAGTCCTTCTTTGGATGGTATTATAGTGGATAGAAAACTCTATACTAAGGCCAATAAGGACCGTAAGCAGAAGATGGAGGATAAGGAGACGATGCAGAAGATGGATGCTGCTTTCCAAGTTAAGGCTGCTGCATTACGTGAGGTATTGATTAATAAGTTGTACACATTGCTGAATGGCAAATCTGCACTTTCTGTGAAGGATATCATGGGTGTAGAACTCATCAGCAAGGGTCAGCATTTCAGCAAAGAGCGCTTGAACGAAATCGATTATACGACTGTTCTGCTCGAAGGCTGGACGACCGATGCGCACAAGAATGAGTTGGCAGCACAATGTGTACTGAATTATATCGCTAAGTACAAGGAGATGGATGCTCAGTTGAAGCGTGAGAAATTCGACTTGACAGTAGGTGATGAGTTGCCTAACGGTATTCTTCAGATGGCGAAAGTATATATTGCTAAGCGCCGCAAGATTCGCGTGGGTGATAAGATGGCGGGTCGTCACGGTAACAAGGGTATTGTATCCAAGATTGTGCGTGTAGAAGATATGCCGTTCTTGGCGGATGGTACTCCTGTGGATATCGTTTTGAACCCGATGGGTGTGCCTTCTCGTATGAATATTGGTCAGATTTTCGAGGCTGTCCTTGGTTGGGCAGGTCAGGAGTTGGGAGTTAAGTTTGCTACTCCTATCTTCGACGGCTGTACCATGAGCCAGTTGGACGAGTGGACAGATAAAGCTGGCCTTCCACGCGCTGGTAAGACTCAACTCTTTGATGGTGAGACGGGCGAGCCGTTTGACCAGATGGCTACAGTGGGTGTAACCTACTTCATGAAGCTCGGTCACATGGTTGATGACAAGATGCATGCCCGTTCTATCGGTCCGTATAGTCTTATTACTCAGCAGCCTCTTGGTGGTAAAGCACAGTTTGGTGGTCAGCGTTTTGGAGAGATGGAGGTTTGGGCACTGGAGGCGCACGGAGCGGCTCATGTGCTGCAAGAGATTCTCACCATCAAGTCTGACGATGTCACAGGTCGTGCACGCACCTATGAGGCAATTGTGAAAGGTGAGAACTTCCCGACACCGGGATTGCCAGAGTCACTCAATGTGCTCTTGCATGAGTTACAAGGTCTCGCACTCAGTATTAACATGGAATAAGATTTGAAGAATTATGGCTTTTAAACAAGAAAATAAACGTACCGGTTTTACTAAGATCACTATAGGTCTCGCTTCCCCAGAGGAGATTATGCAACTCTCTTCTGGTGAGGTCCTCAAACCGGAAACCATCAACTACCGTTCGTATAAACCGGAGCGCGATGGACTATTCTGCGAGCGCATCTTCGGTCCTACCAAGGATTACGAGTGCCATTGTGGTAAATACAAGCGTATCCGTTATAAAGGTATCGTGTGCGAGCGTTGTGGTGTAGAGGTTACAGAGAAGAAAGTGCGTCGTGAGCGTATGGGACACATTAAGCTTGTTGTTCCAGTAGCACACATATGGTATCTGCGCTCTCTGCCTTCCAAAATGGCAGCACTGCTCGGTATTCCTACTAAGAAATTGGATTCTATCATCTATTATGAGAAATACTTGGTTGTACAGGCTGGTGTTTTGGCAGGAGCTGAGATAGGTGAGAAGAACGCAAGTGATAAGAATCGTATTCCTATTGAGAATCGTATGCTTTTGGATGAAGACCAGTACCTGCAGGTAGCTGATTTGATCCCAGAAGAGAATGATTTGTTGGAGGATACAGATCCTAATAAAGTTATAGTGAAGATGGGTGCTGAGGCTATCTATGACCTTTTGACCACCATCAATCTGGATGAGTTGTCTTATGAGTTGCGTGCTGCTGCAGATAAGTCTGCTTCTGTTCAGCGTCGTCAGGAGGCACTCAAGCGTCTGCAAGTAGTAGAGGCTTTCCGTGCCAGCAAGGGTAAGAACCGTCCTGAGTGGATGATTCTTCAGGCTGTGCCTGTTACTCCTCCGGAGTTGCGTCCGTTGGTACCACTGGATGGTGGTCGTTTCGCTACTTCGGACCTCAATGATCTCTACCGCCGCGTTATTATCCGTAATAACCGTCTCAAACGACTGATTGAGATAAAGGCTCCAGATGTGATTTTGCGTAATGAGAAGCGCATGCTTCAAGAGGCTGTTGACTCTTTGTTTGATAACAGCCGCAAGACCACTGCTATGAAGTCAGAGGCTAACCGCCCGCTCAAGTCCTTGTCTGACTCACTTAAGGGTAAACAAGGTCGTTTCCGTCAGAACTTGCTTGGTAAGCGTGTGGACTATTCTGCTCGTTCAGTTATCGTTGTAGGTCCTGAATTGAAGATGCATGAGTGCGGTCTTCCTAAAGAGATGGCAGCTGAGCTTTATAAACCATTCATTATCCGCAAACTCATTGAGCGTGGTATCGTGAAGACTGTTAAGTCTGCGAAGAAGATTATTGACCGCCGCGAGCCTGTTATCTATGAGATTTTGGAGCATGTGATGGAGGGACACCCTGTATTGCTCAACCGTGCTCCGACACTTCACCGTCACGGTATCTTGGCTTTCCAACCGCGTATGATTGAGGGTAAGGCTATTCAGTTGCACCCACTATCATGTGCCGGATTTAACGCCGACTTCGATGGTGACCAGATGGCTGTGCACTTGCCTTTGAGCAATGAGGCTATTTTGGAGGCGCAACTCTTGATGTTAGGCTCACATAATATCCTTGATCCTGCTAACGGAAACCCTATTACGGTGCCTTCGCAGGATATGATTCTCGGTCTCTATTATATCACTAAGGAGCGCGAGGGCGCGAAAGGTGAGGGACTCGTTTTCTACTCAGAGGAAGAGGCTATCATCGCTTTGAACGAGGGTAGAGTGGATATCCACGCGAAAGTGAAAGTGCGTGTGAACGATATGGTGGACGGAGAAGCTATTCAGCATGTGATAGAGACTACTCCGGGTCGCGTTATTGTGAACGAATATGTGCCGGCTGAGATTGGATTCCAAAATGTGCTCATGAAGAAGGGTGCTGTCAAGAATATCATCTCTAAAGTCATCAAGACTTGTGGTGTGGCTCGTGCTGCGCAGTTCTTGGACGATATCAAGGACCTTGGTTACTACCGCGCTTTCAAGGGTGGTTTGAGCTTTAACTTGAATGATATTCTCATTCCGGAAGAGAAGCCATCGCTCATTGAGAAAGGTAACGAGATAGTTGATAATATTAGTGAGTTGTATAGCATTGGTGAAATGTCTGATGACCAGCGTTACCGCCAGACGGTAGATACATGGAAACAGATTGACGCTGAGATGACAAAGATTTTGATGGATCACATGAAGAGTGCTGACCAAGGCTTCAACTCTGTATATATGATGATGGATTCAGGTGCTCGTGGTAGTCAACAGCAGATTAAGCAGTTGGCAGGTATCCGTGGTATCATGGGTAAACCATTGAAGGCTGGTTCTACAGACACTCGTACCGATATTGAGAACCCTGTCTTGGCAAACTTCAAAGAGGGTATGTCTGTACAGGAGTACTTCATTTCTACCCACGGTGCTCGTAAGGGTCTTGCCGATACGGCGTTGAAGACAGCCGATGCAGGTTACCTTACTCGTCGTTTGGTGGATGTGTCACACGATGTGATTATCAACGAGGAGGATTGTGGTACATTGCGTGGTTTGACAGCTCGTGCTATCAAGGATGCTAACGGGCATACTATTGCGTCGCTCTCATTGCGTATCTTAGGTCGCGTATCGGTACACGATATATTGGATAATGATGGTAACCTTATTGTTGCTTCCGGTGAGGAAATTCGTGAGCCACAATGCGAGGCAATCGAGGCGGCTGGTATCGAGGAAGTAGAGATTCGTTCCGTTCTCACTTGCGAGAGCAAGCATGGTGTATGTGCTAAGTGCTATGGTCGTAACCTTGCATCTCGTAAGATGGTGCAGAAGGGCGAGGCTGTCGGTGTGATTGCTGCACAGGCTATCGGTGAGCCGGGTACTCAGTTGACACTTCGTACTTTCCACTCCGGTGGTTTGGCGGGTGGTGATGCATCTAAGTCATCTTACTCGCTCACACGTGAGGGTATTGTGGAGATTGAAGATTTGCGTACTATCACTACTGCTAATGGCGATGTGATTATCGTAAGTCGTCAGAACGCAATGACTTTGAAAGATGAGAAGACTGGCGTTGTGCTCAGTAATTTCGATATACCATATGCTTCAAAACTTTTCGTTAAGAATGGAGAGAAGTATGCGAAGGATACAGTTGTCTGCGAGTGGGACCCATATAAGATTCCTCTTATTATTGAGCAAGACGGTATTATCCGTTATGAGGATGTGATTGAGGGTGTTACCTGTAAGACTGTGACCGATGAGCAGACAGGTAAGAAAGAGGTATCTATCACTGAGACCAAGGATAAGACCAAGATGCCACAAGCCCATATCATGGACAAGGATGGTAATATCTTGCGTTCGTACAACTTGCCTGTTAAAGCTAACCTCATCCATGCGGATGGAGCCGAAGTTCAGATAGGTAATATCTTGTTCTCTATGGAGCGTGCTACTAACAGAGGTGGTGATATTACCTCCGGTCTCCCACGTATCACAGAGCTCTTCGAGGCGCGTAACCCATCTAATCCGGCTGTTGTGGCTGAGATTGATGGTGAGGTATCCTTCGGTCGTATCAAGCGTGGTAACCGTGAGCTCTTCGTGACCAGCAAGTTGGGCGAGCAGAAAGCATATCTCATTCCATTGACAAAGCAGATTCTTGTGCAAGAGGGTGATTATGTTCGTGCAGGTGTGGCGCTGTCTGATGGTGCTATCACTCCGGATGATATTCTCTCTATCCAAGGTCCTACTGCTGTGCAGGATTATATCGTTAACGAGGCACAGGCTGTATATCGTATGCAGGGTGTGGAGATTAACGATAAGCACTTTGAGATTATTGTTCGCCAGATGATGCGCAAGGTAGAGATACTGGAGCCGGGTGATACACGCTTCTTGGAGGGAGACATCGTGGATAAGATGGACTTCCTTGAGGAGAACGACCGTATCTGGGGTCGCAAGGTGGTTACCAATGCAGGTGACAGCGAGTCTCTGCATGAGGGACAGATAGTGACCGCTCGCCGTCTCCACGACGAGAACTCATCACTCCGCCGTCGCGATAAGAAACTGGTAGAGGCACGCGATGCAGAATGTGCTACTGCTAAGCAAATTCTGCAAGGTATCACACGCGCTGCATTGGGTACTAAATCTTTCATCTCTGCGGCTTCCTTCCAAGAGACCACCAAGGTGCTCAACGAAGCTGCTATACGCGGTAAAGTGGATTACCTCGAGGGTATGAAGGAGAATGTGATTTGCGGAAACTTGATTCCTGCCGGAACAGGTATGCGCGAGTACGCTAAAGTGTCTGTGCATAATATAGAAGAATATACTGCTATGCAGGCTGCTCGTGAAGCAGCAGCAGCGGCGCTCAACGGAGCAGACGAATAAATAAACAATCTTCTTAATAAAAGAAACGGCATTCTCCTAATGGGTGCCGTTTCTTTTGTTATTCCCACTCTGTACTCACTACTCACTACTTTAAAAATCGCCTTTCAGGGCGATTTTTTATTGCTTCTTCGAAGCATCGTAGGTCTCGACCGTTTTGGTCTGAATGACCACGGAGGTGTCGCCTTTTTGCAGGTACTCGGACTGCGTAGTCACAATGCGCGTCACATTGCACGAGGTGAGTCCCAAGCCTGTGGCTAATGCCGTCAATGCGGCTATGAGTGCCATGATAATGGCTTTGAT
>JAEIGA010007096.1_pt1 | contig 17041 bp, 3 predicted proteins | sample 9270691 | NCBI WGS metagenome assembly JAEIGA01 (sample SAMN17057246, study PRJNA624740) | gut metagenome | biome: biome; isolation source: fecal sample | host: Bos grunniens | place: China: Xizang | collected 2019
CCGTTGAGCCCTCTGTGCCCGTTGAGCCCTCTGTGCCCGTTGAGCCCTCTGTGCCCGTCGATCCCTCCATCCCCGTTGAGCCCTCCGTGCCCAGCGATCCTTCTGTGATCACTCCCGTTGGCCCCGGTGTCAGCGAGCCCACTGTTGATCCCACCGGCTTCAAGTACATCGACGTCGATGGCCACTGGTGCGAAGATCTGATCTACAAGTGGACCGAGAAGGGCGTCATCGAAGGCGTTGGCGGCAACAAGTTTGCTCCCGACGGTCTGCTGACCCGTGCTCAGGCTGCTGCCATCTTCACTCGTTGGCTGGGCCTGGAAGAGACTGCTGACATCAGCTGCTTCGCCGATGTTAAGGCTGGCGATTGGTACTACGACTATGTTGCTAAGTGCTACGCTGCCGGCATCGTCAAGGGCAAGGCTGTTGATCAGTTCGCTCCCAATGATTACATCACTCGCGTCGAAATGTTCACTATGCTGTGCCGTGCTCTGAACATCGAGGGCCAGACCTCTATGAGCAAGGTCTTCACCGACGCCGATCAGATTCCTGCTTGGGCTTATGAGTACACTGCCGCTCTGGTCAACAACGGCTATGTCTCCGGTCTGACCGAGACCACTCTGGCTCCTCTGGGCAATGTGACCCGCGCTCAGATGGTCAAGCTGATGGATAACCTGGAAGGCCTGGTTAAGTAAATCTTTACCCGACACAGGTAATCATTTGTAAAACCTGATAGAAAGGGGCAGGGGCTGTTTGCCTCTGCCCCTTTTCAATTCTCCGAGAGAAAGGAGTTCTCGCAAATGACAAAACGAATTCTGGCTACGGTACTGGTGATAAGCCTGCTGCTGCCCTGCCTTTCTGCCGGAGCATGGGCTTCTGAAACGGAAACCGCAGCTGATCCCGCGCCTATTGAGATCTCTACCACGGTGGACGGCATGGAGATCTATGCACAGTTGGTGGAGGACGAACTCTATCTGTTTCTTCCAGGAACCGTTGATCTGACAAAGCTTTCTTTGAGCTTCCATAAAACGGATGAGAATATCGTTTCCACTGAAATTGTAGATGTACCTTCACTGCTGGACAAAGACAATCAGGGCCGCTACTCTCTTAAAAAAGTAATGCGCGGAGCGACTGTCCGGTTTTATATTATGCAAGGCTCTGACATTCCTACGATGTACCTGACCAGCAGCGATGCTGCGCATGGAAGAACTTGGGTGGATAAGAGCAAAAAGAATGAAACTACCGGAAGCATGAAAATGATTTCTGCTGACGGGACTGCTATTTACGACGGTGGCTTGACCGAAATCAAAGCTCGAGGTAATTCTACTTTTGGCTATGATAAGAAGCCATATCAGATCAAACTGAGCGATAAGACTGATTTGCTGAATACCGGCGAAAAAGTGAAAACATGGGTGCTCCTAGCGAACTATGCCGATGCTACTTTGATGCATGACAAGCTGTTCAAGGATCTCGCCACCCAGTTGGAAATGCCGTATGTCGTCAGTTGTGATTGGGTAAATCTGTATTACGATGGTGAGTACCGTGGCGTTTATCTTCTCAGTGAGAAAAACTCGGTAGGCAACACCGGCGTAGATATTACCGATATGGAAGAGGCCTATGAAGCGGTCAATCTGAATTACGGTGATGATATGGTCATTGCCGAGGGCCAGAATGCCTATGGCAACAAATATCTTTATACAGAAAACCTGAATGAATTGGAAAATACTACCGGAGGCTGGTTAATCGAACTGCATCTGCAGGATATTGATGAGGCCAATGGTTTCTTCACAGAAAAAGGAAATGCCGTTAATATTCGCAGCCCGGAATTTGCGGGTAAGGAAGCTATGGAATACATCAGCGAGTATTTCCAGGATTTTGAAACAGCCGTGTATGCTACTGATGAGAACGGAAGCTATACCGGATACAATGTTGAAACAGGTAAGTCTTTTGACGAATATGTGGATTTGATATCCTTGGTCAAAACCTTCCTGATGCAGGAGTTGGCTCGCAATCCGGACGGATTCCGCTCTTCCCTCTATTTTTATAAGGAAATGGGTGAAATTCTGTATGCTGGCCCCATTTGGGATCAGGATCTGACCCTGGGCACCGGCTGGAATCTTTATCTTGCGCCTGACTTTTTCGATTATCACTATCTGGCCGAGGCGTTGGTGCAGATTCCCGAGTTTTATGAAGCCATGGTCACCTATTTTTACGATACGTTCCTGCCTGTTGCCGAACAGTGGATCGGTGACAGCGGAACAATCCGTCATAATGTGGAGCTGCTAGGTGACAGTGCGGCTATGAACTATGTCCTGTGGCCTTATGTGCGTATGGGTAAACCCACCGCAGAGAATCGTTTTTGGGCAGATGGCACCAGTTATGCTACTGTGACCAACGATGTGGAAAACTGGGTAACCAAGCGGCTGAGCGTATTGAAAAAAACATTCCCTCAGGTGGATACACCTTCTGAATCTGAAAATGCAGGTTTTATCGATATGAAAGGCCACTGGGCAGAAGATTCCATCAATTATGTGGTGGAAAAGGGTTTGTTTGGTGGTACAGACAAGGGCTTCGAGCCTGAGTTGCCTATGAATCGGGCCATGCTGGTAACCATCCTGCATCGTTTGGAGGGTTCTCCCGTTGCAGACCAAAACAGCTTCACGGATGTAAATGAAACTGCATGGTATGGTCAGGCTGTGTCCTGGGCTGCTGCAAACGACATTGTAAATGGCTATAGCGACGGTCGTTTTGGCCCAAATGATCCTATCACCCGTGAGCAGTTGGCGACTATTCTTTGGCGTTATGCCAAGAGTAAGGCAATGGATGTTTCAGTAGGTGAGAATACTAATATTCTTTCCTATGAGGATGCCTTTGATATCAGTGAGTATGCCTTTGCACCCTTGCAGTGGGCTTGCGGAGAAGGTATCATCGGCGGAAAGCCCGGCGGCTTCCTGGATCCCCAGGGCGGTGCTACCCGCGCTCAGGCAGCCACCATTTTTGAACGTTTTATGAAACAAGCGGAATAGTGGGAGGGTGATAATAGAATGGAAAAACGATGGAATCGTGTACTTTCTGTTTTCCTCGTTATGATGATGGTCGTTTCCATGCTGCCGACCATGGCCTTTGCCGTTGAAGATGCACATGTACATGATCATGAAGCAGAGTTAGAAGAGGAAATTGAGCTGTTGGCTGAAGGCGGCACATACAATTTCCAAAATTGGGAGATTGAAGTCAGTGCATCGGGTGACACCTGTGTCGCGGGTGAAAACTCACTTACTGTAACTGCGGATGGAACAACAACTGCGCAGCTTTACATTGCCAATTACCTGACCAACGGATCTGCACAGGGTGTTCTGTCTTTTAACTGGGCAGCATCCAACATCAGTGGGCTGACTATTGACGGCATAGCAGCCAGTGCCAGCAGCGGTTCTTTTCGTAAATTAATGGCGGGTAAGGCAACCGTTACTGTGAAGTTCACTTCGGGTAGTCTGACCATCAACAATTTTGCGGTTAAGGCCCCCCAAGCTGTTTCTTCCGTTGTTTTCAGCTATGACAGCAATATGGGCAGCATTTCTTCTGATGGAGTGGCTGTGGCAAATGGTAGTGCAAAGGATATCACGGTGTCCGGCTCAGCTTTGGTTGCCGTGCCTGCGGTAGGAAGTACCTTCCTTGCATGGACAGATGGTGAGGACAATGTTTTGTCCAGAGATGCAGCTTTTACGCTCATTCCTTCGGAGGATATGACCGTCAAGGCCGTGTTTGTCAATCAGAATTCGGAGGGCTATTATCTTGCCGGCGGCAGCAGGTTGTTTACTGATTTGAACCGCGCTGCAGACTATGCGAAGAGTAATGGTAATCAGATGGTGGTTCTGCTGAACAATACCGAATTGCCAGCCGATACCTATATCATTCCGGCAGAAGTCACATTCCTGATCCCCTTCAGTGAACAGTACTTACTGCATACCGACATGGTGACTTACGAGCCGCTGGATTATATTACTCCCGATTACGTCAAGCCCACGGAGTATCGTTCCCTGACTCTTGCGCAGGGAGCAAAACTGACTGTTTATGGTAATCTGGGTGTAGCGGCAAGACAGTCTTACAAGAGTAATTACAACGGTGCTCCTACCGGCCCAGTAGGCTTTGTCAAAATGCAAACAGGCAGTACGATTACCATTAAAGACGGTGGTCAATTGTATGCCTGGGGCTATATTACCGGTTCCGGTTCAGTCTATGCTGAAAGCGGAGCGACGGTCTATGAGTGCTTCCAGGCTACCGACTGGCGTGGCGGTACCGCATCCTTGGATATGGTTATGAATGAAGCTTCGGCTTATCGGGTGTTCCCGCTTTCTCAGTACTATGTCCAGAATATCGAGGTGCCTCTGACGCTGGAGGCTGGCGCTGAAGAAGTGGGATATATGTCTCTGACGGCACTGGATCAGATCGTTGGCTCTCCAATTCCCTTTATCGGTGAGAAGGGTATGTTTAATGCTACCAGTGGCATGGTAACAAAGGACTACGATGAGGCAAATGATCGACTGAGGTTAACGGTTGAAGGTGCTTTGAACATGGCGCCCCTGACAATCAGCTCGCCCATCGCCACGATGAATTCCACAAAGTTTGAACTGCCGATTAACAGCAACATCACTGTCGAAGTCAAAAATGGCGGTTCGATTCAGGTCAAGCAGAATATTGCTTTCCTGCCCGGTACTGAGCTGATTATCAACCGGGGAGGCAACTGCACACTGGGTTCAGGTCACGAAATTTATGTGTATGACCTTGATCAGTGGGGCGGATATTGTTGTTCTGTAAACTACAAGCTGTTTCCCATTCGTTATGCACCCGGTGCCCGCAAAACCCGCACTGAGGCCGACCTAAAAGATGCACTAATCCAGATCAACGGAACATTTGATGCATCTGCTGGTGGGGTGTATACCACTGCAGGCGGTGCCAATATCTGCAGTACTGGTAATGGTAAAATTATTCTGACCAAGGGTGCAAAAACAATAACCAAACAGGTAACGCAGAACGATCGTACCGTTATACCGGTTGACATCCCCGTTACAACCGCAAAATTGAAAAATGCTGATGGAACTTATCTGGAGACCGGAACCGAGACCTACAACTATGCAAACGGTGTCTGGCGTCCCGACTGCGGCGGCAATCACACCTATGATAACGGTGTAGAAACGGCACCCGGCTGTACTACTGCAGGCTATATTACCTACACTTGTACCAAGTGCGGCAACGCATACAACGAGACTGTTCATGCAGCACTCGGACACAAGTGGATTGCTGCAACCTGCACGACTGCAGAGACGTGTGAGCGTTGCGGCACGGCCAACGCTCCCGCGTTGGGTCATGCACTGATTAACCACGAGGCCAAGAATCCTACCTGTACCAACATCGGCTGGGAGGCATATGACACTTGCTCCCGCTGTACTTACAGCACTTATCAGGAAATCGGTGTGATTCCTCACGATTGGGCAGATGCCACTTGTACAGCAGCAAGTACCTGCAGAAGCTGTGGTGCAACGCAGGGTAAAGAACTTGGTCATAATAGTGTGAAGTATCCCGCGCAGGCAGCAAACTGTCTGGAAAAGGGCTGGGAAGCCTATGAGAAATGCTCCCGTTGCAATACGATTCTTACCACTTATCAGGAAATCCCTGCGCTGGGACATGATAAGAAGCAGCATGAGGGTAAAGCCGCTACCTGTGGTGAAACAGGCTATGAGCCTTATGAGACCTGTACCCGCTGCGATTACACAACCTATAAAGTGATTGCTGCATTGGATCATACTTTGCAAAAACATGAAGGCAAAGCCCCTACTTGTACCACTTCGGGTTGTGAAGCTTATGAAACCTGCCTGAACTGTGATTATTCGACTTATGTAGAATTGCCTGCCAAGGGTCATGATGTTATCACACATGAGGCCAAAGCGGCAACTTGCGAAGGGATCGGTTGGGAAGCTTATGAGACTTGCTCTCGCTGTAAGTACACAACTTATAAAGAGATTGATTCGTTGGGTCATGATCAGGAACCTGTGGAGGCCAAGGCTGCCACCTGTACCGAAATCGGCTGGGATGCTTATGTAAAGTGTACTCGCTGCGACTACAGTACCTATAAAGAGCGTGGAGCACTGGGCCACAAGCTGGCCAGCTATGCAGCCAAAGCGCCGACCTGCGAAGCTGAGGGCTGGGATGCTTATGTGGAGTGCTCTCGTGAAGGTTGTGACTATACCACAAAAAACATCCTTACAAAATTAGGGCACGACGAAATATCCCATGACGGACAGGCGCCCACCTGCACTGCGACAGGCTGGAAAGCATATGTTACTTGTTCCCGTTGTAAGTACAGCACCTATGAAGCGCTTGACGCAGTGGGCCATGATGTTGTTGTGCAGGAGGCAAAGGCACCCACTTGTAGCGATACAGGTTGGGATACCTATGAAGAGTGTTCTCGTTGCGACTATACGACCTATAAAGAAAAAGCTGCACTAGGCCATGAACTGGTGATTAACTCCCCGAAAGCACCTACCTGCACAGAAGATGGCTGGAACCAGCATAATACCTGCACACGCTGCGACTACAACAACAAGGTAGTGATCCCCAAACTGGGCCACAAGGAAACGAAATATGCCGGACAGGCGCCCACCTGTACTGAAGAGGGTTGGAACGATTACTTTATCTGCTCTGTCTGTGGCTACAGCAGCAAAGAAAAGATTGAAGCGCTGAAGCACGAAATCGTGACCGTCGAGGCTCAAGTTGCCACCTGTACGGCTATTGGATGGGAGGCTTACGAGTATTGCTCTCGTGAAAATTGCGGCTACACTACATATAAAGTCATTGCGGCTTTGGAACACAATCTGGTTGGCCATGCGGCAAAGGCTGCGACCTGTACAGAGATTGGCTGGAACAGCTACAATACCTGCTCCCGCGAGAACTGTGGCTATTCCAACTATGCGCAGCAGGAGATTGCTGCATTGGGCCATGCGGTGATCAAGAATGCTGCACAGGCACCTACCTGTACCGAAATCGGCTGGGATGCCTATGAGACCTGTTCCCGCTGCGATCACACTACTTATAAGGCGCTTGCCGCATTGGGGCACGCAGATGAGAATAATGATCGCAGCTGTGATCGCTGTGGAGTAGTGGTTTGCGAAGCGCACGAGTGGTTGGAGGCAACCTGTACTGCACCCAAGACCTGTAAGTACTGTCAGCAGCCGGAAGGCGAGGCGCTGGGTCATGAGGAAGAAGCCCATGATGGATTGCCCGCTACCTGTACTGAAGACGGTTATGCTGATTACGTAATCTGTAAGCGTGAGGGTTGCGGCTATACTACCTATGAAGCGCTTCCCGCGTTAGATCATGACTATCTGAATCACGAGGCCAAGGCCGCAACCTGTCTGAACATTGGCTGGGAAGCCTATGAGACCTGCTCCCGTTGCGATTACAGCAGCTACGAGGGTAAAGAACTTGCTGAACTGGGGCATGACAAGGTTCAGCACGAGGCGAAGGCAGCGACCTGCACGGCCAGTGGCTGGGAAGCTTATGAAACCTGCTCTCGTTGTGACTATTCCACCAAGGTGGAGATTCCTGCGGGGCATGTTATCAAAACTTATGAGGCAAAAGAGCCTACTTGTACCGCGACGGGCTGGTTTGCTTATGAAAGATGTACCCGCTGTGTGCGCTACAACACCTATACCCCCAGAGCTGCTCTTGGCCACGACATTCTGAAGCGTGAAGCCAAGGCCCCCACCTGTACGGAGTATGGCTGGGATGATTATGAGTATTGCTCCCGCTGTGACCATACCACCTATGTGGAAAAGGAAGCGCTGGGCCATATCACGGTAACACACGAAGGGCAGGCGGCTACCTGTACGAAAGCAGGCTGGAAGAATTATGAGACCTGTGCCCGTTGCGATCATACTACCTATGAGGAAATCAAAGAGCTGGGACATGATATGATCGCGCACGAGGCAAAGGACGCAACCTGTGAAGACATCGGTTGGGATGCCTATGAGGCTTGTTCACGATGCGAGTATTCTACGTATGAGGAAATCGACGCACTTGGGCACAGTATCGTAGCAATTAAGGATGCGCTTGCTCCCACTTGCACGGAAGTGGGTTATACTGCGTATGAGTACTGCTCTGTCTGTGACTACACAACTTATGTGGAGATCCCTGCACTGGGGCATACCGAGGAAACCCATTCTGCACAGGCTCCTACCTGTACTGATATGGGTTGGGATGCCTATGTAACCTGTGTGGTCTGCGACTACACCACAAAGGTGGAGATTCCCGCGCTGAAGCATGACAAAAAGCAGGCTGAAGCAAAGGCCGTCACCTGTACGGAAGTAAGCTGGGATGCTTACGAGTATTGTACTCGTTGCGATTACAGCACCAAGGTAGAGATTCCCGCACCGGGACACAGTAAGGCGAAGGTTGATGCAAGAGAGCCCAGCTGCCTGCGAATCGGCTGGGAAGCTTACGAAAAGTGCTCCAATTGTGATTATAGCACATACGAAGAGATTCCTGCGCTGGGTCATGATGAGATCGCTCACGAAGGACAGGCTGCTACCTGTACCGAAAAGGGCTGGAAAGCCTATGAAACCTGCTCTCGTTGCGACTACACTACCTATGAAGAAATTGCAGCCATTGGTCACAGTATGGTAAGCGTGGAAGCACAAGCTGAAACTTGTACGGAGATCGGCTGGAAAGCTTATGAGTACTGCTCCAACGAAGGCTGTAAAGAGACTTCCTATGTGGAAATCCCTGCACTGGGCCACAATGAACTACCTCATGATGCCAAGGCTGCAACCTGTACGGCTAAGGGATGGGATGCTTATGTGACCTGTACCCGCTGCGATCATAGCACCTATGTGGAAATCCCTGCTCTGGGGCACGACCTGGTGAACCATGAAGCAAAGGCTGCTGCCTGTGAAGGCATCGGCTGGAATGCCTATGAGACCTGCACTCGCTGCGATTATAGCACCTATGTGGAAATTGCAGCGCTGGGACATGACATTCATACCTTTGAGGCACAGGATGCCACCTGCGAGAACATTGGTTGGGAAGCCTATGAGGCCTGCAGTCTCTGCGACTACACGACTTACGAAGAAGTTGCAGTGCTGGGTCATAACATCAAGGAGTATGACGCAAAGGCTCCTACTTGCCAGACGATCGGCTGGAATGCTTACCAGGCTTGTACCCGTTGTGACCACACTACTTATGAAGAACTTCCTGCACTGGGTCATGATCTGGTGAGCCATGATGCCAAGGCTGCAACCTGTGAAGACATCGGCTGGAATGCTTATGAGGTCTGTATCCGCTGCGACTATACCTCCTATACGGAAATTGCTGCACTGGGCCACGACAAGATTCAGGTGGAAGCACAGGCTGCAAGTTGCGAGCAAATCGGCTGGGATGCCTATGAAAAGTGCAGCCGATGCGACTATAGCACTTATGTGGAGAGCCCTGCACTGGGGCACGATACGGTGCAGCATGAAGCACAGGCAGTGACCTGTCTGGAGATCGGCTGGGATGCCTATGAGACCTGCACTCGCTGTGATTACACCACTTATACAGAAATCGCCGCACTGGGCCACAACATGGTCATCGCCGCGGCCCGCGAACCTTCCTGCGAGGAAACCGGTTGGGAAGAGCATCAGCGCTGCAGCCGCTGCGGCTATGCTGAGATCGAGGAGATCCCTGCACTGGGCCATGTGCTGACCAGTCATGAGGGTCAGTATCCCTCTTGTACCGAAATCGGTTGGGGTCCTTACGAGTCCTGCACTCGCGAAGGCTGTGAATACAGTACGTATGAGGAACTTCCTGCTGACGGTCATGTTCTGCTGTATGAAATGGATCAGGAACCCACTTGTACCGAAGCAGGATGGAAGGATTATCAGTTCTGTATGAATTGCGATTATACTTCCTATACAGAGCTTCCCGCACTGGGCCACAACTGTCACGATGCGGAAATCATCTGGAGTGGCGGCGGCACCAAGGCTGATGCCGTGGGTAACTGTAGCAACTGTCGGAAGGAGATCGAAACGCCTTGCGAAATAACTGTCATCGAAGATGGTGGCAAGCGGATCGTTACTGCTCAGATTTCTCTGGGAACGGTGTATACCGAAACCAAGGTTCTTGAGGCAGCCACCAACGATGTTGGTGAGACGGTAGTGCAACTGCCCGTGGAATCCAACGGTATTATTATCCTGGTGGTCAGCTACAACACGGATGGTCGGATGACCGGTATCCAGATGACCAATCAGCCGGTGGAGGATATTGTCATTACACTGAATGATGCCTCTGTGAAGGTCTTCTTTTACGATGCCGTTACATTCGCACCTACAATTCCCTGTTGGGAAATCCAGTAAATTTAAAAAATGGAGCGTCTTTCTGCGGAGAGACGCTCCATTTTTTTCAGATATGATTTTTATCTGAATTGCTCTGAGATTATTGACTTTATCTTCAAAAAAAGTACAATAAACTATATATAGTTAGGATGGAGAAGTGTACTTTTTGTGGAAATCATCATCCTGCAAGATAAAAAATAGGAGGAATATGCGTATGAAAAAGCGTATTTGGGCCTGTCTGCTGAGTGCCTGTATGTTGGCAGGCATGCTGCCCCTGATGGCATTTGCTGTCGATGCGGATGGCGTTGATGGCGAATGTGAGCACAGCTTTGACGATACTGCTGCCGTATGTGTGGATCAGGTCTGCACGATCTGCGGTGAGATCGTTTCCGGCTCTGCAAATCATGACAAACCCCTGGAGCACGAGGGTAAGGAACCCACTTACATGGAATCCGGCTGGATGCCTTATGTGACCTGCGAGACCTGTGGTTACACCAGCTTTACCGCGCTGCCCGTACTGGAGCCCTCTGTAGAGACCTACGAGGAATTTGTGTATTACCTGGAAGAACTGGAAGGCTTGGCCTGGCAGTTTGCCAGGGAGAATCCCGGCAAGGATCCTGTGGCTCTGGTGATCAAGTACATCCGTACCGGTGTTGATCGTTACAATTCCGGCTCTTGGGGTATTATGGCCGGTTATGAGGATAGGGATTTTGCAAACTATGTCCGCCGCGCCGAAACCGAAAAGAACGCGGAGATCACCGACGAATCCGCTCTCTATCAGGTCACCGGTCTGAAGAACATCGAAGAGTTCACCCTGCCCAACGGCGATGAAGTGGACTTTGGTCACATGTTCGGTACCATGGACATCAGCTATCATAACAAGGGCAGCCAGAACCACGCCGATGTGGGCGGTTGGGCCGGCGATCTGGTGGATCTGATGACCTCTTCTGACCGCGCTTACGGTGCTCATGAGGACAGCACTGTTGTTCTGGAGCTGCCCAAGGATCTGGATTTGGAAACCATGGTCAAGCAGGTTGGTGACAACATTTTCCTGCACGCTACCTGCCCCGATGACAAGTTCACCAGCACCGACTTTTACGGTGATATCGATGGTATGTACATCGTAAATCATCTGTACGAGAAAGAGTATAAAGCAGGCGACATGGCAAAGATTATTGGTGATTACTGCACTGAGGATCTGAGCGATCAGGACCGTGCTGCTTACTTTATGAATGTCCGTCTGGGCAACTCCGGTACCCGAGCACAGGTGCGTGCTGCCGTGTATGAAGAATATTCCGGCAACAACACTATCACAACTCTGGAAAGCACCCGTGAGTGGCTCAACAGTGACAGCAACTATCTCAGCCAGCTGAGAAAGGCTGCCTGTTACGCCTATGCGGACTATGTCTGTATGCTGGCCGGTGACTACGTTGAGTCCGGTGAAAACCCCTATTACACAGATTTCTACTCTGAACTGTCTCAGCTGGCTCCCGGTGTAACTCAGGAGATCCGCAAGGCAACTTCTGCCGACGGCAAGCAGATGGTCTATTATCTGGCCACTGCCGACCTGTCCAATCCCTATGTCACTGTCAATGCAAACTACTATGATGACGAGCCCACCGAGTGGGCCATGGAACGTGTTTTGGAGCAGGCCAACACTGCTCAGAAGAAGTATGGCGATCCTGAAAGCGAACATTATATCGAAAACTATCAAATTGTGACCGCCATCAACTCTGATGGTTTCAATATGACCAATGGTGCACCCGGCGGTCTGCTGGTTATGCACGGCGTGGAGTATCACCCCGCTAACTCCTCTGGATTTTTTGGCATGACTCTGGACGGCAAGCCGGTCATAGGTACCACCGCCGAGTACAACACTATCTACAAGGGCAAGCTCCGTGACGCTGTCGGTGCCTTCGGTACTACCTTGGTCAAGGATGGCAAGGTGAACATCACCGCTACTTCCAACTACTACGCTGACCGCGCTTCCCGTACCGCCGTTGGTATCACCAAGACCGGCAAGGTGGTCTTTATGGTTCTGGATGGCCGTCAGGAGCCTGTCTCCTGCGGCGGCAGCATGGTCGAGATTGCGCAGATCATGATGGAAGCCGGCTGCGTGGAAGCCATTAACCTGGACGGCGGCGGTTCCACCACCTTTGTTTCCAAGCCTGAGGGTCAGGATGAGCTGCAGGTCATCAATAAGCCCTCCGATGGCTATGCTCGTTCGGTCAGTTCCACGCTGATTATGGTGTCTACCGCGCCCTCCTCTACTGCTTTTGATCACGCAATCATTGAGAGTGATTACAGCTATGCTACTGCTGGCACCGAGGTTCAGCTGACTGCTGTGGGTGTCAGCGCCACCGGCAATGTTGCTGAAATGCCCGAAGGCTATACTTGGGCTGTTTCTGACGAGCGTCTGGGCTCTGTCACCGAAGATGGTGTGTTTACTGGCTTGCGCAACGGCTCTGTGGATGTCTATCTGAAATTGGATGACGAGATCATCGGTTCCAAGACCATGACGATGGTCGTTCCCAGCAGCGTGTATTTCACCAGAAAGACCATGAATGGCGTTTACAGCTCTACCATTACCCTGCCTGTCGCTGCGCTGTATGAGGGTAAGAATGTTGCAATCAACAAGGATGACGTTACGCTCACGGTTTCTCCCGAGGATGCCGGCACCTGCGAGGGCTTCAAGTTCACCGCAAGTGAATCCGAGATCAAGAATGCCCTCATCACCGCAACCCTGAACGTTAACACTTCTGTCAGCGGCACCATCACGGTGAATCTGTACAAGCAGGGTGAAAACTCTTTCGACTTTGAAAAGGCCGACGGCGGCGACAGCCAGCTGGCCTGGGTCCGTCAGGTGACCAACTCTGCGTTTGATCGCGATACCAACACCTACACCGCCGTGGATCGCAGCAAGGATATGACCACTTCCTATATCTTTGCAGTGGACATGAGCCAGATCACCATCCCCGATAAACTGACCGATCTGGTTTATATGCTGCCCGGCGCTGACGATCCTAATGCCTCTGCCTGGAACTTCCTGCTGCAGCTGGCAGAACGTATCAGTGTATTGTCTGAGGTCACTGCCACCGTCCAGGTGGACGAGCGCTTTGATGTGGATATCAGCGAATTGAAGATTATTAACGAGTACTTCGAGGTCACCAACAAGGAACGCGATATCGTTCACAACAAGGAGACCAACGAGATCATCATGACCCTTCATTGGAAGGATCAGACTACTGCCATTGATGCCGCTACCGCCAATCCCCTGTGTATCATGAACGGCATCAAGATTACGCCCAAGGCGGGAACCTTCGATAATACCGACACCATCCAGGTGATCAGCAATGGCAAGGTGAGCTACAAGGTTTATCTGCGTACCAGCACCCTGTATTCCTTCTGCCTGAAGCCCGAAAACCAGGAAAAGTACGGTCTGCTACCCTTCTCCAGCACCTATCACGACGGTGACGGTATTGAAAAGCCCGAAAACGGCGGCTATTTCACCAACAGCGAATATAAGACCTTCAACGATTACTACTATCTGTCCTATGCCATGAAGCAGGGCTGGATCAAGGAATCCGGCGGCTGGGCTTATTATGTGGATGACGAGCGTCTGACCGGTGTTCAGGAAATCGACGGTTACTATTATGACCTGGGTGAAAACGGCCTCAGACCCAATCAGATGAAGTTCACTGGCATTTACACCGATGAAAATGGCGGCAAGCGCTTCGTCAAAACTGGTGAGATCGTCACCACCGGCTGGGCTGAGGATGGCGGCATTGGCTACCACTGCCACGATGACGGCTATTTGTATGAAGCTACCATCAAGGATCCCAGTACTTGTACCAGAGGTGGTTGGGTTCTGTATGACTGCCAGACCTGCCGCAAAATGGAGTACGTCAGCTATAAGTATCCCGAAGGCCATGCCTGGGACAACAACTACGTCTGCCGTAGCTGCGAATATGTGGGCAAGAACATCGAAGAAGGCATTGCAAAGTTCGGCTCGCTGTCCAATCCCACCAATTCCGGTGTTTCCCAGCGTTATCGTGGCCCCAACGCCGGCCACCTGGCTTTCTTCGTCAGCTATGACGGCGAGACCACCCTGTCTTATTCCAGCGGCGCTGCTCTGGATGACAATCAGAACATGATGGATCTGTATGTTTCCTATGTGAACACCAGAGGTATCGGTAAGGCGGTCATTAATATTCAGGGTAAGGGTAACTACTACGGTGAAGTGTCTCTGGAATACTTCATCTACCCCTACGAGGCTGAGAAACTGGAAGCCACTCTGCTGGGTGACGATGCGGTCCTGCTGGAGTGGACTCCCGGCGGCGCTGTTGTCAGCGGTAAGAAGCAGCCCGACGGTGCTGACAGCTACCGCATCTATGAGGATACCAACGGAAACGGTAAGGTAGATGTCAGTCGAGGTGACACTCTGGTCGCCGATGTTACCGGCACCAGCTGCATCATCAACAATCTGGATGCAGGCAAGCATACCTACTTCGTGGTTGCCCGTGCCGACTCCGACAATGGTGAGGAAAATGGTCGGAACTATAATTCTGCTACCAGCCGTGCACCTTCTGCCAGTGTCGTTGTTACCAACGAGCTGCCTGAACTGGAGACTCCTGTTTATATCCCCGATGAGACTGCAGAAGAAAAGGCCGTGGTTGAGGTTTCCTTTGATAATAAGCCCGAGACTGACGGCAGCTGGAGTGTCATCGCAGTGGCTTACGATGAAGATGGCATGATGGTCAGTGTCAATCAGCAGGTAGTCACCGACGCGAATCTGAAGGTGGTACTGGAGAACATCCAGTCTGCCAACCGCCTGGAGATCTACGTTGTGGGCGAGGGGTGGAGTCCCCTGATGGCACCCGGCGTGATCGAGGATCTGACCGCTGCTCCTGACGAGCTGGGGCTGCTGAGCATGGATCACTATACCGTGACGGTGGGATATCCCGTCGAGGAGTCTGTCGAAGAGTTGGATTTTGCAGAAATTGAGCTCATCGAGGAATAATGGAGCATTAAAGCACTACCGCAAGCGCGGGGCCAAATTGGCCCCGCGTTTATTTTTTTGTTCAGAAAGGGAAATGCAAGGAGAAATGTTAACAACGGATATTGCGAAAAAGAAAATTAGGTGATATCATGATTATAACTATCTAAAGTGGATAGTTTTGTCTTTGTGCACAAAAACGGTATTTTGCGTAGCTTATAACCCCCGTACATAGCGGTAAGGTCCGTGCTTCTCTCTGTCATCCCGAGCGAAGCAAAGCGGAGTCGAGGGATCTTGCGGTAAAGTCTTCGTCCACCCTGTCATTCCGAGCGAAAGCGAGGAATCTCACTCCCGTATATAGCGGTAAAACCCGCTTTTAGAATAGATCATAAAACGCTTTTTGCCCGCCGCCCCTGCGGCGGCGAGAAAAGGAGGAAAACATATGGAAGGAAATTACGGCAAACGATTGCTGAGCCTGCTGCTGGCGGTAGTGATGGTGCTGGGAATGCTCCCTGCCATGAATACCCATGTCCACGCGGCGGAAGCCGATGGCTGGTATTGGGAAGGTACTACCTTGTATATCAAGGATGGTCAGTCTATCGACCTGTATGCCGCTCTGACCGATGATGCTGGTATCAATTTGGAACCGAAATCTTATGCTGGTGGTAGTTGGGGAATAGGAAAGTATTCTGCTGAAATTAAGTACGATTCCGAGAACCATACTTACTGGAGTATGAACGGTGAAAAAGCTGGGACTGGCGAGATTGCAGAAGGCAACTTCTTTGCAGCTGCAACGAACGGAAAATCAGCTGGTTATAATGATGCAAAGTGGCAAACGAGCAAAGCGTTCGCCGTCAAGTATTACTACGAGGTCAGTGTTACAATTGTTGGTGCGACCAATGGTAGTGTTACCTATGACGGTAAAACTTATTATGATGGCGGCACTTTTAATTACATTAAGGATTCTGCCGCTATCGGTATGAACCCTGTTGAGGGCTACAATGTCCCCACGGCATCTGGTATTGGTGTTACACCTACAACATCGGGCACATTGACGGTCACTTATACGTCCGCTGAAGCAGCCAAACACAATGTTAGTTTGGTTGTTAACGGTGATAAGTATGGTGAGGCATTTTTGAGTGCATCTGGTGAGCAAGCAGAAGGTACTGAAATTGTTATTACTGCAACTCCGCTGACTGACACTACAAATGCGAAGTACAGTGCATCTGTTTCTGTTACCGGTGCAACCCTTAATGGTAATTCTTTTACTGTCGGCACCTCGGATGTTACCGTTACAGTCACCTTTGATGCCCAAATTCTGAGCGGCAATTCTTCCGCAAATGTTAAGTTTAACTCTGCAAAGAACGTTGCTGCCCAGATGAATGGCACTGGCACTGTTGATGGCGAGCACAGTATTGAAGAACTGATTTTTGATGCAGTTGTAACTCCCGATTCCTGTGTCGGACTGTCCGGCTTGGATTTTACTGATTTTACTTATCAGTATTATCCTGAAGTCAAGTTTATTTACGCAGACCGTGATTGGTCTGCATTGAGCTTTAACGGTTCAAATCAGTACTATTTTGGCGAGCGTTTTTCTCAGGGTAGTGCAGAAAAAGTCAGACTGACTCATAACGCTACTGGTCTGTATATCGAGGCTGACATCACGCTGGTGGAATCCCGTACGGAG
>JAEIGA010007097.1_pt1 | contig 17038 bp, 21 predicted proteins | sample 9270691 | NCBI WGS metagenome assembly JAEIGA01 (sample SAMN17057246, study PRJNA624740) | gut metagenome | biome: biome; isolation source: fecal sample | host: Bos grunniens | place: China: Xizang | collected 2019
ATAGAATTTAATTTTATTTTCAAAGAAATCTTTTGCTGTTTCAATATCCTTTGTATCATAAGCAACTATTTCTGTTTCCGGTGTATCTCCTGTCATCATTGCATTTACAAGATTAATAAACTTTGCTCTTACATTCTGGGCTAGTTCACTATCAGGAATATCATCGTGTTTTGCATTAGGCTTAAAAGCATCAAGTAATCTATAAGCCTTACTCTGAGCATCTGGCTGAGACATATAAACACTAATATTGCCACCGGTAATTGCTTCGGCAATCACATTGTCAAAACTGTGAAACCATTCATGACCTAAAGAACCACCACCCTTGAATTTTGTAATATTGATAACTCGTTCAACCGGTTCATAATGAGCTAAAGCACTTCCATGACCTCTTGCACCAACAGCCAAAGCCAAACGACCATTTAATGAAATCTGTTCATCTTTAATACCAAGAACATCGGCCAAATCAGCAAAACCGGCAGCAAGATTATCAACATGCCATTTTGCACTTACAGGATCTGACTGAACATAAGAACCTGTCTGAACATCTCTTAAATTAAAGGCTTTTTTAAGTTCTGCAGTTGATTTTACAGAAATGTTTCTTCCACCTTTTCTTTCAAGAGTTTTTGGAACAATCATTTCAAAAGTTCTCTTTGTTTTACCCTTGATAATTTCAGATTCCGGCTTTGCTTTCTTGTTTTTCTTTGCATCAAGCCAATCCCAAGTTTCATACTTATCATACTCTTTATCACGATATTTATAGCCTACAGATTCATATTTTTCACCATCGGCCTTTGTATGATACTTGTCATCATAAACTTTAAGATTGTTATAGTGTGTCTGGAAAGATTTTGAAAATCTTAAATCAGCAAACTTTCCAAGTTCTTTCCAAACATCATGGGTAACGTTGTCTTTCAGGAAAACATCTTTTGCCTTTGCTTTTGCAGCTCTGAGTTTATCGTTAGCAGTTTTGAATTCCTGTTCAAAAATTCCTTCCGTACCAACATTAATAGGCCACCACATATTACTTGTATCAATCTCAACGTACATATCAGGATTGTTGTAATTTGGATCAAACTCACGGAATTTAGCTGCAATATCCTTTTTCATTTCTTCTCTGTAACGCCATACAGCTTTTCTTTCTTTCTTTCCCAAGGCTTTATATTTTGGAAGAAGTTCATTTCTACCCCATTCCATAATATCATTCCTTACCTTGTTTCTATTCAAAACAACTGCATCACGTTCAACCTTTGCCTGATTTACTTCCGGCACTCTTAAAATCTGAGAATCAAAAGTCTGTGAATACTCACCATAAACATCATCAACAACTTCTTTTACATCAAAAAGTGTTTTACATGCTCCAAGTCTATCTTTAAGAGTATTAATAGCAATTACATAATTCTTACGAGAAGTTACATCACGGCCTTCTGGCTCTTTTGGAACGGCTGCAAATACACGGCTGATAAGATATGCAGCTTTTGGATCCATTCCCTTATCTTTATATGAGTTATAATCAATCTCACCAAGAATATTTGCTTTTGTTATCTGCTGCTCTGCATATCTAGGATTTTCTTCAAGAGAAGTCCAATCTATTTCTTCAATTGTTGTTCCTTCTCCGCTTTCCTTCTTACGTTTCCAGAAATCCTGAATCTTTTCTTTCTGAGAACCGGCAATATATCCGGTATCTTTGTAAGCATAGTTTACATCATTAGGATTAAGAGAAACTGAATCTTCCATTGCAGAAATACGATCACCGTAATTAATACCGATTTTTGGTAATCCGGCTTTTTCACGAGCTTCCTTGTATTCCTTTTCTTCTTCCTTTGTCTGCTTTTCAGTTAATGGTTTTGGTTCATCTGTATTATCTGCAACCGGTGGAGTATAATCTTTACCGGTTGTATCAATATACAAATCTTTGATAGCAAGATAAGCCACATCATTCTCACCATAAGTATTGAAACGTGTATCAGCTTCATCTTTAAGAATACCTTCAATAGTATCTTCTTCATTTGAGTATGGATTATTTCTTCTCGTTCCATCCACATAAGTGTCTTTATACCAATTGTATTCCTGATTGTATCTCTGTTCATCTTCTTCTGAAAGTCCATATTTACGAGCATTTTGATTCCCAAGCATAGCAATATGATTTCCATGCTGACCAAGAACCTGAGCCTGAACAAGAATCTTTCCGTTTTCTCCCTGAGTAATTTTCTTAATAAAATAATCAGTATTTCTAGGAAGTAAAACCTCTTTCTGTTCTTCACCTTCTACATCGTATGCTGCAAGGTCTTTTCCCGTCATTCCGTCTGGAATATCAAGTTCCAAAATTACCTCTTTATTTGAACCTGTGAATCCATCCCAATTATCAGCAATTTCTTTATCTTTTGTTGTAGACATAAATCCAGGTTCTGTAATCTGTCTGTTTTCAGCACGATTAATCAATACACCGGCCTTATTTGCAATAAGTTTTTCATTATTGCCATAAACAACATGAGCAACTAAATTTTCAAAATCACCATCAGAAATATCACCAAAGATGGCACTAGCATCTACAGCCCTATAAAGTTTCTTATCTGTAACAGGTGTAGATGTTGTTTCTTTATCAAGTTCTGCGATAATCTGTTTATCTTCTTCTGAGACAACTCCACCATCTTTTGCAAACTGTTCTGGATTTCTGAGATAATTATTAATCCACATTCCATCGCCAGAAACATAGTAATCAATAGCCTCACTTCTAGGTTCTACCGTTGTTTCTGTTGATTCTGTAGTATTAGCATTTTCTGTTTCAGTCTGAACATTTTCTTTATTGATTAAACTATTCAGATAATCCTTTGCAGCTTTTAATCTGCTTTCATTGAACATCATGTCCTTTACTTCAAGCATTGTACTGTAAAGTTCACCCTTTTCTTCAAGTTCTGGGAATTTAGCCTTTATTTTCTCATAATAATGATAATCACTCATTGTAGGATCAAAATCTTTTTCTTTTCTGTATGCAAGAGCAATAGCAGCTTTTTCACCATCGGTATAACCAGGTTTTTTGAATGTTTCAGTTTTGTTATTAATAATTATGTCATAAACATCTAAAGCAACATCATAGGCTTTCATTCCATGCTCTTTTGCATAGTCATTAATTGCCTTAATGTTTCCGGTTCTTGCTGCTGAACTTGCAAATTGTTCTTTTGTAAAGTTGTACTTGTCTACAAGCCTTTTTACTGTTGAAACATCATCATCTGTAAGACCGTATTTTTTTGCATTATCATTTCCCATCATAGCCTGAGAACGGTTTTCATGTTCTTCTGCATCAGATTCTTTTATTTCTTCCTGAAAAGCTTCATTAGTTCCGTTTACATTCTGTTCAACTGCATTTTCTGTAGCCGTTTCGGTAACTTCATCAGCAGTAGGATTCATTTTCTGTAAATCTTTTGCAGCAAACCTTCCCATTCCACCGCCTTCAAAGTTTACAAACATCATGCCATTTTCATAATCCTTAGTTACTTTTCCTACACGGCCGTTATAACTTACAGAATCACCAACTTTAATTGTGTCAATTCCAGGATTATTTTCTGCTTTATCTTCTGGCACTGAATTGTACATAGAATAGATTTTTCGCATCAAAGAACGATTCCAAGTAGACTTAAAATTCTTTTCTTTTGTTTCTTTTTCTTCTACAGTGAGTTTTTCTTTTGTTTTTCCACCAACAATTTCCTTTTCGGAAACAGTTACCTTTTCAGTTTCTTTTACCGGCTTTTCAGGAATCTTATATTTTTCTCTATTTGCTTTATTAGCAAAAAATGTATTCCAAGTCTTTCTGTTTGTAAGATATTCAAGAACGTGTTGAGCAAAGCTCTGTTTTGTAACTCCATAGGCCTGATTGATATTGTTATTCTCATAAGCCTTGTCAATTTTATCTTCTTTCATTCCAAAGAATGACAACAAAGCCTTCATTGGTTTCTTAAAATCTTCTGGATAAAAATAGTTATATCCTTTACCGTTTGATTTCGGCACTCTGCGAATATACTTATGTGAAGTTGATTTCTCAATCATGGTGTCATAATAAGAATCCATAAATGATTTCAAAATTACCAATTTAGCCATCTTTCTTTTCCTCCCAGAAAACGAACAAAAAATAAAAAAAGGCAGCTACCAAAAACAGATTTTTCTCTGTAATTGATAACTGCCCTTTTCAGAACATATTATAAGTTTTGATTAATGCTATTTTATACCACTATAACTGTATAATCAATCAGTAACTTAAATATATCTTCCACGTAAAATATGACTTTTTAAGTTGACTGTAAGTTGACTGTAAGTTGATTACAGAAATGTCTAAAAATGTCTAATTATCCACGTAAAATATGACTTTTAGACATTTTCGACTTCTGGATAATATCTTACCCAAGAGCCGCGACACCACGGATGAATCACACTTTCAGGATATTCCCCTTCTGTTTTTCCTTCCCATATTGCTATATCTGCAAATTCATCTTTAATGTGTTCATCCGGCAATGGAACATCTGACCACAAAACAACTTTGCCATTTATCTTTTTACACTTCTTACAAGTGTTATCATCAATCATTTCAAACCGCTTAAAATAAACCTTTTCATCTTTAGGTGTATTATAAACTTCTTCTTTCAAATATCCCCTTGTAGATGCCATCTGAAATTCTGTGTCTGCTATTCTCTGCATATCACGATTCAAAGATGCACACTTGTCAAAAAGATTCTGAGCAACAACAGATTTACTCTGTTTATCACGGATGCCATCAATAATAATCTGCTGTATATTGTTTCTCATGTCATCCTTGACTTTTGTAACTCTCTGAGCTGCAGAATCAACGGCAATCTGAATTCGAGCCTGACGTTCACGACTGATTACTTCTCCAAACTGGTCTTTCATGTTTTTAATTGATTCACCAATCCAATCAACGTCATATCTTTTGGCCTTAATTTCCGATAAAGACATTTTTCTTATCGCTTCCATACTGTTAGTTTTTGAAAGGCGATCAAGAATAATTCCTAAACTCTCGGCCGATAAAACAATTTTTTCTCCAATTCCGGTGTAGTTTCGGTTTAAGTATTTTTCAAGTTCTACAACAAATTTTTTCCAGTCTGATTCTTTAATTGGTATTCCTGTAGATGGATTGTAAAGAATCTTGCCTTTATACTTTAATTCGCCGGCTTTACTTACAATTCTTATATCAGGCAAGTCAAAATATGCAATTAGAAAGTTATAAACTGCTCTTGTTCTATCTGTAAACTCTTTGAAAAACTTATCAGTCAATTCTTCTTGAGCCTTATAAACAAAAGTTTCTCCCTTACTTGCACCTGAAATATTTGCATCCAAAGACAATGCAATCTTATGTACAGCCTTTTCGATTTTACTTCTATCAAAATCCCTTATTCTTACAAGTAAATTACCGTAATTAGTAGATGCATCTGATGGAATGTGTTTAATAACAAACGGCTGATTATTTGCAATTGCGTTTAATGCCTTGTTTACCTGTTCAAGTTTCTGCTGCTTATTGTTTTCTGTTATGTCAGTAATATTAATGTCAAAAGATTTATGTACCATCTGGCCTTTATGACTGAATACAAAGCTCTTAAATTGGTCTATTGTCATTGTAGTCATTGAACCATAAAAGCCAGGTCTGTCATACTGTTTCATATAGGCAGCTTTTGCATCAGCAGCACTACTAAAACACAACATACATTTATCTTCATCATATTTATGAGTTACCGGATCATTCTGGTGTATTACATAAACTTTGGTTGCATTTTTATCAGGGCCAACATAGGCGTCAACGTGATCTTTGTCTACACCTACAGTTCCACGGATATAACCATAATCATAATGCATCAGGACTTTCCACTTATGGCCATCTTTATCAACTCCAGAACGATAAGAGCCTTTTTTATTTTCAATGGAAATATCCATACCGTAAAGCCTTGTTCTACCTTGTAATTTGTGGCCTGAATATGTAAGAGATTTTGTTACATTTTTACTTGACAAATTATCTATAAATGATATAGTTAATTTAGGCTGTGAATCGTCTAGGGCGTTAGTTTCCGGGCTTGTGCATGGAAATCTCACAGATTTTTCAATATCATCATCTATTTCTTTTCTATAACAATCAAACAACTGTAATTCACCATATTTATTAAATGTCGCAATAAAAAATATAGTTCCGTTTGAATAACCTCTAAAAGAAATTAGTTTTTGATGCTTTCTCCATGATTCACCTTCCCATTCAATTACAGTTTTTTTATTTTGAATAACTTTTCTAAACAACAAAATATCTTCTGGATTGATTTTATGTTCTTTTTTTACAAAAGAATGTCTTAATCCCCAACTAGATAAAACTAATGTTTTTAATCTTATTCCTAATTTCTTCTGTAATTTATCAGCAAAATGAGATGGTAAATCACATATTTTAATATATTCTTTGTACTTTTTATTTTTTAATGATTCTTGAATAAAGTTTCTTATATCTTGCTTAGTTGCATCAGTTTCAAACCATTTCTTTGTTTCTTCTCTACCATCCGCATAATAATATCGCCATTTACCATTTATAAGTTTTTTATATTTATATTTTACCCCATAAGCCTTTTCAAAATCTTCTTCATCATCGGCCTTTTCAAATTCCTTTTTCAAATCGTAATAAAACTTTTCTGTAGGATCATCCAAGTTGTAAACCTGACCATCAGCAGTTACACCCATATTTTTGATTTTATATTCATCAAAATCACCACGGCTAAAAATATTCTTATTTGACTGTAATTTGACTGCTATTTGATTAGCAACATCTTTTCTAACTTTAATCTTCCCCATTCTTACACCGCCTACAAAAGATTTACTTTCAACTGCTGCAATTTCTTTGCAACTTCCCTTGTCGCTTTAATGTCTGCCAATGCATCATGAGCATTTTCCAAATTTACACCTAAATGTTTTGCAACAGTTCCGAGCTTTCTATCTGGCAAAAATGGCAATGCTTTCTGTATTCCGGCTTTCTTTACCTGTTCAAAAACATCTGCAATGTTTGAAACAAAATAATCATCATAGTTATAACCGTTTCGTTCTAACAATGCTTTCAGATGCTTTATATCAAAGTTTACGTTATATCCGGCAATTACTAATTTTTCAGTTCGGCTTCCATCATTTTTGAATAGATTTACACAATTTCTTAAAAAGTCTGCAATCTTTGGCATCTGTTCTTTTTCAGATGGAAAAGACAAAATATCCTTTTCCGAATATCCGTGTACTTTTCCGGCTTCTTCATGGTATTTAATTGTTTCGGATAATGGATTCAGGAAAAAACATCTTTCACAAATAACATATCCATTTTCAACAAGAATAAACGCAAGTTCAAAAGCTGCAGAATCACTTGTTTCAAGTCCTGTTGTTTCAGTATCAAGCCATAAAAATCTCATAGTTTTTTTCTCCATGTAAAATATAAATTTTTAGATAACTAACATTGACTTTTGAATGGATTTATTCATATCTTCCGGCAACATTGGTTCATTCATTTCAGATGGAATCTGTTCTTCTATTTCGTCATTTTCTTCAAATCCGGTTTCTTCTCCACCTTCATCATCACCGCCAAAATCACCCATTCCATCATCCATTCCCATATCACCTTCTGCATTTTGTGATTGGAACAACTGAACCAACTGAACATTCATTGGTAAGTCAGCCGGATTTTCAACCTTTTTCAAATCAATTGGATCAAGGCCTTTTTCGGCTCGCTTTTCATTTACAGTTTTCCAGGTTCTTACTTCTTTTTCATCCAAATCGGCAACGGTGTTAGGATTGTCTTTTTCATATCCTACGAATTCAAGAACATATTCAGGATTAATTTTTTCAATGATTTTATTAATGTAAGATTCAAAGAATACAAGTAAATCACCAAGCAATGAGCTTTTAGCAGCCGACATTCTATCACCGCCTGAGCCATCTACAACCGGCTGTGATTTCTGAACAGACATACCCAATTCATCGGCCGAACATCCAAATAAAGCCAAAACTCCGCTAATAAGATAGTCAATCCAAGCCTGGAATTCCATTTCACGGTTAGTATTTATTGCTTTCCATTCAAGTTTTGCATCTTTATCACCTGATGGAATGATTGGAATTCTCCACTGATTAAGAGGTCCCCCAGACATAATTTCTGCAATATATTCTTCCATTTCGTCAATTACATCTGAGTTTGCATCAGAATTAAGAAGTAACATTCCCTTTGGAAGTCTGTTTTCAGTAAAGTTTCCGGCATTATAAATAAATGTATTAATAACACTTGTAATAAGGTCTACGGCCTGTTCTACAAGTGAATAACCATACATTGAATGATAAATGTCCGTTCTTGGATTTTCAAAATCGAAAATCATATTTTCGTCTGTATATCCGGCGGCCGGCATACCATCAACAATCTGCAAATATCTGAATACAGTTTCATTCTGTTTTTCAGGAATAACTCGTTCAATTGTTGCTGCATCTACGGCAAAAAAGGCTACCGGCTCACCCTTTTTATTATACTGAATCTCTGTTGCAATCTGGTCTAAAGTTAATTCATCTCTTAAAAGTTTAGAACAGTATTTTACAAAGTTATCACGGCTAGGATCTGCATAATTACCGGTAGCACAAATAAAATCACGGATTCTATCACATTCTTTATCTTCTTTACGATTCTTTGAAATAAGATTGTCAAATTTCTTATGAATAATAAATCCACGTTCATTTCGGCTTGTAACCGGTTTCAAAAATGGTTTAATTTTTCTTGAAATGTAATTGATGCAAGTGTTAATTATCCATGCTTTAGATGCTACAGCCCTTAAAGTCCGGCAATGAATACCACCATACTGAATTCTTGAAATAGTCCTGATATTTTCAAAACAGTTTGATGAAACAAAATAAGGATCATAGAAAACAGAATCTGCACCATGTTCACGGCCTTTTTCCTGAAAGAAGTAAGTGTTAAAAATATTTTTACTGTTTTCTTTTGCTTCTACAAGTTCATTGTAGGCAACACTTTTTTTGTTTTTAGTGTCAAAAGTAGTACGTTTATCAAATGCAGCTCTCTGAGTTAAAAGTTTATCAACATTGATTTCTTCTCTTGCCATTTTAACATCTCCAAAAGAAAAATTTAAAATAAAAAAGCCGCCTATTGCTTTTTATTAAACAATAGACGGCTGCTAATTTCTTAACATACCCATAAAATGTACGAATATATCTTACACTATAACTTTTTAATTGTCATTACTAAATTATAAGGTTATATTCAACTGTTATTCTTTTCTTAAACTCTTTTCTCCAGGTCTTAAAATACAAAATATATGACTTACATCCTATTTCTGGTGGCATCTCCTGAATTATTCCACGTTTATTCCAATTCTTTACAGATATTTTATTTTCTTCAAGAAAGTCTTTTATCTGACTTTCAACATAATTTACTATCTTTCGAGTTGTCATACTTGCGAACAAATCTAAATTTACTACCTGATTTAAATTTCCTTTATCATGCCATTCAACTCTTTGAGAAACAGAAAGTGGCTTAAAATTTGTTAGACCGTTTTTCAAGTTTACCTGATTACTCATACATTCTCCCTAGATTGTTTTATTGTTCTAGCTGTATTTTTCCAACACTTATACATTATATCAGATTTTTCTTCTTTTGCTTGTTTAATTATATCAGAATACCGGATTGGAAAAGTTATTTTGGGATCTGTAGTTCCAAACAACATTAAATTAGCACTCCTTTCAGATGCTTCATTTATTATTTTAATTACATCTTCTTTAGATATTTTACCTTTGCAATTATCTGGAATCTGAGAATATATGTCATTTACAAATTTATCTTCAAGCTCTTGTAATAAATCTTTCATCGTTCATACCTCCCACTATTTTTGTTTTCTATGTTCTCTTTGGTATATTAAATGATATTCTCGAACACGGTCTTTATCATATCTTTTCCCATTGTAATTAAATGTTTTACCTATTTTTTCTTTTTTATTTAGTATCTCATGTTTTAATTTTGCCTGAGCAATTCTTAATCGTGTAAGTTCTGGCTGTCCTTTTATTGTGCCGCCTAAATGTGCAAAAATTGAAAATATCTTCAAAGGGACACGTTCTATATTATCAGGACTATAATTATTTATATCTCCATCAAGAAAAATATATTTTGCATCTTCTTTAATACATTTTTCATATTCTTCTGGATGCGTTTCCATATATACCCATTTAGTTTTTCTAATCCATACATTAGGTTGAGCTACTTTAATAAATAAATATCCACCGGTTTTATGTTCAGAGTATAAAGGCCTTAAATATTTTTCACGAGGCTTTTTTATTTGTGTTAAACCTAATCTTGAATAATGATGGAAAAATTGACGTTTTGAAACATCTTTTATTTCAGGATATTTGTGTAAAAATAAATCAAAAGCATCTTGCGTTTTCATTCCAGATATTGTTAAAAGCCATTCATTTATTTCTTTAGACCATGAATAACGCATTATACCTTATCCTTTTCAATCCCTAAATAATTCTCATATCCCAGGCCTTTAGCATCCTGAGCGACTTTGACAGCTTCAATTTTTATTCTTTGAGCATCAAGTTTTGTCTTTTGTATTTCAATGAAATTATTTGAAAGATCACTGATTACTTTGCTTCTTGAAATAAGCAGTTCGGCTTCTTTCGGCTTGGCCATTACATCATCCTGATTAAGTTTTTCAATCTGGTCTAAAATTACATTTTCTAATTCAGACACTAATTTTATCATCTTCTAAATCCTCATCTTTATAATTTATTACACTGATTGCAACTGCAACCACAATCAGAACTATCGCTGCTAACACACAGTAGAATCCCTGTTCTGCTACCAATCCATAAGTTCCGTTCATTCACACTCCTTCAAGAATTGCTCTATTCTTTTATCATTGATTGCATTATCTAATCTTGTATATGCTAATTCTTCATTTCTGCACATTAAAACATCACGACCTGCATTATATAAGTTTAAAATTAAATCTCTTGCTTTTGTGAGTTGCTTAGATTTTTTCACAAGCCGTTTTGTGCTTCCTTTCTCGAAAAACTTATGTCGCCAATCAAAAGAACTTTCTTTCCAATACACTTTTTGCTCTTGTAATTCTTTTATCTGAATATCTTTTGTGCTTATCTGTTCTTCAAGTTCTGTGTTTTCCTTTTCATATTTCTGCCAATTAGCAAGCCTTACTTCTGCAACACTTGCAAGATTATTCAACTTCTCTTTAAGTTCTGTATTTTCTTCTTTAAGTTCAAAGGTAGCACAGATAACTCCTGCCTGAAATAAATCCCAATATGGGCTTAAAAACTCTCCTTTGTCTGTAACATATTCGGGAAAGTTTTCTTTGAAAAAATCTCCTTCTCTAGTCATTTTCTTTTATCTCCCAATCTGCACAGATACCATAAGGCTCTGTTTTATCCCAGCACTTTCTCATATAATGTTTACAAGTACAACAATAACGCAATCTGCTAATACCTTGTTCGTAGCCGAACTCTGCACCGTCTTTAAAACCCTGTCTTGTTGCAGTTTCTATTTGTGGATTCATCATTGATGTTGCAAGGTCTATTTTCTCTTTTCCATATTCGTATGCTTCTTTCTCAAACATTTTTCAACTCCTTCCAACAAATATAAAGAGAAACTAAATTGATTAGTTCTATCCCGATATTATTTCCTTCGGTTGCAAAGAAAAAAGCACCTAATAAATTAACAACAATTAAAAGCGACCAAATTATTTTCTCAAACATAGTTACTCCCTTACTATTACGAACTAAGATTTTTAACAACTTTGTAAGCACAATAAAAACTTACAAAGAAACATATTGCCCCAACAAAATAACCTATAATAAATGCTTCAATTACTGTCATTTCCTTACCTCACTTGTTCGGTCTTTCCGAACTACTCATTTCTTCCAGTTCAAACTAATGCAAAATTATGTTATCTTTTTTATCAAAAAACTCGTTACATACTTTCAACCAGAGTTCACGAGCAGAAACATTTGTATAAGCTGCTAATCTTTTTACCGTCTTTAACGATGGTATTGGAGTTTCCCCACTTCTTGTTTTACTTACAAGATAGGTTGATCCTATGCCGGTAACTTTACAAAAATCCCTTGCTGATAAATCTCCCTGGGCAATTACAAAGAACGTTGTATATGAAAAATCAGGTTCCTCTAAATATTCTTTACAAGTCATACTAAATCTACTCTTTTTAAAAAAGATGTGTTTTCGTTTTAGATGTAGGAGAATCAAGCAATCCTTTAAGGTTTACAATTGTTGTATTTGCATTAAAAAGTTCGCTATTCAATTCTTTATTCTCTTTTTTAAGCTCTGTGTTTTCTACAAGTAAATCTATAATTTCTTCACCCTTTTTATCCAATTCACTTGCAAGCCACCATAACAAAAATATCGTTATTACGTTTAATCCAATTAAACAAAGAATTCCAAGATTTTCATTTACCATTTGTTTTTTACCCCTTATCTGAAACATCGAGTATATCTTTTGCATAATCAAACCAGGTTTTGACTATTTCAATTGATAAATCCATACCCTCTTTGAAAAGAAGAACATAATAAAATATTTCTGCATCAGTACAGTGTTCTATACATATTTTCATGTCATTCTTTACAAATTGTGTGTTTAGATATTTTTTTAATGTTTCTTTCATAAGAAAAAGTTGGTTTGCTGTTTCGCTTACAATAATTTAAAGATATGCAGAACTTGTAAGTCAGCCCCCGACACACCAACATGGGCGAAATGACCTAAAATCAGTGAGAGACGAGTTTTAGGAAATATATATTCTGTCAGGTGTTATCAACGATAGCCTTTGACAGTAATAGTTTTATGCCGTTTCTTTTATAACGGTTTAATACTATTTTACGTTATTTGTAGCGTTTGTCAATACGATTGTAAGATTTTTACTTACTTAATATTTTTTTTACCAATTATTTTTATCTGGCTTTTCGTACCTGAATCCGGCATTGATTTGACGTAAACTTTTACCTTTTCTGATAATAGGCATTTCAACTTTGTCTATAGTATTTTGTGAATTTGTAATTATGTTTTCTTTCGCCTGAATTATCGGAGTTATATTCTGAGCTGCATTTTCATTCGTCTGTTCAATTCTTTTCTGCCGCCTTTGTGCATAGAAATTAGAGTTCTTTTTATCTGTTATTCCTACAGCCGAATTTGCCAAAGCCCATGCCCAAAAACTATCTGCATGGCCTTTTTCGTTTCTTTCTGCATCATATCTAAAATATTTTCCACCGGTTGAAGTACGTCTAATACTATGAATCTGCCGATGAAATTCTTTATCATTACTTAAAAGAAATTCTCTTTGTTCAAGTCCACGTTTTACATCAATTGCCATTATTTCTTTTTCTTCTGGAGTAAATACAACACCTTCTAAACGATCACCGAGTTTTGAATGTAAGTTTTCATACACCGGTTTTCCAATTCCGGTTGCATCCATACGACCACGATATACAGGTAATTCTTTATATGCTTTGAGTATTGTTTCTTCTTGAACCTTAAACGGCTGATTTCTTAATTCAATTCTTGCAAAATCTCTTTTCTTTCCGTCAGGCATACGGCCGATTAAAAATATTACAGTTGCATCATGTTCACGACCAACGTCAAAACCTAGATATAAAGTTTCTCCATGAGCTTCCGGCTTGTAATTTAGAATTGCAGAATCAATATCTTTGTAAGTCTGAAAATCAATCCCACGGTTATATTCCCAATATTCTTCATCATCCATTGTTTCACATAATGACAAGTCAATATCACATTCACGCTTTCCAGGTGTATTTGCATATATTAAGTCAAGTGGAATGTAAGATTCTGATGAATCTATAAAATCACATTCGTATTCCTGTCTGAATGAATCAAAATCGTTATTTTGAAAAATCTGCTTAATGATCTTTGTTCCAAAAGTTTCAACTCGTTCAGGTGTTGAAAGCCCTGGTGCAACTTTTACAGCCGTTGGAACATCAATACACAAATCACGGCAAAACCACCAAGGAATATTGTATCTTTCATAATCATAAGTATCTTTATCGGTTAAAATATCGTAGAATTGTCCGATTTTTCCAAGAGGTGAACTTCCCATTTCGATAGTACCACCACGAGAAATAACAGGAAGTGCAGCATCATATACTAATTTCTGCATTTTTGCGTTATAAATTGCAAACTCATCAAGAGAAATATCACCACCTTTACCACGAGGCGGACGGCAAGGAATAGAAATCAAACGAGATTGAGTAATACCGTTTTTATCCTGAAAACAAAGCATAGACTTGTTATCGACTATAAGTTTTTTCTTTGCATCGCAATCCGGCATTGAATCATAGAATTGTTTTGCGTAAGATATTTTTCCGAGTGCATCTTCTTCGTTGTACGAAACGAACTGTTTTGTATATCCCACTCTGTCCGGATCCATTGCTTTTATCAGGCCTTTAAGCGAGCAGATGAACGACCAACCGACACGGCGCGATTTTACAATTGCGATAAATCTGGCCATAGAACGGATGTAAGCATCTTGCCAAAAATCGAGAAGTAAGTCTTTCTGTTGGAATTGCATATAAGTGTATGCGAATAACAGCCGTTCATCTTTGGAAAACATTTTATCAGCCCTCAGAATCGTTATTTAGTCCAAGTTCTTTTTTTATCCAATTCAGAAACTTTGGTTTTTCATTTTCTGGAATATTTTTTAACTCTACACCATCCTTTATGATTAAATGTTTAATTCCATTTTCTTCCAAAAAATTAGAAAAATCTGACATTTCTGAATAATCCATTTCTTTATTTACTTTTATTAAATAAAAATCTTCTTTGGCTAATTTATTAATCTGATAATATTTAATTACTGTATATCCACCATTTTCGATTTCTAGTAATTCATCACCATCCATTACTTTGGTTTTAATTTTGCCCTGAAATTCGTACTTTACAAGATATTTTCCCTTTACTGTTATTGTTTGATAATCTTCTTTACTGAGCATTTTTATTTCTCCTATTCAACCTTTGTAAAAGTCGGATATTTTAAATCCTCGAATTCAAAATCTTTATTTCTGGTTATCACATAAAAACGGCCTTTTACTTTATTCCAAGCAAGGCTGCCTTCCAATTCTTTTCCGGCGAACTTTATTATTCTGTAACCTTCTTTAACAATGATTTTTACTTTATCACCATTACAACACGGCACTCCGTTTACATCCTGAATATATCCGCCCTGACAAAGTTTTGATTCAATTTCTGGTAAGGAATCGAGAAAGTTCATAGCCTTTTCATAATCAGCTTCATATTCTGAATAACCGTCTTTATGACATGGAATAATACAATTTTCTTTTGCAAGATTTATCTGTTTCTTAATCCAGATAATTAAGTCTTTAGTTTCCTGTTTCATACTCAGTCCTTAAATTTGGCTATATCTTCTGGTGTTACACCCATGCTAATAAGCAGCAATGTGCAATATCCTATAATGTCTGCTATATCATTCACTCTTGGTTTTTCTTCGGTATTGCTCATTACCCGTCCAATTTTGTCATCAAGCCGTATAAGAATTGAGTTAGTAGAATCCCCTTTATAAAAAATCTTTTTTGGATTGATTGCAGAATCACCGTATTTCTGATTCTTGTACAACAGTAAATCTTTCATGCCATCCAAAAGTTCTGTAATTTTTTTCTGAGTTTCAATCATTTTTATTTTTCTCCTTTTTTCCCATGAGCAAACCAATAATCTCCATAAGGATCTTTTTCATCACATTTCTGTTCCAGGTTTACAGTTGTAAATAAATCTTTAAGCACACAATATGGAGAGCCGTCATCTTTAATGCAAAAATTACATTCGCCACAAATCATTTTATCTTTCATTATTTCCCCAAGTTCCATTTTTTACATCTTCAAAAAATTTTTCGTAGGCTTCATACCTTTCTTGAATGTCATCTATGAGATAAGCATGAAAATCACAATAGGCCGCAAAATCTTTGAATTCTGATTCTGTTAATATAAAAATAATATTCTCAGAACCTTCTTCAATTCCTGTTATTCTATGAAGTCTGCAATATTTAGTTCCTTTATTAATTGTTTTATAAGCAAAAGAAAGGCAATCAAATTCTTTAATTTCTGAATTAGATGAAAATAAATAACATTTTTTTGCACTAGGATTGTTACCACCTACCATCTTTTTTCTTAACATATTTACAACTTCATCAGAATGAGTTTTTCCGTACATTCCATTTTTATTTCCAGAACGTTTTCTTTTTGAAATCCATTCATAAGATTGTTTTATACCTTTGTGAGCAGCACTTAATCTCTTTTTTGTAGTTTCACTTGCAGTTTTATGATAATTAGGATTTCTTGATCCGAGTTTTGATAATCTAATTTTCTCTCTAGTTTCAGCTGACAAAGTTCTTCCTTTACTTCCACCATCAGAAATATTATATCCATACTTACGATTATTACTTTTATGTAAATCTATATAATATCTTTCAAACTTATCTGCATCTTTATAATCAAAAATATTTTCTTTCAAAATAATGTGTTCAAAATTATCCCATCCAAATTTTTTAATGGCATTATAAAAATGAGGACTATGCTTATAACCTTCTCCATGTCTCCATCTTTGATTAATATATTTATTACAAGTCTGACCTATATAAATTTTGCCATTTACTTTATTTATATGAGCATATATTTTATATTCTCTTTTTACTTCATCCATAAAAATCACTCTCCGCTAAACTGTATCTACTCTGAATATCTAATAAGTTTTCGCCTTTATGCTTTTTACAAAAACTTTCCCAATAACCACAGCTCTTGAATTCTGGACAACCACATCTGTATATACAATTTTTTTGTAATACTGCTGCTAATTCTGGATTTGTTTTATTCAATTCTCTCTTAAAATCTTCTGCTAATTCCCTAGCTTCTTTCGTAGCACAATAACAAAGTCTTTTTCTGAAAGCATCAATAAGATTCTGAGCATTTGCATAGCCGTCAAAATTTACC
>JAEIGA010007098.1_pt1 | contig 17035 bp, 17 predicted proteins | sample 9270691 | NCBI WGS metagenome assembly JAEIGA01 (sample SAMN17057246, study PRJNA624740) | gut metagenome | biome: biome; isolation source: fecal sample | host: Bos grunniens | place: China: Xizang | collected 2019
AGCAAGATGGTAGTAAATACAAAATTAAGAACGTTTTGACCAACCTAGAAGATATTCGAGTGTTGATTGACAGTGTTGACTTTGCAAATTATACAGCAACAGATGTTAACCCTGGTGACCCTTATTACTTCATTAAAAAGGGTGATAGGTCTTTGGCAACAGGTAACGCCGCAAGTATTCAAGCGTTGCTGGATGCAGTACATTTCGATGAAATTCTTGGTTATGACATAAGCCTCTACAAGAAATGCGACTAAAACAAATGCCAGTGCATTCATTGCACTGGCTTCTTATTTTATATGGGATTAGCTGAGCATCATCATCTGGCTCATTGCCAGAATATTTAATGTCAGCATTGCGGCTCTGCAAGGAGTCAGCTTGGGATTGTTAAACAATACCGTCTGCACTACCATAGCAATAGCACTGATGATGCAAGCAGCTACGAGCGTTCCATATGTACTACCAGGAGTAATTGCTGCAAGCATCGGAAGAATCTGCAGCGGGAACAGAATGGCATAAATAGCTGCGATTGCGGCGTCACTCAAATTGGCAAGATATTCAGTTGTTTTTCGAATCATTTCCATAAAAATCTCCTTGTCATTTGAATTAATAAACTGCAAATAATGAACTTTTACGTTCTCTTTTTTGCCGCTTACATAACTAATATAGGTTAAATCCTACTAATTTGCAGGGTATTTGCATTCGTCATATTATACAAAAATAAGCACCCTTGGAACATAGTTCCAGGGGTGCCTTTGATTAAAACGGGAGCGTATCTTCGTCGATTGGTTCGGCATTTTGCTCAGCTTCTTTTTCTGCTCGAATTTGTTTCAGCATTTCTTCCCATTCGGCAGTAGGAGTAAATACTCCGTCTTTAATGGTAAAAATGCCGTCTGTCTCCCCCTCATAAAACATGATATATTCGAATGTCTTATCAGGGAACAGCTTGGAAATGAAAAATGCAGGGTCATCATTACACTTCCATTTACAAACCCACTCAACCTCATTTTCAGTATGGAAAACAATAGGCCAATATTTAAGCTCTTCGATTTCCTCATCTGTGAGGTCTCTGCGTACGCCGTGTTTACCATCTTCGTTTTTCTTGGAGAAATCTACAACGCCATATTCAATGGCAGATGCCTTAACCTTCTCGTATTCCTCAGGGCAGCATTTGCTCATATCCAAAGCATTGGGGATTTGCACTTCCCTACCGCGAGTTCCGTGCATCACTCTGCTGGAAATAACGCCTGCTTCCATGAGCATTTTTTGAAGGCCATCACATTGCAGATAATGGTCTACGCAAGATGACATTTACATTCTCCTTTCTTAACAGAAAATATCGTACATGACAATAGGAGCATTGGGGAAATAAGGAAGGGCTCGGATGGTATTGTAGTCGATAAACTCACGAGCTTCCTCATCAGTCATACCGTCTTCGGCCACCAAAGCTTCAACCATTTTTTCGTATGAATAAACCACACGAATCTTCTGAACACCATCCTGGTATTCCTCGGAAACGCCAGTCACCGCAGAAGCATACGACGGAGTTTCAAAAATGCAAATATCGTCCACCTGGTCAGGATACATCTCCGCCAAAGCATTACGAAGTTCTTCATTGTTTTTCATATGTATCATTCTCTCCTTTTATTTTTTCAGAGTTATACTCCGATAGTAATATTAATGTAGATGTACTGAACAATTTACGACAAAAAGAAATCCTCCTGTTATCAGGAGGATTTGAATTATTTAATTTCAGTTGTGCCAAAAACAACACCAAGAAGTCCACTTCTGTTACCCAGAATTAACTGCATTGGTACAGATGGATTCTTATCGTTTTCGTATATCATGTATGTGTATGAATACTGAGAAACGATTCTAGATGGTTTGCCATACAGCTCCAAAATATCGGTTTTGGATGAGCCCCACTTCAAACCACCAGCCAACTCGATTTCTGGACCACCAGAGAATCTATCCTTATGGAATACGTTGATTTTGAATACGGACATCGGGCAATCATCAAGCTTTTGAGCTGTACCCGTCTGATTTCTAAATTGTCCCTCAATTTGCCAAGACTTATCATCATCATTCCAGTCTTCGCCATAATCTTGGTGAACAAGCTTATATTCTTTTGCCGATGTTTCATTGGGCATCAAATAAACACCAGCATTATTACCAGTTGCAACATAGCTCAATTGGCTGCCGCTTAAGTCTTGCTTTTTAATGCTTCTGTCAATCAACCAACCATTTTGTCTCAACAGCTTGAAATTCACTGGGAATGTGTAGACTGTACCATCAATCATAATTTCACAGTCTTTCCAATCACTTGACAACTGTTCTTTTCCAGATTCTGTATTAAAGGATTGATAGAAACCATAATCAATCTTTTCTAATTGAGAAGAACTGGAGCCGATAAAATCATCGATTTTGTAAGAATAATAAATTGGATTACTCTGCTCAGTTGCGTCGCAAGAAATATTAACGTCTTTGATTGCAACAGACATATCAACTCTGTTTTCAGTGCCATCAAAAACAATGCCTGTGTTCGTTCCAATTACCCATCCAATTCGAACATATTCTTTCTTGTCTCCTATGACTTGCTCGCAGTCAACATAACGCAGACCCTTCGTGATACCAAATTCAAGTACACGGAAGCTATCTTTGTTTGCATCTAAATATTGCTGCAATCCTTCTTCGGAAACCATTGTAGCAACCATTACCAAGTTTCCTTCTTTTTTAACTGTGATTGTTTGTTTGGACGTGGAAACATCATACTCTTCACTTTCATACGAGAAAGCAATTTTCTCATTACTTGCAGGAAGCTTTTCTTCTTTATTACCACATCCAGTTAATGACAGTAACATTGTCATAGCTAAACAAACAGTGAAAAATTTAAATATCTTTTTCATGTGCACGCGGGCCCTTTCTTATTAGCATTCTTTATTTAATATAGAATAATCAGTATAAGAAAAAGAGAGCTCATGCGAGCTCTCTCTTAAGATTTTGAATGTTCTCGATGTTCATAAAGCCAGTCTGGGGATTGCCGTAGTCAACACCAGGCTTGACTTCTTCACACGCCATGATAAGCTGCTTACAGGCTTCGCGGCCGCAAACAGTAACGTCTCCGTTTTCATCAAAAACAATATCGTACAACTTTTTCATCATTTGTTTCTCCTTATATTAAAATACTTAAGCAGTAAAGAAGCCAGAGATGCATCGGATAAAACATGTAGAAAAACATCTTTAAGTTATGCTTCGGTTTCTCTTCGCTGCTATTAGTTATAAATAATATAGATAACACCATGAAAATTTGTACATATTGCTGTGTAAGAAGACAAATAACTAAACTCGACAGCATATATACAAGGTCTCTCGCCCACTTTTGTTTGACAATATAAAATGATAAAACACTGGACAATGCCAACCACTGATACCCAGGTAAGTATATTACTGAGGAGAAGGATATGACACTGATAATAAATAGCAATACTGTTTTTAACTTTCCACTGTTTTTACAACTTTCCAAGCTATGAATGCCTAATCCTATTAGGAACATAATGAGAAATATGTTTGGTTGTAGTATTGTTGGAGGATTTTCTATCACAGAGGCTCCCAGAAGCCCTAGAAGGCCGTTTCCTGCGCCCATAACACAAGCGGAGACCAACAACCTACCTAAATACTTGCGCCTGTTAGAGGTCCTTTTAAGGCCTTCTGACAGCGTGTAGAAAAATATAGGAGCTGACATTCGTCCAATCATTCTCATTATGAGCCATGCAGGGTGGCTTTGTGGAATTAATATCATTGCTATATGGTCAATGAGCATAAAGAGACAAGCAATTAGTTTTAATGAAAATGTGTTAAGCTGAAATTTATTTTTGTTCGTCATTTTCATTATTCGCTTTCTTGTACTTCTTTTTTAAAGCTGCCTTTATTGTCATTTCCTTTCCGTTTTTGGAAATGAGATTTTTTATGTTTTCTTTATGCTTCACTAATATAATCACAGAAGTCATTGCAATCACAGCAGCCTCAAAATAATTACCAGTTACCAACGCAACAATAGGCATTACAATCACGGTAAAAAATGTTGACGCGACAACATAGTCTGTAACTAACGCAAAAACAACAGACAATAAGAACACCGCCGTCCCGATAATAGGATGTAAAGCAATTGCAAGACCGATATATGCAGCATATCCTTTGCCACCATCAAAATTAAGGTAAATCGGAAAGATATGTCCTAATACAGCAAACATGCCAGCTATTGCACTTGCTCCATATACATTTGTGCAAAATAGTTTTGCTAACAAAACAGCAGCAACCGCCTTTAAACAATCGTGTATAAAAACAAGGATTCCTGCTTTTATACCAACGAGAGCCAACGTGTTGGAAGCTCCATAATTTTTAGAGCCCTTTTCTTTGATGCGTACGCCAGACAGCTTACTGATATAAAAAGACATATTGGAGCACCCCAATACATATCCAATAAGCATTGCCAGCAACATCTGCATTTCAGCAGTCATTACATCATATCCTTTCTAAAATACCCACTAGTTTCGACTAGTGGGTATCCTTTATTAATTTTTAATTTCGTCTTTGAGTTTATCCTTCATGTCGGAGTAGTCTTCGTCCTCTAATGGTTCAAACATTCCTCCTGCCACATCGGATATTACCTCTTTTATTGTCTCAACAGTCTCTGGCTGTGAAAGAAATGTTCCACCACCAATAATAGCTGCAATAATAATAAACCACATAGCGCGCTTAATAAAGCCGATTACCAAAAAGATAACTACGGCAGCGATGCCTATGATAGTTAAAGTCTCAGGACTCAATAGTTCCATTTTCTTCCACCTCCGTGTCGTTTCCAATAATTGTACCGTCAGGAAGGACCTCTTCCTCGTAACTAGGCATTTCAGGGCTTTCAATTCCAAGCTCAGCATCGACCTGTTCAAACCACTTCACGATATCAACTGTACCGAAGCGATATTTGTAGTCCATGCCAAATGTCTTCTGAATATACGCAATAGAATCCTTGGATTCTCTGTGACCAGCAATAGCAATGTATTCATCAGCAAGGAAGCCCATACCTTCGTGGCCTTGTTCCCAACCTTCATTCTTATCGTATCTTACGGTTTCTTTTTCATACTTGACGAAGGATGTTGGTAGTCTCTCTCCATTAGCAATGAACAAGCCGTCGTTGTTATAATGGAAATTGCCCCTGATGCCAATGTAGATATAATATCTACCATAAATCACATCGCTGATAGAATAGATAGCGAATAACATACCGTCGACACCTTGGTCGAGGTTTGTTTTATCTGTGTTTGTGTAGTATAAATAACCATATGGCTTGAATTGTCTAGGATTATCTGTGATAAATCCATCGTTTAGTCCAGATACAACCCAATCAGTAACAATCTTATCCAGAATCTTATGGTCATTCTCATGCATGTTATAGAAAATATTAACATCAATTGCAGGAATAGGTAAAGAGTTGATTTCATAATTTTCGCACTCTTTTCTTGTCAGCTTGATACCCAAACTTCTTGCAATTAAATCGTCGTCAATGTTGTCTTTAATCTTAAGGTTGACAATGTCGCCGTTATTTAACTTTCCGTTTTCACCGTTGTGTTCTACTGTCCACTTGACAATTTTGTCGCCATTTCTATATTCAACGTATGCATCAAAAGAACCAGCTCCGTCCACTGTATCGGATGTGTCAATAATCAAATGCTCAAACGGGTCAAATTCAACAACATCAACCAGGCCTTCAACGACCAAAGAGCTTTGTTCTGTAACATTTAACTTTACGTCAAATGTCTCTTCAAATACGGTCAACTGTGGTTTGTTCACAGTTACAGTGTAATTAACAACGTCTCCGTTCTTGAGAGTGTTTGCACCATCTGTTTTGATTTCGAAAATTGGGAATTGTTGAATGGAATCCATAGCCTCATTTTTTAATCCACTCTCAGCAACAATTAAATCAAGAATTCCCTTGTAATCAACATACAGATTGGACTCTCCATAGTTGTTATAACCACCCGACTCCATTTTGATATAGTCGTCAACGTTGATAGTCACATCATCCTTTGCCAACTTAGGTAATGCAAAAATTACAGCAACTATAATCACAAGAACAATGCCAGCCAGAGACAACCAGCCTGCTGCGCTTGAAGTCGGTCTATTCAGCTTATTACTCATATTACGATATCCTTTCCATTAAAGAAATAAAACAACCAAAGCACAAATCAGGGCGATTACACCAATTCCAATATTTTCGATACACTTCTTTGGTTCGATAACTCTACCCTTTTCATCAACGTAAATATCTAATTTACCGCAACCTCTGTTCATGCTTCTTGCGCGAGTGATATAGTTTCTCTTTTCACCATTCCACTCAAATTTAATCCTATCTTTCCAGATAAATCCACGAGCTGTATATTCCTGGCAAACATCATAAATATCAGCTGTGATTTTTGTGCATTTCTTGGCTCTCATAAGGTTGTATACTGCAATAGAAATCATTACTAAACCAAAGAACCCTGCGATGCCGCAAACCGTGTACATAATACCATTTAAAAGTTCCATAGCGAAACCTCCCTTGTGTTGTGGATACAACATGCTTTTATATAATATAGAAGTTTTACCTAACTTTCTTTAGGGCGAAAAACCAAGAAAAAGAGACGCTTTCGCAGCGTCTCTTTTCTCTCCATATTCAGTTATGCTGTTAGCCCGTGGAACTTGGCCGTTGCCTTCGCCTCCCTCTTAATCATATGCTTCCACATAGATTCTTTGAGGTCCTTGTTGTTAGGCAGCTGATGGACAATGGCGTCGAACTTCTCTTTCGAGATGGCATATGCTGCATTGTTATCCTCAGGATAGAGCATTGCAGTTCTGGTGCCGTCTGCGTTCTCGACGACTGTCTCATGATAACCAAGGGACGTTTCAATAATGGATGCACACCTTGCAATCTGATGGTTGGACGTAGTGCTGCAGGTTCGAGCCAGCGCGGCAGGAACCTTCTGCTGCATTTTTTGTGCCTGACCAACGATTGCGATGGCGTCTTCGTACACCTTTCGACGTTCACGGATACCAATTGTAGGGCTAATCTTCATACGTACTTTTTGCGACGGTTTTGTTAGTACCGTCCCTCCTTTTCCTTTCATTTGAGCCAGGATATACTCCTAACTGTCAAAAATAATATAGAAAAATTGCTGTTAAAAATACAAAAAGAGGCCGAAAAATACTTCAGCCTCTCATTTTTTTGCTTATTATTTGAAGGTGGAACTGTTATTTAAAACAGTAGTGCTATACAAGAACAGTACATCCTGGTTATCAAAGGTAACGAAATTGCCAATCCAATCGCTTGCGATGTATCGGATATCAACCATATAAACAGTCTTGTAATCTCTCATCAGCAAAGGAGTGATGCTGCTACCAAATGAATCTCTGAAAATAACCAATTCTTTGTCTGTTTTAGCATCAGGATTATCAATTCTCAGCATAGCTTTTGCGCCATGCAAGAAGTAATCATACATGTCGCCGTCACCAAACAAAGCCATTTCGTTATAAACAGTCAAGGTCTTGTTGGTTTCATAATCGAATACGGTAGCATTATTTGTTGCGTCTGTATGAATAACCATCATAGAGTCTGGTCTGATAGGCAATGCTGCCTGACCATAGTAAACACCGTAGAAATTCTCTGTTACAACTTCTGGATAAACCTCATCGATGTTATATGTGCTTGAACCCATAGCTCCGCAAAGAGTTTCAGCAACAGTCATGAGCCAATCTTGTTGCCAGTGAGTATCTGTGCCATAGTAAGATTCAATCAGAAGTCTATCTCTAATATCAATATGTTGAGCCCACTCGATATCACCGACCATAGAATATAACTTATCGTAATCCAAACTTAAATGTCCTGTTTCCTCGGCAATATAATAGCTTTTATCTGGAATAATGGACATATATACCTTACAATCAGTATTCTTCAGGTATTTGTTGTAAATCTTATCAAATTTATCAATTGCATTGTTTACCCACTTTTCACTCAGAGGATATTCCATTTTTGCAGCTGTGCTATCATACACATAAATGTCATTATTATCCTTCTGCAAAAGACCATAATAATGAACGATTGATTTCAACTGTCTAAACGTATCTCTCATTGGAAACTGGTCCAGTGTATATTCCTCAAACTTTGTTGCGAATTGTCCTTCAAGAACAGTGTTCACACTCAGTTCTGGAAATTGGGCCAACGGACGTCTTTCTGATGTGGAAATTTCTCCCGCTGGCTTAAACCATGCCACAGCTGATAAAATAAGCCAAATGGCGGCGATGATTATTCCACTTATAATTCTAACTTTTTGCTTCATAATATCGCCTCCTTAGAATCTAAAATACAGGAATGGATTGAAAGAACCATCAACAAGATAACCTGTACAAATCAGCAAAATAACAAAAATAGCAATGGGTTCAATCACAGCAACAACGTTGCCAAACTTCTTCTTTTCAGCAAGCTTAGTGTGCATAGACTTCATTAGAGGCGTGCAACCAATAATACCCATCAGGAACACAACGGAGTAACTTCTGAAATAATAAATAGTTTCAGCACTAATTATTGGTAAATTAGCAAAATTAAACAGACCAACAATGTCTCCCCATGCCTGGTTCAAATCCACAGCATTAAACAAAACGAAGCCAATCATTACAGCAAACAGAACATATCCGCGTCTAATCAACGATGGAAGTTTCTGTAGCATTGGGACGAACTTTTCAGCAAGCAACAACGCTGCATACAGAAGACCCCAAAGGATAAAGTTCCACGCGGCGCCATGCCAAATACCAGTAAGGGCCCATACAACAAGTGTGTTGAACAGCCAACGAGCCTTTGAAACTCTGTTGCCACCCAGAGGAATATAAACGTAGTCTCTAAACCAAGAACCTAAGCTCATATGCCAACGACGCCAGAATTCTGCAATAGACTTAGACATATATGGGTAGTTAAAGTTTTCGATAAAGTTAAAGCCGAAAATCTTACCCAAGCCAATAGCCATATCAGAATATCCAGAGAAGTCAAAATAGATATGTAGCATGAAAGCGATAGCGTATAGCCAATAAAATACAACACTCTTGTCTCCGCTATCTCTAAAAATATTCAAGAATTCACCGAGCTGGTTAGCGATAATAATTTTCTTTGCAAGTCCCATGATAAAACGCCTCATGCCTTCATAGAACTTCTCAAGAGTGTGTTCGCGATGTTCCAGTTCCTTAGCAACGTCAATATATCTAACGATAGGACCAGCAATTAACTGTGGGAACAGTGCAACATATGCGCCGAAATTAATCGGATTCTTTTGTGCTGCTACATCTCCACGATAAACATCGATAGTATAAGACAGACACTGGAATGTGTAGAAACTGATACCAATAGGCAGAGCCAGCTTTAACAAAGGAACGCTTAGTCCAGTAACAGCATTGAAGTTTTCCACAAAGAAGTCAGCATACTTAAAAACGCCAAGAATAGCAATGCTAATTACAACAGACAATGTTAACCATATCTTTTTCCACTTCTTCTCTTTTGCCTTTTCAATCAAAAGGCCAAAAACAAAGAATCCGATGATAGACGACACCATCAAGATTAGATACTTTGGTTCTCCCCAGCCATAGAAAATAAGACTAGACATAAGCAATACTGAGTTCTTAAGCTTGAACGGTACCGCGAAGTAAATTAACATTACAATAGGCAAAAAGTAAAACAAAAATGGTATGGATGAAAATAACATACTTCTTCCCCTTTACGATTACAAAAAAAATAATAGCGGCGGAAACAATATCCGTCGCTCTTAAAGTAGATGAATTAACCAGCGTTTTCAGTGTTGGTATCAGCAGGAGTCTCCTCTGCAGGCACATCATTCATCATAGCGACGAATGCATCAGTAATGCCCTTAGCGGTAGCGCTCTCCTTGAACTCGTCGTCCAGCATAGCAAAGATAACATACTCGCCAACTACATCAGCATTCAGGTCATCAGCCTCAACGCAAATCCACTTACGGGGATTGACATTTTCCTTAATGTCGTTAGCAACAGTAGTTGCATCAACGGTGCCATCCAGCTTAACCAGCACAACAGAGTAAGCCTGAGAACCCATCATAGGCTCCAGAACAGACAGCTCAACGATACCAGTGTTGGCCTTCAGACCAGTGTAAGCTTCCAGAGCTTCCAGGTCAGTGTGGTCAATAGTCATAATGCCAGTGGGGAACTCCATAGGAACCAGCTTGGACAGCTCGTCCAGAAGAACAGCAGTATCAGCCATTACGACATCCTCGCCGCCCTCAGGGTCAGTGACGTCTTCGCCACCCTCGGGGTCGGTAACATCCTCAGTGCCCTCGGTATCCTCAGGAGCAGTTACATCCTCGGAAGGAGTAGTATCCTCAGGAGCGGGAGTCTCAGTCTGAGTGTTATCAGGCTCGGTCTTCTCAGGAGTCTTCTCGCCGCATGCAACCAGGCCAACAGCCATAACAAGTGCAAGCAGCAGTGCAATAATCTTCTTCATATTCTTCATTTCCTTGTTCGCAACTCACATGTACACTGCAAGTTACTCTCCTTTCTAATTTTTAATGTGTATGTATTGTTTTATTTCAAAAAATTAGGATGCCGCGACACTGTACACATATCGAGGCATCTGCAAGGCTTCCCTTGCACATTGACATTATAGCGAAACGTTTCATGAAGGGAGGGGCCGACGCTAAAAATGTTGTCAGCATCATGGTCATAAGACCATCTCTCTGACAACAAATTAACATTATTAATATAGAAGATTAACATTCTGTTAACAAAAGACGAGGCCTGCTGAGCAGACCTCGTCAATTATTTATTATTTAAATGCACCTTCGTCTTTTGGATTGGACTTTTTGCCGAATCTACTAGACTTCGCAGGCTTTTTAGGAGCCACAGGAGGTGGTGTCATAGGACGTTCACCAGGCTGTTCATTATTCTCAGGAACATCATTGTTTGGCTTGTCAAATCTAGAAGACTTTTCAGCCTTAGGAGTCTTTTCCTTCTTCTGATATTTCTCTGGGAGTGGCTGTCCATCATAGCAAGAACCATCAAATGCAACAATAAGCATCATGATTGGAGCAAAGAAAATACCACCAATGCAGAACAGAGTGCTCTTGTCGAACTTCTGGAACAGTCTATATGTAGCAATTATGGTCAAAATTGCGCCAACAGGAGGAATTATCCAAGACAGGAAGAAGATTCCTCTTCCCATACTAATCTTATAGAAGATTACCTGACCATAAATAGGAACTAAGCACTTCCAGCCAGCTTCGCCAGCCTTAACGAAGATTCTCCACTGAGCAACAATCATCAGGATACAAACAGCACCACTGATAATAGAGATGAGAGTTGTGACAACACCAATTGCGCCGAGGATTCCACCGCCGATGTCGCCAGGTGTAGTGCCAGGCTCTTCCTCATCGTCATCTTCATCATCTTCGTCATCGGTATTCTCATTTTCATCTGTTGTTTCATCATCGCCATTGTCCCCTTCGTCTGGGTCGGGGTTAACAACGATTTCTTCATCGTCGTCATCTGGCTCTGTTGGGTCCTCGGGCGTATCAGTTGGATTCTCTGGGTCAACCTCTTCACCCTGAGTAATAACTTCCTTCTCTCTAATGAGATGGATTTCAACAACATAGTTTTCAGGCTCTACGACAACCTCTTCCTCGCCCTTATTGGTCTTGTCGCTGGTCATAATCTTTTCAGGCTCAATATTGATAACCAAGTTGTATTCTTCTGTTGTAACAACCAGCAAGCTACCCTTTTCAAGGATTACATCCTCTGGGTTCAGAGATTCGAGTGCTTCTCTTGCCTCATCTTCTGTCATACCAACATGTACACCATTGATGAACTTAGTCATCGGGTCGTTAGTACCGAAGAAGTCGATAAATTCGTTCTCTGCCATAGTGACAGTTTCAAGAGTCATGTTGCTATCGTAAGAGAGCTTATCACCCTCAATGTTATACAGAACACCAACATTATACTTGAAGAAGCCGCTCTGACCATAACCTCTATCCTTGAAGAAGCTCTTGTTCATATCTTGGATAGAGTAAATCTTATCATTGATGACAATGATGTTGATGTCTTCCTTAGTCGTAGGCTCTTTATATACAATCTTATTGTCAACATTAACCTTATCATTGCCAATACCAGGCAGGATACCTTGGTCCTTTTGAGCTTGCTCAGCAGCAGCGAACAAATCAGTAATGTACTGTCTTGCATCTTCAATGCCATGTGCATTGTAAACATTGACCATCTCTTCATACTGTGGTGTGGTCAGTCTATACGTCTTTGCGTACATATAAAGAAGTTCTTCTATCTGAGTGTAGGTCAGAACCTTAACGTTGGACATTGCGCCTTCGACCATTTCGTACTCGACGATGTAATAGGTCTCTGTTTGATTTGGAGCATAATGCAGAATGTTGGAACCAGGTACGATAGCACCCAAGATTTCTCCACTCTCACTCAAAGCGCAGTTTCTAATAATAAATGTCTTAGTGCACTTCTCAATGTGCTTTTCCATATCCTCGGATTTTTCCATAGCATAAGCTGTTTCCAAATCTTCGAGGCTGATGAACTGACCGACTCGATTGCCCATATCATCTTCATCAATTGTAATTGTCTGATATTTAACACCATTGATAACAGGTTCGATGTGCAGGTTCTTCAATCCAGTTTCGACCAGACCAACAGTTTCTTCCTGTCCATTCTTTGTTAGCTCAACAGCGACATAACCAGAAGACTTGTTGTATGAGTGGTCTGCAATCCAATTCTTAATTGTATTACGCATACCCTCATAGTCCGTAGTATCCAATTGATACTCTCTGACGTTAACATTAATCTTTTGAGTCAACTCATGAGTCTTCTTGGTATAGTTCTCAGTTCTTGAGTTGCAGTCAATTGTCCAGTTTAAGCAAACCTGTGTCAGCGGGTCAAATGTAGCAATCAAGCGTGTATATGGCATAATCATCTTAGATTCATCCAACAGAGAATCGTCAGACTCAAACATATTGGTTCCGAGAACGATTGTGTAATAAGTAAAGTTCTCATCAGATGTTTGCTTAAAGCCATGCTCATTAGCGCCTTCAACCAGTTCCAGGGATTGGCACAAAAGCATCAAAGAATCCCAAGTGAAACCATCTCCACCGAAAGCGATGTTACCAGTCATCACAATGTTCTTCTTAGCTGCCTTATTTCTGCCATCTACGTCAACAAAGCTTGGCGGATTTTCAATTGGGGTTTCGCCATCCTCTGCCAGTCCATAAGAAGAAACATCAGCTGCATAGACACCATTTAAAATCCAGTCAGATTCCTGTGTGATTTTCTGATTGCACACGCCATTAACACGACGGAACTCAAATCTTACATAAGGAATGCCATACTTTGAAACATCAAGGAAAATAACCTTAAATTTAGATGGGTCAATAAGTCTTGTTGCCTCGTAATCCTGTGCAACAGTGTCTTTCTTTTCGCCAATCAAGACCTTGTACTCGTAAGGAGTGTCAAACTTAATATCATCGGTTCTAACTTCCTTCTTGGCCTTATTGTACTCTTTTCCAGCCGCTTCGGCCTTTGCCTTAGCTTCGTTGTATTCTTTATCAATAAGAGCCTGACGCTCATCAATAATAGCTTGTGTCTTATTCTTTACATAAGCGTCATTCTGAATATTGATAATATTTGTGATTTCGCCCATCGTTGTTTTACCAACAACGACACTGCTCCAGTCGTCAACCTGCACCTTAAACATGTTAAACATTTGGACGACCTTCAAGTTCTTACCATAGCTACCATTCGTCTTTAAATTTCGAATGTAGTCAATATAGTAAGACATGTTGTTTGTTATGTCTTCGTTAACCTCGTACTCGTCAGCAAATAACTGCTCTTCTGGGACGAGAACAGGAACTTCGACAGCCTCCTTATCTGAACAACCAGCAAAGCATGATAGCATTAACATGATTGCTAAAAGAAGGCAAATTGGTCTTGTAAGTTTTTTCAGCATAATACCCACGGCATAGCCGCCTCCAATCTTATTCTTTTTCTTTAATATAGAAGGTGGAGCGCGCCGATGAAGGCACGCTCCGCAGTTTACTTTTTATTCTTTTTCTTTTCTTTTTTCTTAGGTTTGAACTTAGCCAAGAACTCACTTTCATCCCAGCTGTAAAGCTTGATAATTCCCTCTTCGTTCATCTTTTTGCAAATGATAATGTAAAGAGGTCCCATAATCAAACCTAATCCACCCATGAGTTTCAAGCCTAAATAAAGAGCTACGACCGTAATTAACGGATACAGGCCAACCTGGTCTCCGACAATTTTAGGTTCAATAATTTGTCTAACAACAACAATTACTCCCCAAAGAATAATCAAGCCAATGCCAACCTTTGGGTCCCCCATGATTAATGCAATGATACCCCATGGGACAAGAATAGCACCGCTACCAACAACTGGCAGCACATCAAAGACTGCAATCAACAGCGCCAAGAAAGAACCATTCTCAATACCAAGTATTGCGAATCCAATTAACATCTCGGAGAAGCACACGATTGAAATCAATGCATATGACAAAATCATCTTAATCAAAGATGTTAAGACTTGATGGTTAAACACATTGATAAACTTCTTTGTATTTTCTCCACACTGTCTTAATACAAAATGTGCTATTCTGTCATAATCAAACAGCATATAACAAGCTGCTACACATCCGATAATAAATGCCATTAAGAAGTTAGGAATACCCATAACCAGATTCAAACTGAAATTTGACAAGAACGTGACAGCATTCTTAATAAAATCGGAAACGAAAGTCATAATATCGGACATTTCAATTTCGATACTCAGGAACACCAAAATCTCATCTACTTTGAACCACAAGGATTCCAATGAACTTACCAAAGATTCAATGGTGGTTCCCGAAGACAGAATTTTGATTATATGTTCTATGCCACTAACAACATAATGACCAGCAAGCCAAATTATTGCCCCTACTACAACAACAAATGTCAGCATACATATTGCCGTATTTAGTGCATTCGGCATGTGTGTTTTTTCTTTTATTTTTACCATCATAGGATGAAGCAACCTAGTCACCACATAAGCGATAATAAAGGGTGCTAGCATAGAGAATAGATTGTTTGTTGTCCAAACAACAACAGCTCCCACGGCAATAAATAAAAAGAGGCTTACTAATTCAGGATATTTTTTTAAACTTTCTCTGATTTTTTCCACAAAAATCCCCTTTCACGTATTGGTTTACGTCAATTAACTCACTATTTTTAATATAGACGGATTGCCGTAAACAAAAAGGGCGCAAACCGCGCCCTTTGAAATTTTTCTTATCAATTTTAACGTGACCTGTCGTAGTCATCGTAACTTGGCTCTTCGTATTCTGGTTCATCAATCGTAGGAGCTTGTGGAGTGTGAGCATCAATATCGCCAATCTCTTCCATTCTCTTGGCTCCGTCATGAGATGTGTCTATAATACCATCGTAGCCTCTGTTGTCCACATCGTTTTCGCGCGCTTCACCGCGGGCTACTGTTTCAACAGCTCTGCTGGATGCAACCATTGTTGGCATTGCGTCCAAACTACCCAAAATCAAAGATGCCATACTTGGGTCATCAGCATACATCATACTAATTACTCGATAAATACTGTCTTGTTTCAACCAAACAATCTCAGCTTGTTTTTCTTTTTCTATTTGCTGAGTCTGTTGCTTGTCTTGTTGGCGGTCCATCTGTCTTCCCTGTTGGTTTTCTCTCGCAACTTGTTGGGAAACAGCTAGAACTTTTTCTTTATCTGGCAATTCGAGATGTTTCTGTCCTTCTTGCAGCATAGCTCTTTCGTGTTTATTCAGGTCTTTACCTAAGATATCAGCAACGTGCAAGCGTTCGACAGACTCTCTCTTCCCTTCCCAGTATTTTTTCTGCTCTTCTCCGATGATTTTTTCAAATTCACCTGGGCATCTTTTTTGAATAGCCTCCAATGACTGTCTGACTTCTTCCTTCAACATGCTGTTGTGAGCAAGTTGTTTTACCAATTCTGGATTAGACCTAATAATCTTTGCTTCAATCTCGTCATATTGTCTTTCGCGATTTTGGAATCTCTCATCACCTTGCAATGCCAATTGCTGTACTAGCATTCTTGCAAGCACCATTTTTCCATAAGATGGATGAATCGCTTTGGGGTCAGCACAACTATGAGCGTCTCCTTGCAATATCTTCTTATAATTCTTAGCATATTCCTCATCTGATAAGAATTCCAAGCTCAAATTCTTAGATAGTTGTCTATCAAACATATAAACTTTATTAATACAGTCTATTTGTCTTGGTGTTGCTCTTGCAGTCATGACATCCAAATACTGTTTGAGCATCAATTTACTACCCCTGTCTCTTTCTTGCATCAATCCGTAAACGTTGGGGTTAGCTTTAATAGCATCCAGCTTAAACTGCTGGTCCATAATTGATTTATCGGCGCATAAAAACGCCAATTCACAAACCTGTATCAATTTAAGCATTTGTTCTTTGTCTTTACGCGCCTTCTTTGGAATCTTAGCTAACAATGCTTTTGCATTTTTTGGGTCCTTTTTGAGGGCAATCATAAGAGCTTCTATATCTTTGAATGGCATGGCAAATAAAGGGTTGTCAACACCCTCACCAATAAACTGTTCTTTTAACAGTTTCGCATACTCAGCCTTAAACTTATCAATAGTTTCTTGGTCTATATAATAAGGATTTAGCTTATCTGTTGGTTTTCCATTTGTAGAGTTTAGCATGGCAGCCTCCCCACTTTAACAATTTGATATTAATATAGGCGTTTTTATTATTGAGTAGTGAAAAATAGTGAAAAAAAATAGGAAAAGACCCACACATTTCTGTGTGGGTCTTGTTGATTTAGCAATCGACAACAATATTGCGAGCCTTTGCCCAGTGGGTAACGAACTCAACCAGGTCCTTTTGACGAGGATTGGAGTTGCAGTAGCCCTTCAAC
>JAEIGA010007099.1_pt1 | contig 17035 bp, 13 predicted proteins | sample 9270691 | NCBI WGS metagenome assembly JAEIGA01 (sample SAMN17057246, study PRJNA624740) | gut metagenome | biome: biome; isolation source: fecal sample | host: Bos grunniens | place: China: Xizang | collected 2019
AGCGTGTTTGCCGTAGTTATAAACATAATCTTTTGAAGATTATACGGGATTTCAAGGTATCTATCGCGGAAAGTATCGTTTTGTTCGGGGTCTAAAACTTCAAGCAATGCACTTGCGGGGTCGCCCCTTAAGTCGGTAGAGAGTTTATCTATCTCGTCGAGCAAGAACACGGGGTTTATAACGCCCGCTTCTTTCATACCGTAGATAATTCTACCCGGCATTGCGCCGATATACGTCTTTCTGTGTCCCCTTATTTCAGCCTCGTCTTTAACACCGCCAAGGCTCATGCGAACAAGTTTACGATTAAGTGCCCTAGCAACCGATTTGGCAACCGACGTTTTGCCCACCCCAGGTGGACCTACTAAACATAAAATAGGACCGCGAAGAGATTTTGTAAGTTTAAGCACGGCTAAATACTCGGTAATTCTTTCTTTTACCTTTTCTAAGCCAAAATGGTCTTCTTCAAGCACCTTTTTGCAATCTTTTAAATCTTCGGTATCAACGCTTTCGTTAGTAAAAGGTAGGTCGATAATCCAGTCTATATACGATCTAAGAACGGTATAGTCGGGAGATGACGGCGCCATCTTGCTCATTTTTTGAAGTTCTTGAAGAACTTTTTCTTCACTTTCTTTAGGCATATTTTTGGCTTTGATTTTTTCGGTTAAAGACTCTAATTCCTTAACGTCGTCGCCAAGTTCTTCGTGTATTGCCTTGATTTGCTCGCGAAGATAAAACTCTTTTTGGTTTTTCTCAACGCTTTCTTTCACACGCGCCGAAATAATTTTATCAGCCTTTACGATTTCCGCCTCGTAGGATAAAAGTTCAAAAAATAACGCTATTCTTTGATTTACGTTAGAAATCTCTAAAAGGCGTTGTTTGTCCTTTTCTTTAAAAGGTAGGTTAAAAGACGCAACGTTAATAAATTCCGATACGTTTTCAATGGCGTTTATTTTAAGCGCGTTATCTTTATTAAATTTTTGTAGCACGGACGAAGTTTCTCTAAACAAGTCTTTCGATCTTCTAAAATACGCCTCGGTTTCGATAGAAAAATCACTATCGTCTTCAATCTTTTCAACGTTAAAAGTGAAAAAATCGCCGTTATCACTACCGCTTAAAACTCTTGCGCGGTATAAACCTTCTACGGTGAGCCTAAAGTTTTCGGTTGCAATTTTAGCAAGGTTACCCACCTTACAAACCGTTCCAACTTGGTATAAGTCGCTTACCGTAGGCGAGTCAACGCGCACGTCTTTTTGCGTAACTAAAAAGATAATTCTATCCCCTTTAATCGATGCGTTTACCGCAGAAAGTGATTTTACCCTGCCAACGTCAATCGTAGTATACACGTTAGGGAATATTACCTTGCCCCTAACTGCTACGGTTGGTATGCCAAAATGATTAATTTCGCCGTTATTAATTTGTTTATCAATCGTTTGTTCCATAGTTTTACTATTATATAGTATTTAATATAATTTTGCAAGTATTTAATAACGCTTTATTTTATGAAAGTTTTGTGTTAAAATGAATATATGAACAAATATTTTAACGAACGTACGACGGTTGTTTTGACTGGCGCATCGTCTGGTATTGGCAAAGAACTAGCAAAAATTTTAATACTAAAATACGGCTGTAAAATTATAGGCGTTGCAAGAAGTCAAGAAAAACTTGAAAAAGCACGTAACGAATTAGGCGAAAATTTTACACCGTATATTATGGACGTTTCAATTAAACAAAACTGGCTTGATTTAAAAGAGTATTTAGCGGTAAACAAAGTAAAATTTTCCGCACTTATAAACTGTGCGGGGGTTCTTCCTAAATTTTCTAAATTTAAAGGTAGCGTTTACGCTGACGCTGAAAAAATTATAAACACCAACTTTTTATCTATCGTTAACTCGTGCGGTATATTTTTAACCGACCTTGAAAAAGAAAATAACCCTATTATTATAAACGTTTTAAGTTCATCGGCGCTTTGCCCGTTTAGTGGCGTTTCACTCTACTCGGCAACAAAGTCCGCTGGCGTTAGATTTTCAGAGTGTTTAGGCTTTGAAAATAAAAAGATAAAAGCAATAACCGTAATGCCAGGTTTTACTAAAACTGACGTTATGCGTAGCCAAAACGCAAATGAAAAAGAAAGGGGGTTAATTGACAAAATTTCCGCCCCTGCAGACAAGGTTGCTAAAAAGATAATAAAGAAAGCAAGTAAAGGCAAAAAGCGTGTAATTATAGGCTTTGACGCCCACCTTATGAACTTTATATATAAATTCATCCCACGCACCGCTCCCCGCCTTATAGGTTGGTTTTTAAGAAAAACTAAAATGAAACTCTTTGAAGAAATTTAGTTCGTAGCGGTGGAAGAGGCGTTTTCCGAATGTGCCCCTTCCCCCCTACAACCCCCTAACCACAAAACTCCTCAAAACCCCTACCCCTTAATCTTTAAGGGATTAAGGATAATTTATCTATATTAAAAGACGGCTTTTAAGTCGTCTTTTAAAATGAATTTTTTTCTTTGAAAAACTTTAAGTCTTGTTAAGACTATTTTAACAAATATGTTGAAATATATATTAAAATATTTATATCAAAAAAAAGGTGGTTAATTATGAAAAAATATTCAGCGATAAAAGATATGTATTATGGTAATCGCGGTGGACACGATACGATTAAAATTAAAAATGAAGAAGTATCAGTTTTAGACGTTATTATTGAGTGTGAAGACCTTTTATTTAAAAAATTAGGTCAAAACCCTGAAATTTTAGAAATTTATAAAAAGTTAGACTACGCAATAGGCGAACTTACTTGTATTGAAAATGAGCACTATTATATTGAGGGTTTTAGATTTGGTTTCTTAATGGCTATGGATATTTTTAATATATAGAAGTAAGATTATAAAAATATAGAAACTCTCACTTTTCGTGAGAGTTTTTTTATTATACTGCTTGTTTGAAAATAACTTTTAATTTTCTTCTTCGTAGTAGTAGGAATAGTCTATACCTTTCATAAAGATTTCGCGGTCGTTGATTTTATCGGTTAAAGCGTTTTTAATAAGAGATAAAATATCAGTATAATCAACAACGCTTAATTTCATTGCTTCTAGATACTTAGTTTTATCAATCTTGCTCCAATCAACGCATTTTGAAAGGTTTTTCTTTAAGATTAAGTCTAACCAAATTCTAGTCGTTCTACCGTTACCTTCCATAAAAGGGTGAGCAACGTTCATTTCAACATATTTTTTAACGATTTGTTCTACTGTTTCTTCGGGCATTTTTTCAATTGTATCAAGCGTTTGGTCTAAATATCCAACGCTTGCAAACACGAAACCGCCTTTTGAAATGTTTAATTTTCTTATTTGACCTGCAAAGTCGTATAAACCACCAAAAAGGTAAGAGTGAATTTGGCGTAAGCCGTTTATCGTGCCAACTTCAATATCTCCTATAATTTTACTTTCGAACATTTCGTATGCTTTTGTTTTACTTTGCTCGTCGATAGACGTTGCTTTTAATTTAACCCAGTTTAAGAAAACGCTTGAATTTTTACTTGGTAAAACTGCTAGAAGTAGATTAAGCCCGTCGTCATCAATAACGTCTGTTAAGTATTTTTTACCGTCTTTTGCAGTTAATTTCAGTTGTCTACAATTTGATGACAACTGAACGTTTCTCTTTTTTAAGGTATTCCAGTATTTACGTGGAGAAACGCTTAAAGAAAGGGCTTCAATAACGTCAACCGCGCAAAGCCACCAACGAGAACTTTCTTCATCCCACACCGAACGAATGGGAACGTTATTAAAAAATCTAATTGACGTTTTTATCATTTTATCCTCACTTACAATTTCTTAGACTTGCTAAGTCCTTAATTAAGGGCTTTCACTTCAGTTTTATAAAATACCTATTTGTCTTTATTTATTATACCATACGTAAATATGCGTTTCAAGAATTTTTATAAATCTTAGATAATATTATTTTTTATATAATAAAAAAACTCTCACTTTTCGTGAGAGTTTTTTGTTCCTATTAAACTGCTTTTTTAAAAATAACTTCGGGTTTTTTGTTACCCTTAATAACTTCTTCGTCTATTACCACCTTTTCGGCGTTTTCGCTTGGTATATCGTACATACAGTCAAGCATAACGTTTTCAAAAATGGTTCTAAGACCACGCGCACCAGTTTTTAACTCTATTGCCTTTTTAGCAATTTCGTAAACTGCACCGTCGGTTACTTCTAAGTCGCACTCGTCCATACCGATAAGTTTTTTATACTGCTTTACAAGCGCGTTTTTAGGCTCGGTCATAATCTTTACGAGCGCAGTTTCATCAAGCGGGTCTAAGCAAACGGTGATAGGCACTCTTCCAACGAATTCGGGAATTAAACCGTATTTGGTTAAATCGCCGGGTTGAACGTCGTTAAGTACGGCGGTATTACCGTCGTTTTTACCACTTACGTTACCGCCAAAACCTAAACTTGACGCATCTTTACGCTTTTCAATAATTTTGTCAAGCCCAACGAAAGCGCCACCGCAAATGAATAAAATATTGGTGGTATCAATTTGAATAAGTTCTTGTTGGGGGTGCTTTCTTCCGCCTTGCGGTGGAACTGACGCAACGGTTGACTCGATAATTTTAAGAAGCGCTTGTTGAACGCCTTCACCAGAAACGTCACGCGTGATAGACACGTTTTCGCTTTTTCTTGCAATTTTGTCAATCTCGTCAATATACACGATACCGCGTTCTGCACGCGCTACGTCGTAATCGGCGTTTTTGATAAGTTTAAGTAGAATATTTTCAACGTCTTCACCAACGTAACCCGCCTCGGTTAAAGTGGTAGCGTCGGCTACGGCAAAGGGAACGTTTAATATTTTAGCAAGCGTTCTTGCAAGTAAGGTTTTACCAGAACCCGTAGGTCCTAAAAGTAAAATATTTGACTTTTCAATCTCGGTATCGTCGTCTTTACCACCTTTAACTTTGTTGTTAATGCGCTTATAATGGTTATATACGGCAACGGATAATACCTTTTTTGCTTTATCTTGACCTACTATATAATTATCAAGTTCTTCTTTAATTTGCCTAGGCTTTTTAAGTTCAACTTCTTCTACTTCAACTAAAGTTTCTTCTTCTAAAATGCTATTGCAAATTTCTAAACACTCGTCACAAATATAAAGACCGTTTGGGCCTGCAACAAGTTTGTTTGCAAGTTCTTTGGGTTTACCGCAGAAAGCACAATATAGCCCGTTATTTAAATTTTCGTTGTTAGCCATAACTCCTCCTTATAAATTTTACGTAGTGTGTGTTTTATAACCTATAAGCCGTTAGAAACAAGTTAGGCGAGGCGTTTGTGCTTTTGCGGAAGGGAGCGACCTTGTCGGTCGTAGGAATTTCGCAAAAACATAAAGAACAAAGCATAACGCCGTTTATAAAGGCTTATCTTTGATAGAAAATCTTATCTATAAGACCATATTCAAGTGCTTGTTCAGCCGATAAATAATTATCTCTATCGGTATCTTTTTCAACTTGGTCTACGGGTTTACCCGTGTTTTCGGATAAAATTTTATTAAGTTTTTCTTTAATTTTAAGGATATGGTCGGCTTGAATTTTAATATCGCTTGCCTGACCGTGAGCACCGCCTAAAGGTTGATGAATCATAATCTCGCTATTAGGAAGGGCAAATCTTTTGCCCTTTTTACCACTTGAAAGTAAAAACGCGCCCATTGATGCAGCCATACCGATACAAATAGTAGAAACGTCACACTTAACGTAGTTCATAGTATCGTAAATTGCAAGACCAGCGGTTACCGAACCACCTGGGCTATTTATATAGATAGAAATATCTTTATCAGGGTCTTTACCTTCAAGGTAAATTAACTCGGCAACTACCGTGTTTGCGGTAGCGTCGTCAATTTCGCCTGATAACATAATAATTCTATCTTCAAGTAAGCGAGAGTATATATCGTACGAGCGTTCGCCTTTGTTGGTTTGCTCTACAACCATAGGTATAAGTGCCATTTGTTACCTCAATTAGTCAATTTTGTTGTTTGCCATTAAGAAAGCAAAGAGTTTTTCAATGGTAGCGTTGTTTTCAAAGTAAGAAATTTGACGCTCGTTCATTGATTTTTTATATTCGTCGAACTCTTTGTTCATAGCGGTTGCTTGTTCTTTAATTTTTTCGTCGATTTCTTCTTCGGTTGCCTTAATGCCTTCAACGGTTAAAATCTTGTCGATAACGAGTTGAGTTTTAACTTGTTTTTCAGCTTGAGCCTTAAACGACTTTCTGTAATCTTCACGAGTTTGGTTGGTGTATTTAAGATAATCGTCAAGACGAAGACCTTGGTACATCATACGATATTCCATATCTTGAACGTTGTTGTCAATTTGTCTTTCAACTAAAACTTCGGGAATATCAACGGTTGAAGATTCGGTAATTTTTTCGATAAGTTTATCTTCGGTTTCTGCTTTAGCGCGCTTGTCGTTAGCTTCTTGAAGTTTCTTCTTGGTAGCCTTTCTATACGCGTCAACACTTTCTTCGCCAGCAGCTTCTTTAATAAACTCGTCGTTAACTTCAGGGAATTCTTTAACTTTGATTTCGTGAAGTTTAACGTTAAAGATAGCGTCTTTACCCTTTAATTCTTCAGCGCCGTAATCTTCAGGGAATTTAACTTGAATATCTTTTTCGTCACCGATATTCATACCGATAACACCGTCTTCAAATCCGGGGATAAACGCGCCCGAACCAAGTTCAAGGTTTTGCTTTTCAGCCGTACCGCCTTCGAACTTAACCCCGTCAATACTACCCGAGTAGTCAATAACGGTAATATCGCCTTTTTGAGCAGGACGATTATCTACCGCAACTTCTCTTGCGTTTCTTTTTACAAGACGGTCAAGTTCAGCATCCACGTCCTTTTTAGTTACATTATACTCAACTTTGTCAACGGTTATACCTTTATATTCGCCAAGAGTTACTTCTGGTTTAACAGGAATAACGGCAATCATAGTAATACCCTTTTCGTCAAGTTTTTCAATTTCGATTTCAGGTCTATCGATAGGTTCGATATCTTTTTCTTTATCTAAAACGTCAAAATAGTATTTAGAGAAAGAAGTGTTGATAGCTTCTTCATAGAATACGCCCTTACCGTACATTTGTTCGATAACGTTCTTGGGTGCTTTGCCCTTTCTAAAACCGGGAATATTGAATTTACCCTTAATTTTAGCGTACGCTTGAAGTTGTGCTTCGTTCCATTCTTGAGTGTTTAAGGTAATTGCAACCTTAACGATGCTTTTTTCAGCAGGTTTAACAGTATATTTCATAAAATTCTCCTTAGAATTATAATTAACTTTATATATTTTAACAAAGTTAATCGTTCTTGTAAAGTTTTTAAGACTATTTTCAACTTTTAATTTACAAAAACTTACTTAGAATATATAATATATCTATGCCACAGGACTTATTTACCATAAATCGCACGGTAAAATCGCTTAGTCAAGCGTTATCGGGCGCAAAAATTAATAAGGTTTTTCAACCGACGAGCGAAGAAGTTAATTTATTGCTATTCAGCGGCAAAGCTTTTCGACTTGTAATTTCGGCAAACGCAAAGTACGCTAGGGTTTCTATCATTAACGGCGAAAAGCCCAACCCCGAAGTTGCGTTTAATTTTTGCATGCTACTTAGAAAGTATTTGACGGGTGCGGAAATCACGAGCGTTGACCTTTTTAACGACGATAGAGTTGTAAAAATTACCGCCGTAAACAAAAACGACCTTTTAGATAATGAACAGTATTCTTTATACGCCGAAATTATGGGTAAATACTCTAACTTGTTTTTTACGAAAAACGACGTTATTTTAGGTGCGTTAAAACAAAACTACGACGGGCTTGACGGAAAACGCCTAACGCTAGTCGGCGCTAAATATACGCCACCTGTTAAGCAAGATAAAATTTCAGCATACTCACCTAACGCGGTAGACGTTTTTAATAATTACGCGGGCGGTGCGCTAGACAGTTACATAATGAAAAACTTTGGCGACTTTTCACCCGTTACCGCGCGTGAAATTAGTTACCGTATTAATCTTTTAGGCGACTATTCCCCACAAAAAGCGCATAAGGTTTTTAAAAATTTTATTGAAGAACCCACCCAACCTACCGTGATTGACGACGGTGTTAAAAAAGATTTTTACCCCTTTAATTACCTTTCTATACACGGCGAAAGAACCACTTTTAACAGCATGACCGAGGCTATTGAAAGCGTTTATTCAAGCGACGAAAACGACAGTTATTTAAAGTCGATAAAAAGCGGTACGCTAAACGCTATAAACTCTTACGAAAAAAGAATTACTAAAAGATTAGCAACGTTAAACGAAAGGCTTTTAGAGTGCGAAAACTATGAAGAGTATAAAAAATTCGGCGAACTTATAACTTCGCAAATTTACCTTATTAAAAAAGGTCAATCGGTTGCCAAGTTAAGTGATTATTTTGACGGTGGTGAGATAGAAATTCAACTTGACAACACCCTCACCCCACAACAAAACGCGCAAAAGTATTTTAAACTTTACCGCAAAAAAAAGGCAACGGTAGAAATTTCTAATCAACAAATCTTAACGGCTAAAGACGAACTTGAATATATTTTATCGGTTAAATTTTATCTAGAACAAGCCGAAAATAAGCAAGAGATTGAAGATATTAAAAACGAACTTATCGATGCGCAAATTATTAAAAGCAAGCAAACCGTAAAAGGTAAAAAACGCCCTACCCAAATTAAATTTACCAGGTATGACGTTTTAGGTTTTATAGCGTCGCTTGGCAAAAATAATATTCAAAACGATAAACTTTTATCGCTTGCCGATAGAAACGATTTATGGTTACACGTTAAAGATTATCACTCGTCGCATTTAATTATTCGTTCAAACGGTGAAGAAATCCCTGAAAACGTAATAAAAATTTGCGCCGAGATTTGCGCCTTTTACTCACAAGGCGGTAAGCAAGATAAACTGCAAGTAGATTATACTAAACGCCGTTACGTTAAAAAGCGTGGCGGTAAAAACCTTGGCGGTGTAACGTACGAAAACCAATCGTCGATAATGGTTATTCCTAACGCTCACGACGAACTTAAAATCAAATAAAAAACGCCCTATTGGGCGTTTTAAATTGATTAAATTTCAATTTCAATTCCATTTAAAGAACTCAAACAACTTTCTTTTTCAAAGTTGAATTTTAATTTATATGCAGTTAAATTTTGGCGTTTTGCTTTGAATTTTTTATTAATTTCGTTATCGCCGTACTTTCCGTCACCTATGATGAAATGACCTATATGTGCCAAATGCGCACGTATTTGATGCGTTTTACCGGTTATTAATTTTACAGAGAGTAACGACGTTTCTTCACACTCTTTTATAACTTCGTATTCGGTAACTATTTTAACGCTACCGTTTACCTTTTCGTTAAAAATTTTAACGGTAGAAGTTTCTTCGTTTTTAACTAAATACGCCGTAAGCGTGGCTTTTTTATCCTTTAACTTGCCGTAAACTTCAGCCTTGTAAAATTTATCAACGGTGCGCTGTTTAAAGGCTAAAAGCATTTCGTCAAGCGCTTTACCGCTTGCTAAAACGAGTAAGCCCGAAGTATTTCTATCTAAGCGGTGGCAAAGTTTAAGCCCTTTATAATTTTTGTTAATTTCTAACTCAAAATCTTCGCTAGTAAGCGTTGGCGGTTTGTTGAACACGAACACCCCTTGCCTTTCAAAAACGGGCGTTATTAAGGCTTTATTTCCGTCGTAATAAACTTCAACGGTATCGCCATCCATAAGCGTTAAATCCTTATTTACGCGCTTACCGTTAACCTTAATGTCCTTTTGTCTAAAAAGTTTCATAAGGGTTGAATACGAAAGGTCCGCACCGTAGCTATTTAGCAAAAACTTGGATAGTTTTTCAGTTTTGTTCGATTTGAAAATTTTCATAAATTCTTATAAAAAAGCACGGCTGAGCCGTGCTTAAATTTTATTTATCTTCTTCAACTTTAACCTCTTCGGTTTTTTGTTTGGGTTTAATAACTAAAAGAAGAATAATCGCTATAAGGCACACGCCCGAAATGCAAAGGAAGATAAACGGAACGTAGTTAACGCTAATCCAATCGCTAAAACCAGTTTGATATTCAACAGGTTGATATTTTTGGCTTACTTTAACTTCTTTGGTTTCTACCGTTTTATCAATACCGTCGTTATCGATAGCGGTAACAACGAGTTTGTAGTAACCTTCTTTAGAAGGAGTAAACGTTTTAGTATCTTCGTCAAACTCTTCAGTTGCATCAACCCACGCGTTAACGTCGCTAGCGCTACTTGTTAAAGTGCGGTATTTAAGAGTGTACGTAGTAGAAACTTCGTTGCCCGAAACTTTTACGCTATCAAGTTTGTATTCAAGACCAATATAGCCGTTTTCTTGATAAGTAGCAGTTACTTTAAGGTTAGGACCTGCATTTGCAATGGTAAATTCAAAAATAGGAACGACAAGTTCAACTTTTTCAATATCGGTATCTTCGTTATCGGGAATATATTCTTCTTTTAAATCTTCGTCAAGGAAATATTTTTCGCCACTTACGAATAAAGGCGCGTCGTCACTAGCTCTTTTTACTGAATAAAAACCATCGTCGTATTCTTTAAGTTTGCTAATTACCATATTGAACGCCTTACCGTCAATCTTGTCCATCGAAAGTAAAACGTAAAATCTGTAAGTACCAATTTTAGTAATCGTGAAAGATAAGTTTGCGTTACCCGAAGAATAACTCGTGCTACCTGGAACTGCATAGTGAACGGCTTTTTTGTATTGATCGTAAGAGAAAGAACCTAAATCAAGTAAGTTTTCAATCGAAGGAAGGGTATAAGTTTCACCAACGAAAATGCTAGTTTTGTTTTCACCTTCGCCTACGTAAGACGCTTCTTGCGCTCTTAACTCGTACTCTTCAAGTTTTTCACGATCAGATGCGCTACCTGAAAGATATTTATACTTTGCACCCTTAAGATTGTCAACGCTACCGTGAACGGTTACGGTTTTAGTAAATTCTGCCGTTAAATCTTCTTTAATCGATTTTACTTTAAAGGTGTAGGTGCCCGTTTTAGTAATTCTAGCAGTAACTTTACCGTCTTCATAAGAAGAAAGAACGTAAACTAAATTACTATCTTTCTTGATTGCGCCGTTGTTGTAAAGTTCAAAAGCATCACCACTACCTTCGCTAACGGTAATAGAAACCTTTTCTTGAGCGCCCCTAACGGTATCGCTTACGGTGAAAGAAAAGGCTACGCCGGGATACGCGTCAATAGACGTATCGGCTTTAACCATTTTAAACGTTAAAGACGCAGGTAACATAAGTACCGCACACAATAAAACTACTACTAATTTGCTGATAATTTTTTTAGTCATCTTTGCTCCAAAAGTTTTAAAGCGTTAATTGCTTAACGCAAAAATTCTCATACTTAATTTATTTTAACCTTAATATTTAATTTTGTCAATAATTAACCGCATTATTTATTAAAAATATATAATAAAACCTTACTTGCGTAACCAAATACTCGTAAAAATCATACAATATACGGGCGGATTTACTAATGAACGTTATATTTTTAACTTTGACAGCTCTATCCGTAAGCGTAGACTCGTTTTTCGCCGGCGTTGCACTTTCAATAAAAAACAAAAGAAGTTTAAGTTCGATTTTATGCGTTTTAACGACCGTTCTTATACTTTGTTTATCGGGCGCGCTACTAGGTAAAATTTTCGGCGATTTTTTAAAAAATTATGCTCAAATTTTGGCTGGAATAATTTTAATTTTAGTCGGCGGGATAGGTATTTTAAAAAAAGAACGCCAAACCGATAGCAAAAGCAATTCAATTAAAAAATCAATCGTGGTGGGAATTTCCGTAGGGCTAGACGGCGCAGTCGGCTCGTTTAGTTTAACCGCGATAGGATATAACGGTATTTTAGTTGCCGTTTTGATAACTTTTATACACGTTTTACTTTTAATTATTGCGTTTTTGTTGGGCGGAAAAATCTCTAAAAAATTACGGCGCGAAAGTAAAATTCCATCTATCACTTTAATAGTTTTGGGGCTTTATAAATTAATAACGTAAAAGCACCCCTTGTGGGGTGCTTTTTTAATTCATTTTAACCGTTACTGAAGTATCGAAAATCTTCCAAGGCGACAATTCTTTAGGCGGTTCAATCTTAAAGCAAAGCCTTTCTTTAGTTACGGGGTGAGTAAACGAAAGCGAAGTTGCCCAAAGCGCAAGATTGCCTTTAACTGCATTTTCGCCACCGTAACGCATATCGCCGTAAACGGGATAGCCAAGGTTTGACGTTTGAACGCGAATTTGATGACTTCTTCCCGTGTGAAGTTTAATCTTAACTAAAGAAAGCCCCGCCTTTTCTTCAACTACTTTATAGTGAAGTTCGGCTTTTTTAGCCCCTTCAACCGTCTGCGCACAAACGTAAACGGTGTTGGTTATAGCGTTCTTTTTAAGATAGTTAGTAAGCGTTTGCTCTTTTTTGTCAAGCGTGCCTACCAATACCGCGTAATACACCTTTTCAAAATCACCCGTTTTCATTTGTTCAGAAAGTCTACCCGCCGCCTTAGACGTTTTGGCAAACACCATAACGCCACCTGTCGGTCTATCAAGCCTATGGACAAGTCCAAGATAAACGTTTCCAGGCTTATTATCCCTTTCTTTAATCATATCTTTTAAAGAAGTAAGCAAGGATAAATCTTTACTTTCATCATCGCACGAGGGCATATTTTGAGGCTTTAGCGCCACTATTATATGATTGTCTTCAAATAAAATTACGTTTTCCATATCTTTAATTATTTACCTGCCAAAGCCCCGAGCAACCGCAAGGTAAGGCTATGTTTTCACGAGTGGGAAGCCCCACTTCGTACGCTTCAACTTTGTAATTTCCCTTAGGCATAAGCAAAGTGAGTATGTTTTTAAGAACTTGGGGTTGTAGCCCCGTGGTATAACTGTTAATTAAGAAAAATAGCGGATTATCACTTAAAACTTGAGTGCAAATCTTAACTAGATTATATAATTCGTTTTCAATCTTCCAAGTTTCGCCACCCGGCCCTCTACCAAAACTAGGCGGATCCATAATGATAGCGTCGTACTTTCTACCCCTTCTAATTTCGCGCCCAACGAACTTCAAGCAGTCGTCGATAATAAACCTAACTTTACCCTCTCCAACACCCGAAAGTCTACAGTTTTCACCAGCGCGCTCTACCATACCTTTAGCCGCGTCAACGTGGCAAACGCTAGCGCCCGCTTTTAGGCAAGCAACGGTAGCGCCACCGGTGTACGCAAATAGGTTAAGTACGCTTATAGGGCGGTTAGCGCCCTTAATTAGCGCCATCATCTTTTCCCAATTACCCGCTTGTTCGGGGAATAAACCGGTGTGCTTAAAGCCCATAGGTTTAATCTTAAACTTTAGTTCACCATAGTTTATAACCCACTCGGACGGCATAGGTTTTAAAGTATCCCACCTACCGCCACCCGTTTCACTGCGGATATATTTGGCGTTCAAGTTTTTGTAGTTGTTCATATCAAAGTCAGTTTTCCAAATTACCTGAGGATCGGGGCGAAGAAGAGTAACGTCTTTCCAACGCTCTAACTTATACCCGTCGCCCGTCGCGATAATTTCGTAGTCTGACCACTTATCAGCAAGAACCATTAAATTTTTTCAACTCCGATAATAACTTTGCTACCTGCAACGTCCCACTCTTTAACGTAGCCGTTAACGGTATCGGTAATTTCCACCTTAACGGCAAGAACGCCGTTTGCAATATCGCTTGATTTTTCAGTTAACACCGAAAGCGCGTCACCGCTAGCGCTTACGTAAACGTTAATTCTATCGGTTACTTCAAAGCCGGCTTCTTTACGCATAGTTTGAATTTTAGAAACGATTTCTCTTTCAATACCCTCAAATAAAAGGTCTTTAGTGATAGTCGTATCTAAAACTACCGTTACGCCGTTTTCACTAGCCGAAACGTAACCTTCTTTACTTTCAGACGAGATTAAAAGATCGTCGATAGTAAATTCAATTTCTTGACCGCCGAGTTCAACTTTGTAAGAACTACCCGATTTTACCGTTTCAACCACCTTAGACGCGTCGCACGTTTCAAGGAAGTTTCTAATAAGTCCAAGTTTTGCGCCGTATTTAGGTCCAAGCGTTTTAAGTTGCGGTTTAAGTTTATACGAGATAAAGCCCTTAGCGTCGGTTAATACTTCAATTTCTTTAACGTTAAGTTCGTCTTTAGCGATAGTTAAAAGTTCGTCGGTTAAACTGCTTGCCTTTTCAGTTGCAACGAAAAGTTTAGAAAGCGGTTGACGGTTTTTGATGTTAGACGAATTTCTAGTCGCTCTACCTAAAACTACGATGTCAAGAACTACTTTCATACCTTCTTCAAGCGCTTTATCTACCATTTCAGCCTTGTATTCAGGGAAAGAACAAAGGTGAACTGAAATAGGCGCGTCTTTATAGAAGTTAGGAACTAAGTTTTGGTAAATACTTTCAGTCATAAACGGAATGTAAGGCGCTGAAAGTTTTGAAAGGGTTACGAGTACGGTATATAAAGTCATATACGCCGAAATCTTATCTTCGGTCATTTCGCTACCCCAATATCTTTCTCTACCACGGCGGATATACCAGTTAGAAAGTTCGTCGGCATAATCTTGAAGTAATCTTGACGTTTCAAAAATTTGATATTTGTCAAGCCCTTCGTCAACTTCTTTAATTAAAGTGTTAAGTTTAGAAAGTATCCACTTATCCATTACCGAAAGTTTAACCTTTTCTAAATCGTATTTAGAAGGATCAAACTTGTCAATATCAGCGTAAAGCACGAAGAAAGCGTAAGCGTTCCATAAAGTACCCATAAACTTTCTTTGAGCCTCTGAAACGGCTTCGGGATAGAATCTTGAAGGAAGCCAAGGTGCGCTACCCGTGTAGAAATACCATCTAACAGCGTCAGCCCCTTGTTTGTTAAGCACCGTCCACGGATCTACTACGTTGCCGATATGCTTACTCATTTTTAAGCCGTTTTTATCGTTAACGTGCCCAAGTACGATACAGTTTTTGAAAGGCGCTTTGTCAAAAAGCAAGGTCGAAATTACAAGCAAGGTGTAGAACCATCCACGAGTTTGGTCGATTGCTTCGCTAATAAAGTCGGCAGGGAATTGCTTTTCAAAAAGTTCTTTATTTTCAAACGGATAGTGAAGTTGCGCAAAAGGCATAGAACCAGAGTCAAACCAACAGTCGATAACGTCTTTAACTCTCTTCATAGTGCCACCGCACTTACACTTAAACGACGGTTCGTCGATATACGGGCGGTGAAGTTCAATATCACCGTCGATACCGCAAAGTTCTTTAAGTTCTTGCTTAGAACCAATTACGTGAACGTTACCGCAGTCTTCACACGTCCAAACGGGAAGTGGTGTACCCCAATATCTTTCACGCGATAAGCCCCAGTCGATAATATTTTCAAGGAAGTTACCCATTCTACCCGACTTGATAGTTTCAGGCATCCAGTTAACCGAATTATTGCTTGCAATAATTTTATCTTTAACGGCGGTAGTTTTAATAAACCAGCTTGATCTAGCGTAGTAGATAAGCGGAGTGTTACAACGCCAGCAGAAAGGATAGCTGTGAGTAAATTCCATAACCTTAAATAAAAGCCCACGCTTATCAAGGTCTTCAATAATAAGTTTGTCCGCGTCTTTTACGAAAACGCCTGCGATAAATCCGCACTCTTCAGTCATTTTACCGCGAGTGTCTACAAGGTTTACGAAAGATACGTCGTATTTTTGGCAAACGCGAGAGTCGTCCTCACCGAAAGCGGGTGCGTTGTGAACGATACCCGTACCGTCGTCCATAGTAACGTAGTCGTCGGTTACGCAAACGTACGCTTTTTTGTTCTTTTCAAGCGTAGCGAAATTATATAAAGGTTCGTACTTAGCAAATTGATAGTAACTACCCTTTTCAATCGATAACGTTTGATAGTTTTCGAAAAGTTTAGGAACTAAGGCGTTTGCTAAAATATACACTTCGCCGTTTTCGGCTTTGATTTTAGCGTAATCTTCGTTGGCGTTAAAGCAAAGCGCAACGTTTGAAGGAAGAGTCCAAGGCGTAGTCGTCCACGCTAAGAAATATTCGTTTTCTTTGCCTTCAACTTTAAACTTAACGAATACCGATTTTTCAGTTACGTCTTTATACCCTTGCGCTACTTCGTGCGAAGAAAGTGCAGTTCCGCAACGTGGGCAGTAAGGAACGATTTTATAACCCTTGTATAAAAGACCCTTTTCCCAAATCTTTTTAAGCGCCCACCACTCAGACTCAATATAATCGTCGTGATAGGTAACGTAAGGGTTATCCATATCGCACCAGTAACCCAAGCGGTCGCTCATTTCCTTCCACTCGCTAGTGTATTTAAATACCGAGTTTTTACACTCTTTAATAAACGGTTCAATACCGAACTTTTCAATATCTTGCTTACCGTCGAGATTAAGTTTTTTCTCAACTTCAAGTTCAACGGGAAGACCGTGAGTATCCCAGCCCGCCTTTCTTAAAACGTGCTTGCCTTTCATAGTTTGGTATCTAGGAATTATGTCTTTCATAACGCGCGTTAAAACGTGTCCGATATGAGGCTTGCCGTTTGCAGTCGGCGGACCGTCGTAAAAACAAAATTCTTCTTTACCTTCGTTTACTTCAATACTCTTTTTGAAAACTTCGTTCTCTTCCCAGAATTTGATAATTTCTTTTTCTCTTTCTAAAAAGTTAAGGTTAGTTTCTACCTTCTTGTACATAACAACTCCTTATAAAATAGACAATTTATTACCTAACTTTATATATTTTAACAAATTTTATTACTTAAGTAAAGTGAAACGGCGTAAAATTGTTACTAAAATACTTGATTATTTGAAAGTTTTATTATAAAATAATACTACTGCGATAGACGGGGAGTTAGCGGTGCCCTGTAACTTGCAATCCGCTATAGCAAGGTTGAACGTCTTTCGAGGTTTCCGTTATGGAAGGCTGAA
>JAEIGA010007100.1_pt1 | contig 17034 bp, 16 predicted proteins | sample 9270691 | NCBI WGS metagenome assembly JAEIGA01 (sample SAMN17057246, study PRJNA624740) | gut metagenome | biome: biome; isolation source: fecal sample | host: Bos grunniens | place: China: Xizang | collected 2019
GCGGTGTCAAACGCAATAGACGTCTCGCCAAGGACCTCTACCATGATGCTGCCGATGCAGGCAACGAGGAGGCAAAGAGAATACTCAAAGGATTGTAAATAAGAGATTTTGCATCAGGCTTTGTGAAGTTTTGAAAAAGGTAAAAAAGAATCAGTGAAAGCGATTGCCTTCACTGATTTGTTTTATATGTGGCATCTGAAACTTATTCATGCCCGAGTTTTTCTTCCAATGCCAGCCTCCAGTCTTCTCCGTTGGTGACAAGGAGTGTCTGTATACCAACTCTTGCGGCAGCCTCTATGTTCTTTGCTCCGTCATCCACAAAAAGCGTCTCTTCTGCTTTCATTTTTCCCTGTTCAAGCATCTTGCGGTATATCTCCTCGCTTGGCTTGGAACAGTGCATGCGGTAACTGAAGAAAAGGTTGTCGAAATAGTCGGCAAGGGATTTGCCCGTGGGTGTGAAGTCACTTGTCAGCGCCCAGCTCTGGATGAAAGGGTTTGTGTTGCTCAACACCGACAGACGGTATCTGCCCCTAAGGGTCTGCAAGTATTCGAGCAGGTGGGTATTTATCTCCACAAGAAAGCCGAGCCATGCCTCTTTTGCCTCTTCGAATGTGATTTCTCTGCCTGCAATCGCGCTTATGCGTCGGCAGAACTCTTCGGCGTCTATGTCTCCGTTCTCTACTTCAAAGAACGGCCCTTTCTGGCAATAGGAGTTTATGTATTGTTCCGGGTTCTCTATTCCCAGGTCCCGGAATTTCTGTAGGGCTCTCTCTGTATCAATGGTGGTGAGTACACCTCCAAAATCGAACACGATATCTCTAATCATAGTCTCTCTCTTTGATTGCGAAGTTACTCAAAAATATTCAACACACACTCTCTTTATGTTTCTGGAATGATATTTTTATCTTTTTTTATTGATTGATGTGCTTAATTGCGCTATTTTTGTACGATTGTACAGAAATGATTGATTGAACAACAATATATTCGATATATAAATGGAGAATTTGGATGGACGTCTTGTCATCGGTGTCTCTTCACGTGCACTGTTTGACCTTGAGGCTGAAAATGAGATATTCGAGAAATACGGTGTAGCAAAATACCGCAAGTATCAGGAGGAGCATGAGGATGTTCCGCTAGAGCGCGGTACTGCATTCTATCTTGTAAAGAGTCTTCTTGAACTGAACAAGCAGGCCAACCGCCCCATCGTGGAGGTGGTGGTGATGTCGCGCAACAGCCCCGAGACGGGTATGCGTATGCTCAAGTCGCTCGATATGTATGGTCTTGATATTACCCGTGTGGCACTGTCGGGCGGCGAGTCGCTTTCAAAATACTTGAAAGCGTTTTCTATTGACCTTTTCCTCTCCAAGGACGAGGGTGACGTACAGCGTGTGATGGATTCAGGCTTGTGTGCATCTGCGCTTATCTATGCACCTCCGACAGACTTCAATCCCGAGGAGAGCCGCGTAAAGATTGCTTTTGATGCCGATGCGGTGATCTTCTCCGATGAATCGGAGTGTCGCTTCAAGGAAGAGGGATTCGATGCTTTCTACAAGTATGAGAAGGAGAATGCCGATGTACCTCTCAAGGAGGGTCCGTTTGCAAACCTGTTGAAGAAACTGTCGCAGATTCAGGAGTGCCTACCTACCACAATCGAACTCTCACCTTTGCGTCTGGCAATCGTCACCTCGCGTAGCTTGCCGTCGCACTTCCGTGTGATAAAGACACTGCGTAAGTGGGGCGTATATGTGGATGAGGCTTATTTTCTCGGAGGCTTGCGCAAGGATGAGCTTCTCAAGGCCTTCGGTGCGCATATATTTTTCGATGACCAGGATACACACCTTTCTTCATCAAGCAAATATGTACCATCGGGCAAAGTGCCTTATTATTCCGATTCGCAGATAAACGGAGTTATCAAGGAACGTGAGAAAAAAAAGGCCGGGGAGGCTGATTCACAGGAATAAGAAGCTGTTGGCAGATGGATATTTTTCTTGTAATACTTGCTGTACTATGTGCTGCAGTAGGTGTGGTGGGCTCTATTGTTCCGGCTTTACCCGGGCCGCCGGTGAGTTTCGTGGCTTATCTGTTGCTGTTCCTTTGTTCTGGCAGCGATGTCTCTTTATCTTCATTGGCAATAGCAGGTGTGGTTGCGCTTGTAGTCACAATCGTTGATTTTGTTGCGCCTGCGTGGTTCACAAAAAAGACCGGCGGTAGCAAGGCTGCCACATGGGGCGCAACGATAGGCCTTGTAATAGCTCTTTTTACAGGACTTTGGGGAGTGCTTATATTGCCGTTTATCGGTGCATTGTTGGGTGAACTCAGCACGGGTACTCCAATGAACAGGGCGATGAATGTTGCATCGTATTCATTCCTTGCTTTTATTCTCACAACAGGAATAAAGATGATTTACTCATTTGTGCTCCTTGCCATGGTAACATATAATGGCTGGGGAGTGTTGTTCAGTTGATGCTGCCGAACTTTTTTGCATATATTGCGTTCATATAAGTGACTGCAGTCCTTTATCCGGGCTCCGGTCACTTGTCTTTTAATACTTGCCTTATGAAACGCTTTATTGCAATCCTGTTCTTCATCTGCCTCTCATTTGCGGTGGGTTATATCTCTAAAGTTATCCAGGAACCCTCTATGGTGGAGTGGTATCCATCGTTGGTCAAATCTTCATTGACTCCTCCGGGAATGGTCTTTGCTATTGTATGGGCTGTCCTTTATCTGCTTATGGGAATATCTGCAGGTATAATATGGAATATGCGTTCCATATACACATGGCTGGTGTTGCTTGTCTTCTTTATACAGTTAGGGCTCAACCTGCTGTGGAGTGTCACTTTCTTCGGTATGCAGGCTCCGTTTATGGGTGTTCTGGTGCTCACCCTGCTCATTGTTTCGGTTGTGCTTTATATGGGCATCGCTTATATGCAGAGCAAGGTTGCAGCCTATCTCAATATCCCATATCTGCTTTGGCTGTTCTTTGCTTTGTATCTGAATGGCTATGTGGCTTACTTCAATTGAATGGAAGTATCTTCTTGTTCACATGCAATCACACTATGATTGCATGTTGCTCCGGAATATCATTGTTCAATCTCTTTTATCTTGCGTAAAAGCTCTTTCTGCTTTTCGTTGAGGGTAGGTAACAGTAGCTTGAATGTCACTATGAGGTCGCCCTGTTTCCCTTCTTGCTTGTAGACGGGGAATCCCTTGCCTCGCAGGCGCAGCTTGCTGTCGGGTTGTGTGCCTGGCCTTACATTCACTTTAACGCTCCCAGAAAGTGTTGGCAGAATTATCTCTCCGCCGAGCAGCAAAGTATATAAGTCCGTGGTGGCGGTCGTGTACAGATCATTACCCTTGCGTGTAAACTCTTTGTCGGGTTCAATGCGGAACGTGATGTACAGGTCTCCGCGCTCTCCTCCGCTCGGCGACGGTGCTCCGCGTCCCTTGAGACGTATCTTCTGTCCATCCGCAATGCCTGCCGGCAGGCTTATGCGCACCTCTTCGCCGCCTATCGAGAATGTCTGCTTGTGTGCAACGGCTGCATCGCGCAGGGAGAGTGTTATGGTTGCCTGAATGTCCTCACCGTTTCTCTTCCGAGTGCGGAAACCACCTGCACCGAACAGTTGCTCGAAGAAGTCGCTGAATCCGCTGCTGTTGCCCGCGTTTCCGCTGAAATCTCCGAAACCGCTGAATCCCCCGAAGTCGTATCCGCCGCTGCTGTTGCCGTATTGCCGGCGCTGTGCCTCATACTCGTCAGCGTGTCTCCAGTTTTCACCGTATTCATCATATCTGCGCCGTTTCTCGGGGTCGCTGAGCACTTCATTGGCTTCGTTTATTTCCTGGAAACGTTCCTTTGCCGTGGGGTCATTGGGGTGCAGGTCGGGATGGTAACGCTTTGTAAGTTTGCGGTACGCCTTCTTTATCTCGTCAGGGGTGGCGTTGCTCTCCACACCCAGTACCTTGTAGTAATCGATGAATGCCATAGTTCCTGTTATCGTTTGTATCAATAACAAAAAACGTGGTGGTGTGGTTGATGTGAATTAATATATCTTAAAACTTTGTGTATGATTAGGATTTGGATTATCTTCGCGTCTGTTGAACAAAATTAATGCTATATGAAGAACATTTTCAGATTAATGCTTTTGTCGCTGTGTGCGGTGGCCTTTGTTGCCTGCTCCGACAGTGAAGACTATAATGCCGATACTGCAGTGACTCCATACGAGCCTGTTCCGGGGCGCAGAATGGTGGCTCAGGTAAAGACAACCAACACCCTTGATGGCCGTACATATTCTTGGGAACATAATTTTTCCTATGATGCCCAAGGGCGTATCAAGGAGATAAATACAAATATTGTGCATTACCGTGCAAACAAGTTTGACAATGTGGTACGTTTCTACAAGTGCTACATTACTTCTCAGGCGAATTATTATTTCAAAGGGGACAAGTTCTCTGTGGAGTATAGTGTTTCGAAGGAGTATCCCGATTTCCCGGATTGGAATACACGTGAAAACGGGAAAAACAACGGCCAGTTCAATGAGAATGGCAATCTTGTTTCTTTCCTTTCGCTCGATTTCGTCTACTCTAAGATGCAGTTGCAGGAGGCTCATGCCGACGGAGGTCACATATACGTCCCTTACCGAGACGCGATGGGCAATGTTACCGGTTATCAGACACGTTACCTCAACAATGACGGCAAGGATAGTCTTGTCCTCGACCGTAGCCGTGATTTCATGTATGGCGGGATAAGGAACAATACAAACTTCGATTTCTCGGGGTATTTCGGTTATTGGGGTCTTGAGAAGGCCGTTCCTGCTATAGCTACAGAGTATTATGCCTACTATCAGCTGGCTGCTTTCGGTATGCTGGGTTCGACTTCTTCGTATCTGCCTTTGGCGCAGCTTGCAAGGGATAGTGAGGGCAAACCTTTGGTTGATGAGTATGGTGCTCCTCTTTATCTCTATGGCAGATGGGAACTCGACAATGAGGACTATCCTATAAATTTTGTCGATGGCAGCGGACGAAAAACAGAAATAAGATATGTTGAATAAAAAAATGGAGAGCATGCTCTCCATTTTTTTTGTTATTTCTTACTTGCACATGTAATCAAGATATCTTGATATGGCCTCCTGGCATACCGGGCAGAAGTCGGTCAGCGCTTTCATCATACATTCGGGCCAGCCACGGTATATGCCTTTCTCCAGATAACCGCCGCCTTCGTATGCTCCAATCTTCCACTCCTTTTCGGTAGTGCCCTCGGCTGCAATTGTCGGTACAGGTGTGCCCTCGGCAATCTTATTCTCCCATTTACCGTTGAAGTCGACAAAACGGGTGAGGTTTGCTTCCCAAGGCTCAACACTCTCGGGGTAGAGCGCGCTTACGGTGTTGCCGATCTCGATGTACTCGTCTCCGAGTCCCATTAGCGAGTGTCCGAACTCGTGTACATAGACCTCTCCCGTGCGGCCGGTCTTGCCGGCAGAGCCAAGTCCGTAATGGTTGTAGATACCTCCACCGCCATACTTGTCAGTGTTAGTGAGTATGTATATGCACTCATAAGGTGCGTTGGCTGCAACGTCACGTACCTTCTGGAACTCTTCGGTCATCTGGTAACGCTCGCTGTTGAAGGTGTAGAAACGGCATCCGAGCAGTGTGTTCTTCCACTCACCCTTGCCGGGGATGCTTATGCCGCTCTCCTGTGATGGAGCCCACACTGCACGTACATTTATACGGTGCTTGTTCTGTGTGAAAGGCTCGTATGAGAAGAGTGCGTCGCTCCACATCTTGCAGGCTTCGATGAACTTCTCTTTCTCTGTGGCTGTGAAACCGTCGGGCAACAGAACTATGTCAAGGCTGTGGGCGATGTCACCACCGATGTGAATGTCAAGCTGCTCGTATGTGGTGTAGCTCGGGTATATATTGAAGTCGTTCACCTTGATGTTTTGCGAGAACTTCTTCTCCCACACCTTGCTCTGTTTGTTGCGTGCGTAGAACTCTATTGTGAAGTCATTCTTTGGTTCGGGGAATATGACTCCTTCTGGGAACGAACGGCTGGTCGCCGTGGCCTCGGGTGTTGTCTGCCACTCGTTGAACAGTGTGCAGTAGTTGTTCTTGTAGATGACGTTGCCTGTTGCGTTGTCAATGATTCTGAAATGTTGTTCGCCGTAGTCGAACGGGTTTATCAGCGAAACGCGTGAACCGGCCCACTCGCCTTCGCGTATGAGCTTGTCGAAATAGTAGTATTCGTTCTTGCTGTCACCTGAGTGGTGAAAGTCGTAGCGCATTGTCTTGTCGGTAAAATATGTGTCGTACTTTACGTCTGTTCGGGTGATTTGTGGCGCGCCTTCAACCTTCTTTGTCGTAGAGCAGGCTGTCAATGTGGCGGCTATCGCCAGCATCAAGAGAGTCTTTTTCATATCTGTAAGTTTTATTGGTTATGCAATATGTTCTTATCTAAGCGCGAAAATAGCCTATTTTTCGCTTCTTGCCTAAAAAGCTCTTTATAAAAACGGTCCTGTACCCGATTTTTTTGATAAAAGTTGCCTCAAAAGTTGATGTTGTAGCTCTTTATTCGTACTTTTGCAAAATAGAATGAACATTAATTAAATAGTTATACAAAATTTATGAAGAAATCGTTTTTTATAGTTGTGGCTTTGTGCTCAGCATTCGTTTTTACATCTTGTAAGTCAAAGGACAGTCTCTACAAGACTGCATATGATGAGGCCCGTCAGGAGCAGAACGAAGGTCAGAGCCAGCAGAGCGAGCCTGTTGAGATAGCTCCAGTCGTTTCATCTACAACCAAGAATGCAAATGTCGATGACAGCTACCGCAGCGAGAAGGTTGTCCTTGCCTCAGGTGAGGAGGGCTCTTTGAAGGCGTTCAGTGTGGTTTGTGGCAGCTTCGGTCAGAAGGCCAATGCCGAGAAGGTTCGTGCAGAACTTATCGATGAGGGTTACGAGGCAATCATAGTACAGAGCCCTAAGGGTCTTTTCCGTGTAGTGTGCGCTTCTTTCGACAGCCGTCAGGAGGCTGCCAATGCACGTGCGCAGTTCAAGGCAGATCATCCACACAATGCGGATTATCAGAAGGCTTGGTTGCTTTATAACAACTAAAATAGAAACAAAGGCATAATTGGAGGGGGGCTGAACTTTCAGCCTCCTTTTTTTTGTTTATTAAAGAATATATAAAAATATATAATTTGATAATTTTATGAAAAAATATAGTTATAATTGTAGCCGGAAACTATAACACAAACTAACTATATTATGAGTAAATATCCAAAAATCGGTATACGTCCTACCATAGACGGTCGTCAGGGTGGCGTACGTGAGAGTCTCGAAGAGAAGACAATGAATCTTGCAAAGGCAGTAGCGGAGCTTATCTCAGCAAACGTAAGATATGCCGACGGCAAGCCGGTAGAGTGCGTGATTGCTGACGGTACAATCGGTCGTGTGGCTGAGAGTGCTGCTTGTGCAGCTAAGTTCGAACGTGAGAATGTAGGCGCGACAATTTCAGTTACATCTTGTTGGTGCTACGGATCAGAGACGATGGACATGCACCCTCATTGGCCAAAGGCTGTGTGGGGCTTTAATGGTACAGAGCGCCCGGGTGCTGTATATCTTGCAGCAGTGCTTGCAGGACATGCACAGAAAGGGCTTCCTGCATTCGGTATTTACGGACATGATGTCCAGGATCTTGATGACAATACCATCCCTGCCGATGTGGCAGAGAAAATACTGCGTTGGGCACGTGCGGCTGTAGCCGTTGCACAGATGCGTGGCGAGAGCTATCTCTCTGTTGGTAGCCAGTGTATGGGTATCGCCGGCAGTATCGTAGACCAGAACTTCTTCCAGGAGTATCTTGGAATGCGTAACGAGAGTGTGGATGAGACTGAAATCCTGCGCAGAATGGACGAGGGTATCTATGACCATGATGAGTATGCCAAGGCAATGGCATGGACCGAGAAGTATTGTAAGGTAAAGGAAGGCTGGGACAAGAATCGCCCCGAGAAACAGAAGGATCGTGCCGGCAAGGATGCCGATTGGGAGTTCGTTGTAAAGATGACCCTTATCGTGCGTGATCTCATGCTCGGCAACCCCAAATTGCGCGAGATGGGCTTCAAGGAAGAGGCTATCGGTCACAATGCTATAGCAGCAGGCTTCCAGGGACAGCGCCAATGGACCGACTGGAAACCGAACGGTGACTTTACCGAGGCGTTGCTTTGCAGTACATTCGACTGGAACGGCATACGTGAGGCTTATGTCCTTGCAACAGAGAATGACGCATGCAACGGTGTAGCAATGCTCTTCGGCAAACTTCTCACTGGTTGCGGACAGATGTTCTCCGATGTCCGTACTTACTGGAGCCCCGAGGCTGTGAAGCGTGTTACAGGAAAGGAACTTACAGGCCTTGCTGCAGGTGGTATGATCCATCTCATCAACTCCGGTGCTACAACACTCGATGCTACCGGTGCCAGCGTGAATGCGGCGGGTGAGCCTTGCATGAAACCTTGTTGGGAAATGACTGATGCCGATGCCGAGGCTTGCCTTGAGAATACAAACTGGATGCCTGCCGACCGTGACTATTTCCGTGGCGGCGGTTTCTCGTCCAACTTCCTCTCAAAGGGCGGTATGCCTGTTACTATGAGCCGTCTGAACCTTGTAAAAGGTCTTGGTCCCGTGCTTCAGATTGCAGAGGGCTGGACAGCCGATGTAGCTCCCGAGATACATGAGGTGCTCAATATGCGTACTGACCCGACATGGCCTACAACATGGTTTGTCCCACGTCTTTGCGACAAAGCTCCTTTCAAGGATGTATATTCAGTGATGAACAATTGGGGCGCCAACCATGGTGCTATCAGTTATGGTCACATTGGTGCCGACCTCATCACCCTTGCTTCAATGTTGCGTATCCCTGTATGTATGCATAACGTGCCTGAGGAGAATATCTTCCGTCCTGCTGCCTGGAATGCATTCGGAATGGATAAGGAGGGTGCAGACTATCGTGCTTGCCAGAATTATGGTCCTGTCTATAAATGATAATCATTATTCCTGCCCATACGGGCAGGAATATAAACTTTAATATAATGAATAGCAAAACCGAAGGTTACGCTGTCAAGGAATACGGACAGCCTGTCAAAAGATATTGTCAGACTCTTGATCTTAAGGATAATCCGGAACTCATTGCCGAGTACCGCCGTCGTCACAGCGAAGGTGAGGCGTGGAGTGAAATTCTGTGGGGTATCCGTGAGGTGGGCATCCTTGAGATGGAAATATATATCCTTGATACACGCCTTTTCATGATAGTCGAGGCCCCGCTTGATTTTGATTGGGACAGTGCAATGGAGCGCCTTTCCACTCTGCCACGTCAGCAGGAGTGGGAGGATTATATGTCCGAGTTCCAGAAAGCGGCTCCGGGTAGCTCTTCAAATGAGAAATGGCGTATGATGGAGAGAATGTTCCACCTATACGAGAAATAAGAAAATATGGATAAAAAATTGACTGAAAAACCAAAACTGGTGGAGAGACGATATCTCTTGCCGTTTATTCTTGTGACTTCGCTGTTTGCCCTATGGGGCTTCGCAAACGATATTACCAATCCTATGGTGGCTGCTTTCCAGACTCTTATGGAACTTCCGGCATCTGAGGCAGCGCTTGTGCAGTTTGCGTTCTATGGCGGATATGCCACAATGGCTGTTCCTGCAGCTCTGTTTATCCGTCGTCACAGTTACAAGAGCGGTATCCTGTTAGGTCTTGGATTGTATGCGGTTGGTGCGTTCCTGTTTATTCCGGCTGCGCATTACCAGGCATTCTCGTTCTTTTGTATATCTTTGTATATATTGACGTTCGGCCTTGCTTTTCTTGAGACTACCGCAAATCCGCTGATATTGTCGCTGGGGGCAAAGGAGACATCTACACGGCGCTTGAATCTGGCGCAGGCCTTCAATCCTATGGGCTCGTTGTCGGGTATGGCTGTCGCATCGTTGATTGTGCTTCCGCAGCTCATTTCGGACAAACGTGATGCCGCAGGTGATATAATTTATCATGGCATGAGCGCCGCGGAGAAGGCCGATATCCGTCTGCACGACCTTGCAGTGATACGTGACCCGTATGTTGCGATAGGTCTTGTGGTGCTTGCCGTGTTTGTGGTTTTCCTCTTCACCAAGATACCTAATATCCAAGGTAAAGATGGCAAGAAGGTAAGCAACCGTGAGACACTTTCGAATCTGTGGCACAACAACATCTACCGGAGTGGTGTAGTTGCGCAGATGTTCTATGTCGCTGCGCAGATAATGGTGTGGACATTCATAATCCAATATGCCGATAATCTCGGCATTGACAAGGCTACGGCGCAGAACTATAACATATGTGCTATGGGTATGTTCCTGTGCAGCCGTTTCGTGACCACATTCCTTATGCGTTATTTCAACTCACGTACCCTGCTTGCCGTTTTTGGGGCAGGTGCTGTATGTGCATCCTTAGGTACGATATTCATTGTAGGTATGCCTGGATTGTATTGCCTCGTTGCAATCAGTTTCTTCATGTCGTTGATGTTCCCCACTATTTACGGTATTGCTCTTGAGGATGTGCGCGAAGAGGATACGACCCTTGGCGCAGCTTTTCTTGTGATGGCCATTGTTGGCGGTGCGCTTATGCCACCGATGCAGGGTGCAATAATTGATATGGGAACAGTTGCCGGTTTGCCAGCTGTTAATGTGTCGTTTGTGCTTCCTCTTTTCTGCTTTGTGGTAGTGATGCTTTACGGCTATTTCACAAGCAAGGCGGTGAAGAAATAGTATTTTACAAGGTAACGGATATACTTGGTTATAGATAAAAATTGCGCAGCACATCAGTGTTGCGCAATTTTTATCTATTTTTTACTTTTTATATGGTGGCATTCGGTTAAAAATGAGTAATTTTGCAGTTTGAAACAAATAAGGAATATGGCACGACTGCTGGCAATAGATTATGGAAAGAAAAGGACCGGGCTTGCGGTATCTGACGAAATGCAGATTATCGCGGGCGGGCTCACAACTGTGCCTACAACCGGGTTGCTTGACTATATTCTCGATTATGTCAAGCGCGAGCCGGTTGAACGGATTGTTGTCGGTCTTCCAAAGCAGATGAATAATGAACCTTCTGAGAATATGCGCCGTGTGGAACCGTTCGTGAACCGTCTTCGTAAGCTGTTGCCGGATATACCTGTCGACTACCATGACGAACGTTTCACCTCGGTCTTGGCACAAAGGACAATTATAGAGGCCGGAATAAAGAAAATGGCACGCCGTAACAAGGAACTTGTGGACGAGGTGAGCGCTACAATTATCCTTCAATCATATATGGAAAGCAGAAGAAACTGAAAACTGAAAACGATGATATTACCTATTTATTTGTATGGGCAGCCTGTGCTGCGAAAGGTTGCGGAGGATATCACTCCCGACTATCCTGAGTTGAAGTCTCTTATCGAGAATATGTTCGAAACAATGCACAACGCCGAGGGTATCGGCCTTGCTGCACCACAGATTGGTCTTGCAATACGTCTTGTGGTCATTGACCTTGATGTGTTGTCCGAGGACTTTCCCGAGTTCAAGGATTTCAGCCGCGTGTATATCAACGCACATATCCTTGAGACTTCGGATGAGACCGAGGGTATGGAAGAGGGCTGCTTGAGCCTTCCTGGTATACATGAGAAAGTGACACGTCCTTCACGTATACACGTGAAGTATCTTGACGAGAACTTCGTGGAGCATGACGAGTGGGTAGAGGGTTATCTTGCGCGTGTGATGCAGCATGAGTTCGACCATCTTGAGGGCAAGGTGTTTGCCGACAGGATATCCATGTTGCGCCGTCAGATGAACAAGGGCAAGCTTGCTAATCTGGCTAAGGGTAATGTGGCTTGCGGTTACAAGACAAAAAGAGTGATGCGATGAGTCGGTTGAGGGCCATGGTTGCTCTTGCCTTTGTGCTTGCAGTACAGCTGTGCTGTGCCCAGTTGAATACAAGGCGAGTGATGGAGATAGGGCGCAATGCGCTCTATTTCGAGGACTATGTGCTCTCGATTCAGTATTTCAATCAGGTAATCGAGGCAAAACCGTTCTTGCACGAACCATACTTCTTCCGTGCTCTTGCAAAGTATTACTTGGAGGACTATTCGGGTGCGGAGCAGGATCTTGACACGGCTATCGTGAGGAATCCCTACATATCGCGATGCTACCAGTTGCGCGGTCTTTGCCGTGCGAACAGGGATAGTCTCTTGTTGGCGGAGCAGGATTTCAGGAGGGCGCTGCGTTTCAATCCTCATGACAGTGAGGTCTGGCAGAATCTCGGAGCCGTGGCCATGCAACAGGAGGATTGGGAAAAGGCTGCGACAGTGCTCGATTCATTGCTTCTTTTCTATCCCCGTGACAGCCACGCCTATCTTATGCGTACTCAGGTCGCCTTGAATGTAGAAGATACGGTTACAGCGCAAAAGATGGTTGAGCTTGCCGTGGTACATGACCGCTATTCGGCTGACGTTTATGGAGCAAGGGCTGTCGTGAAATCTGTGATAGGTGAATATGAAGCCGCAGAACAGGATCTTGACAGAGCTATAGAACTTTTGCCGAACCAGTGCAACAATTACATAAACCGTGCCCTTGTCCGTTATAACAGGAACAATCTGCGTGGAGCCATGGAGGATTATGATATGGCACTTTATGTAGAGCCTGCGAATTTCGTGGCGCACTATAACCGCGGAATCCTGCGTATGGAGGTGGGTGATGACAACCGTGCCATAGAGGATTTTGATTGGATCCTTGATGTGGACCCTGACAACACTCTCGCACGTTTCAATAGGGGGCTCCTTTCCAAGAATGTCGGTGATTACAAGAGGGCCGTTGAGGACTTCTCGAGGGTAATCAGTGATTATCCCAATTTTGAATATGCTTACCAATGCCGTGCCGAGGCATACCGTAAGATGGGGGAATCACGTGCAGCCAAGGCTGATGAGGATTGGCTTCTCAAACGCCAGTACGAGATGTTTGTCAGCGGTGGAAAGGCTGCTGCCGACGAGTATGTGGCAAGTGAGGACAAGACACGCAAGAACTCCGACAAGAATGTACGCAACTATAACAAGATGATATCGTCTGATATCACAGATGACAAGAAGTATACAACGGAGTATCGTGGCAAGGTGCAGAATAGGGCTGTCAATGTTGAGCTGGAGCCCATTTTTGTGTTGACATACTATGAATCCGTTTCCGAGCTTGAAAGAGAAGATGTTTATTACAAGCCTCTTGAAGAGATGAACAGCTCGTTGTCCGGTTCTCCTTTGCTGTTGACGAATGGTGAACGTGCCCTTGCCGAGCAGGAGGTGGTTGCCCATTTTGCAAGCATTGATGATTTGTCCAAAGAGATAGCGGCAAATCCTTCAGATGTCCGGGCTTTGTTGAGGCGCGCCCTTGATTATTATCTAGTACAGAATCTTGAAGAATCAATGGGTGACCTTGATGCGGCTGTATCGGTTGCTCCCGATATGTGGGTGCTCTATTTTGTCCGTGCTTTTGTAAGATATAAGGATCTTGAAATACAGGAGGCGAATGTCGGGAATGAGGATGTTGGGATTGCTCCAAAATACACGCCGGGGTTGCCGAATATTGATTTCAGAAAGGTCAAGGATGATCTTGACAAGGTGGTGGAACTGATGCCTGATTTTGCATGTGCCTATTTCAACCGTGCCAATGTGTCGGCAAAGTTGAGCGACTTCAAGTCGGCTATTGTCGATTACACAAAGGCTGTTGAGATTGACAGTCGCTTTGCCGAAGCCTATTTCAACAGAGGCCTTGCGAGGATATATACAGGAAATGGCGAGGAGGGTATAGCCGACTTGAGCAAAGCAGGTGAGTTGGGTGTATTCCAGGCCTATAATCTTATCAAACGCTTCCAGATGAGCGGAAAGTAATGTCTCATCTGCTGCTTATGTCAAAAAAGTTTATCTCTATTGTCGGATTATCTTTTTTTTTGTATCTTTGCACGTTAACGCAAAAATATACTGCACTCGCTGCGGGATATTGGAACAAATTTCATATATATCGCTCGTCTGTTGCTGTTTTTGCGGTTTTATAGTTAAAATAAAAATTAAATGATATGATAAAGATTTCATTCAATGGCGAGGTTCGTGAGTTTGCTGCGGAAGGCAAGTCTTACATCGAACTCATTTCGTCTGTCGATCCAAAGTTGCTCAGCAGCTATGTGGCTGCAAAACTTGGTGATGAGGTCATTGACCTCCGTGATGTGCCTGCCGACGGTGCAGAGGTGGAACTTGTAGGTCTTGATTCAAAAGAGGCCCTTACTGTGCTCCGCCATACAACAACACATATAATGGCCGAGGCTGTAAAGCACTTGTTCCCCGAGGCTAAGGTTACTATCGGTCCTGCTACAGAGACCGGTTTCTTCTATGACTTCGAGTGCACTCCTTTCACAAAGGAGAACCTTGAGGCTATCGAGAAGGAGATGAAGAAGATCATCAAGTCAAGCCCACGCATCGAACGCAAGGAGGTGAGCCGTGAAGAGGCTATCGAACTGATGAAGGCTAAGGGTGAGACATACAAGCTCGAACTCATCGATGCAATCCCCGAGGGCGAGCGCATAACACTCTATTCACAGGATGATTTCGTTGATCTCTGCATGGGCCCGCACTTGCTCAATACAAGGCTCATCAAGGGTTTCAAGCTTCTCTCTTCGTCAACAACATACTGGCGCGGTGACAAGAACAACCCGTCTCTGTCACGTATATACGGTACAGCGTTCTTTACAAAGGAGGACCTTGAGGCTTACCTTGCCCACCTTGAGCACATCAAGAATATCGACCACAACAAGATCGGTCGTGAGATGGAACTCTTTACGACCGTTGACGTTATCGGTCAGGGCTTGCCTTTGCTCATGCCGAAGGGCGCGAAGATTGTGCAGACACTCCAGCGCTGGATCGAGGACCTCGAGGACAATGAGTGGGGTTATATCCGCACAAAGACTCCTCTCATGGCAAAGAGCGACCTCTACAAGATTTCAGGCCACTGGGATCACTATAAAGAGGGTATGTTCGTGCTCGGCGATGAGGAGACAGACAAAGAGGTTTTTGCCTTGCGTCCCATGACATGTCCTTTCCAGTATTATGTATACAAGGCTACACATCACTCATACCGTGACCTGCCTTTGCGCTACAGCGAGACATCGACTCTGTTCCGCAACGAGGATTCAGGTGAGATGCATGGCCTTACACGTGTGCGCCAGTTCACAATCAGTGAGGGTCACCTTATTGTACGTCCCGACCAGATGGTCGAGGAGTTCAAGAAGTGTCTTGCATTGGCAAAACATGTGATGGAGACTCTTGGCCTGCAGAACGATGTGACATATGTCCTTGCAAAGTGGGATCCCGAGAACCGCAAGAAGTACATTGGTGAGGCCGAGGTTTGGGAAGAGACACAACAGCATATCCGCGAGATGCTCACCGAGCTTGAGATTCCTTTCATCGAGGAAGTGGGCGGTGCAGCGTTCTATGGCCCAAAGGTGGATATCAATGCAAAGAACGTCTACGGCAAGGAGGATACAATGATTACCGTACAGTGGGATGCTCTTCTGGCAGCACAGTTCGATATGTACTATGTTGACCAGAACGGCGAGAAGGTACGCCCTTATATTATCCACCGTACAAGTATGGGTTGCTACGAGCGTACACTCGCATGGCTTATCGAGAAATATGAGGGCAAGTTCCCTACATGGCTTGCTCCTGAGCAGGTGCGTGTATTGCCTATTTCGGAGAAATATGGTGACTACGCATACGAGGTTGCTGCCGAACTCAAGAAGAACGGAGTGCTTGTGCACGTTGACAACCGTTCTGAGAAAATCGGTTACAAGATCCGTGACGCGCGTAATAACCGTGTACCTTATATGCTTGTACTTGGTCAGCAGGAGGAGGCGGACCGCACAGTGGCCGTACGCAGCCGCTTTGCAGGCGATGAGGGTGTGAAGCCTGTTGCAGAGTTTGTTTCGGCTATCTGCGAGGAGATCCGTACACGTACAATACGCAAGGAGATAGTAGCGGAAGAAGGAAAGTAAGATTGAAGGAATCCGCAAGATTCATACCTCAATTTTGTAAAATAGTATCAATCAAGGCTGCCATCAGGCAGCCTTGATTGTGTGATAAGCTCTTACGTCGTCATTTTTTTTTGCCGTTCTGTTAAAAATAATGGTCAAAGTTCTTCTTTATGTGACAAATAAGTGATAAATTTGCATCCGATTTTGAAAAGTTATGCCCGTTATACGGGTTTTAAAAAGAAAGAACTTATATAATATTTAATGAAGAACGACAATCTGAAGAACCAGTATCGTGTAAACGAACAGATTCGCGCAGCGGAAGTGCGCATTGTAGGCGATGACATCGAGTCAGTTGTAATGCCGACTCATAAGGCTCTTGCCCTTGCCGAAGAAAAAGAGTTGGACCTTGTGGAGATTTCTCCGACAGCCAATCCTCCTGTGTGTCGTTTGATTGAGTATTCAAAGTTCCTTTACCAGATGAAGAAACGCCAGAAGGAGCAGAAGGCGAAGCAGGTGAAGATTGATGTGAAGGAGATCCGTTTCGGTCCGCAGACCGACGAGCACGACTACAACTTCAAGCTCAAGCACGCAATCAGCTTCCTCCAGGATGGCGACAAGGTTAAGGCTTATGTGTTCTTCAAAGGACGTTCAATCCTTTTCAAGGAGCAGGGTGAAATACTGTTGTTGCGTTTCGCAAAGGACCTTGAGGAGTACGGTAAGGTTGATTCAATGCCGGTGCTCGAGGGCAAGCGCATGACAATCATGTTGTCGGCAAAGAAGGCAGCTCCGGCAAAGAAGGAAAAGCCCGCGAAGCCACAGCAGCCCGCAGTCGAGCCTGTAAACAAAGACTAAAAAAAGCGAGTAGTGTTGGATAGTACGCTACCGATAATTGTTAACTAATAATTTTTTTAAAAAAATGCCAAAAGTTAAGACTAACTCCGGTGCCAAAAAAAGATTCGCTCTTACCGGA
>JAEIGA010007101.1_pt1 | contig 17034 bp, 10 predicted proteins | sample 9270691 | NCBI WGS metagenome assembly JAEIGA01 (sample SAMN17057246, study PRJNA624740) | gut metagenome | biome: biome; isolation source: fecal sample | host: Bos grunniens | place: China: Xizang | collected 2019
GCGCGTAGTTCTTGAAAACACGGGATACTACCACTGGTCTGTGGTAAAAGTTCTTGTTGAGCGCGGCATTTTCGTTTCAGCAGTTAATCCTCTGAAAATGAAAAGATTTTGTTCTCAAAACATCCAAAAAGCAAAAAACGACCGCATAGATGCCATACATATCACATCCTACGGTCTTACCTATTGGCACGAGCTTATTCCAATACAGAGCAGCGAAGACACCTACAGAGAATTGCTTCTGCTATCCAGACAATACCACAATGTCATAAGCCTGTTGATCAAGGCAAAGATGAATTTCGGCAACTTGCTTGATCAGGTTATGCCGGGTATTACTTCGATCATCAGAGATGATCGAGGCTCTAAATTAACAGAATTCGTAAAGAAATACGTGCATTTTCAGCACATTGACTCTATGGGTGAGACTCGTTTTGTTCGGGATTTCTGCAAGTGGTCACAAAAACAGGGATACCGAGTAGATCACGAACGTCAGGCAAGAAAGATCTACGCCCTTGTTCAAAACGGCATCCCTGTGCTTCCTCACACACCAACCACTAAAATTGTTGTTTTGGAAGCATTACGGAGAGTCAACGAGCTTGAAAACTCCCGTGACATTATTTTAGCACAAATGAACGAGCTTGGCAAGACCCTTCCTGAATATTCTTTAATTTCCGAGATGAAATGTATAGGCGAGGGATTGACACCAAGAATTATTGCAGAGATCGGTGACGTCAGAAGATTTCACAACAAGCACTCTCTTATTGCCTACGCCGGAATTGACGCACCACCATACCAATCAGGCTCGTATAATGCGATGGAACGCCATATTACAAAGCGCGGCAACAAGTATCTGCGAAAGGTTATCTTTGAGGTTTGTTTGAGTTATATACAACACAAGCCCGAGGGAGACCCCGTGTACGAGTTCATTGAAAAGAAGCGTTCCGAGGGCAAATGCGGCAAGGAAGCTTTGGTTGCCGGTATTAACAAATTCCTTCGTGTTTACTATGGCAAGGTAACCGAGCTCTTCCGCGAATTAGAACTCTGATTACATACAATAGAATACCTCTCGGGCGAAAAAACTCATCCTTTTTCGCCCTTTTGGTGCTTCTTTTATTACCTCAAAATTTTTCTCAATTATTTTCAAAAAAACTATTGACTTTTCTTAGCAGGTTTATTGCGGCACAAATCTTGAGGTGCGGACACATAAAGAAAAATGCAACACAGACTTTCGTCCATGTTGCATTTTTCTTCGTTTAGCCACTCTCAATCGGCATTTTCTCTTGGATTTAACTTAATATCCTTATGAGAACCTGCCTTTATGGGCTTTTTTCAATTATTTATCACTTGGATGGTCTTATTTAAGAGCTTTGCCATATTTCCTCTTGTAATATACGCGCCGGCTCCCACCGTCTTTTCTGGGACTTCGAGTATTCCGAGCGTATATAGAGACTCAATGGCTTGATTTGACCACGCGGGTATCGAGTCCGAATCAAGAAACACAGGGGACACCTGGGGCTCTGCGTAGCCTATCATATTGCTTATGATAACAGACGCCTCGGAAAGCTTTATTGACTCATCGGGTCTGAAATAAATATTGCCCTCGGATTTTATGCCGCTTATATACCCCTTTGAGTAAGCCAAGGCGATGTATCCTTTCATTTCTTCGCTTATATCCTCGTCATCGTAAAATCCTGTGCTTGCAACATCCGGCACGTTCTTTATTCCTATAGCATTCATAGCAGTCATTACAAATTCTGCTCTGCTCACCTGCCGATCCGCCTCAAAGTAGTAATAATTTCCTACTTGTACTCCGTTCATAAGTCCGTTTTCCGTCATAGCTATGGCGTGACTATAAATATCACTGTCAAGAAGATCTCTGTAAACAGTGGTGCTGCTTTGTGAGGATACTGTCAGGGTAACAGATGCCGCCGCGCTGTAATTTCCGTATTTGTCCTTTACAACATACGAAAAATTATCCTCACCCGTAAATGAATTTTCGGGGATATAGGTGTATGTTCCAAGCGTTTTATCGTCAAGAATAACCCTACCGCGACTAGGGTATCTTACTATCTCATATGTGAGCTCATCACCCTCGGGATCGTATGCCGAGAGTACTCCGCTTACTTTTATGTCCTTGTACGTCTCAGTATTAAGTGAGGCGTATGATGCCATACTTACCGTAGGAGAATAATTCACGGCATCTATCATAAATACGTTACATATCATTCTATACGCACTTCCGTTTACAGTGAACTCAAAGCTCGTGCGGCTCCCTACTCCCGAGCTTGCTTCCTCGTAGGTCATCAATGAAAGATCACTCTTTGCTATCTTTTGTCCAACAGACACGCCCTCTCCACCTATGTAAAGTGCACCGCAAACCGCGTCGGGAAGCCTTGTCACAACAATGTAATCGACCTCGGACAAATTCATAGCACAAGCGAATCTGTCGGCTGAAAAATTGAGCACGTTGCCCTTAAGGCCTGCAACTGTCATCTGATTCTGATAGGCTATAACGTCAAGTCCATACGAAACCGCAACGGCAGTCTCCGCCTTTGAGGACAAATTGGTATTCGATGACACCAATGAATGCAAGGCGGACTCTTCGTTCTCCGCCGCAGATACAGTGATAACGGAAATAGCCATAATTACAAATATTAGCGACAGCGTTATTATAAATATCCTTTTTATACTTCTCATAATTCCCTCCTGAAATCTTTCTTGTCTGTACAATTATATTTTTCATCTTGGTAAAATATTACGTTGTGAAACACGATACAATATATTTTTATTCCCTTCACAAAAAATTCTCACATTAGGGCATAAAATGTGTTATAATTTTTATATCAATTACACCGTTGGAGGAGATATGCTTTTCAATATAGGTTCTGACAATTCAGGACGCACGGTCCTATCCTTCCTTAAATCAACATTGAAAATATCCTCCGCAGCACTTGCGGCTCTAAAACGAGACGAATTTGGGATAACGGTAAACGGCAAGCACGTTACCGTAAGATACGTGTTGTGTGAAGGAGACCGTCTTTGTATAAACGAGAAGGACTCCCCAGAATATGCAAGTCCACACATAGTACCAGCCAACATACCGCTGGACATAATATTTGAAAATGACGATATAATAGTGGTCAACAAGCCTGCGGACATGCCTACTCACCCGTCCCACAACCATAATGATGACACTCTCGCGAATGCGATAGCTTATATATATGCCGAGAGAGACGAACCTCTTGTATTTAGACCAATAGGCAGACTTGACAGAAATACAAGCGGTATATCCCTCATAGCCAAGCACGCGATATCCGCATCATTTTTGTCATACGCGAGAACACACGGTATGATGCAAAAAAGATACGTCGCAATACTGAACGGTCATATTAAAAGTGACGGCGGTCTTCAAAGGATAGAGACGCATATGAAACGTATGCAAGATAGCGTTATCGAACGTTGTGTAAGTGACTCCGAGGACACCGAATCCTTTTTGGCGGTCACGCATTGGAGATTGTTGTACTCAAACGATAAAATAAGCTTGGTCGAGGCTATTCCCGAAACGGGAAGAACTCATCAGCTACGGGTACATTTTGCTCATATTGGGCACTCAATCTTAGGTGACGATCTGTACGGCGAGGCAAGTGACCTCATATCCCGACATGCTCTGCATGCGGCATATCTGTCAATACCCATTCCTTATACAGACAACATCACACAATTTTCATCTTTGCCTCCAAGCGATATGCAAAACGCTTTTAAAGACCTCTCGGGGCTTGACCTTAATAACATTTTAGCTCAAATTACTAAACACAAGGAACTCAAATGATTTTAAATAAAAACAAACAAGAAAATTACGATAATGCCATAAGGTCATTCGAGGAGTCTCAAGAAAAACCAAATAAAAACAAATACGAAAAAGTGCCCCTTTGGAGTAAGATAGCGCTTATACTTGCGGCCGTGTGTGCCGTCATATATCTGATATCCTGTTTCAGTCAGAAATTTGCGGATATGTTCAATATCCATATAAGCTTTGTATTTAGATTCCTACTTGCTAAAATATCAAGCCTTTTGCCTTTCTCTCTGGCAGAAGCTGTATTGATATCATTACCGATACTCTTATTCCTGGCAATACGTTATTTGTGGTTATTCTGTTGCAACACCCGCAAGGCTACTAAGATATCTATAATTTGTATTTTTTCAATAGCATCTATGTTCTTTTCTTCTTTCGTGCTGACATTTGCCACGGGATACAGAGGAACAAGTCTCGAAGAAAAGCTTGATATACAAGCCGAGGCAGTGGATGCAGAGGATCTCTATCTCAGTGCCGAATATCTTGTGGAAAAAATAAACTATCTGTCAAAGCAGATAAGCTACTCAGATGACGGATTCTCGCAAATGCCATACAGTCTCAACGAAATGAACGCCAAACTGATAGATGCCTACGATACGTTCAGTCAAAAACACACGTTTATAAAAAACTATTCAAGCAGACTCAAGCCCGTTATGCTCAGTGAGGCTATGTCTTATGCCCATATAACGGGAATATACACGTTCTTCACGGGAGAGTCCAATATAAACATCAAATTTCCCGATTACACGATCCCATATACCGCGGCTCACGAGTTAGCTCATCAGAGAGGAATAGCAAAAGAAGACGAAGCCAATATGATTGCCTTTCTGGTCTCAATAGGGTCTGACGATTCGTATATACAATACTCGGCATACGTAAATATGTATGAATACGTAGCTAACGCACTTTATCGTGCTGACAGAAAGCTTTTCAAAAAGGTGAACTCTAAGCTTGAGACAAGCGTTTACAAGGAGCAGGTGGCATATAGTAAATTTTTCGACAAATATGAAAAATCAGTTACCGCGCAGGTAAGCGGAGCTGTCAACGACGTATATCTCAAGGGTCAAGGCACCGAGGGCAAAAAGAGCTACGGAATGGTTGTTGATCTAACGGTCGCATATCTCAAAAATCAAGCCCTGATACCTAAATAAAAGCAATTAAATATGTCAAAACATCGCCCCACGGAATATACTTTCTGTGGGGCGATATTTTTGTAATATTTATTCACTTTTATGTCGTACTAATATGTTTTATTGATACAACGACATATTTTTTGAATTTAATTATTTTTTTATTATTATTTTGTTCATTTTTAGTGATTATTTGCGCATTTATATTCATATTTGTTTAGGTTTGTTGCAAAATAGAACATTTGATTTTTGTCGCACTTGGGCAAAATATACTGATAATACGAAAAACATTTTGACAAAATTTGTAAATAAATTATAAACATTTCACAAAAGATATTTACATCTTTATTCAAATATGATATAATACATACATGCCGTCAGGGCAGAAAAAACCACATTTTTCGAGGTAATGATACAGTTCTCGACGAAATGTGAAAACAACATATCAAACCATCACGACTTATATAAATTTCATCTCGCCAACGCGAGTTATGGAGGTACTTATGGAACAGATCATCATCAACGGTGGCCGTCCTCTTTATGGCGACGTCTCTGTAAATGGCATGAAAAATGCTGCCCTTCCCGTTATATGTGCGTGCGCCCTCAACGAAGAAGCATGTATTATAGACAATATACCTCCCGTCAATGACATTGAGATACTTCTCGAAATATTGGCATCAATGGGAGCAGAGGTCACAAGACTGACCAAAAACTCCGTTGAAATAAACTGTAAGAACCTTGTTCCCTGCACCTCTCCCAGTGAGCTGGCTGTTAAGCTCCGTGGCTCGTCCTACCTTCTCGGTGCCGAGTTCGGACGCTTTGGAAAATCCAGCGTATCTCATCCCGGTGGATGCAGCATAGGCTCCAGACCTCTCGATCTTCATATGAAGGCATTTGAGAGCCTCGGCGGCAACTGCTGTCATAGAAACGGCAGACTTGAGGTAGAATCCGAGGGGCGTCCCGTCGGCAATACCATATATTTCGACAAGGTATCCGTGGGCGCTACCGCTAACGCAATCCTCGCTTCTGTTCTCGCGGACGGTACCACCACCATAGACAACGCGGCACGCGAGCCTCACATAGTAGACCTGGCGGTATTTCTCAATGCATGCGGCGCTAATATCACAGGCGCGGGCACGTCAGTTATCAAGGTAAAGGGTGTTGAAAAGCTTCACGGTTGCAGATACTCTATCATTCCCGATATGATAGAGGCAGGCACATATATGGCGGCAGTTGCAGCAACAAGCGGCAAGGTCACCGTCAGAAACGTTATCCCGAAGCATCTTGAGGCAATATCCTCAAAGCTCGAGGAGGCAGGTGCTACCGTTACTGTTGGTGACGATTTTGTAACAGTTGAAAGCACAGGCAAGCTCAGAGGAATAAGCATAGTAACTCAACCTTACCCCGGATTTGCAACAGATATGCAGCCCCAGTTCGGCGCTATGCTCTGCTTTGCAGAAGGAACGTCCGATATAGTAGAAAATATATTCAATAGCAGATTTCAGTATATGGATGAGCTCTCTAAGATGGGAGCCGATATAAAGGTAGACTCTAATCATGCCGTTATCAGAGGCGGCGCTACACTTTCGGGTGCTCCGCTTGTATGCCACGATCTTCGTGCAGGAGCTGCTATGGTCATAGCCGCTCTTGCGACCAAGGACTCCTCTGTTATTGAGGGCATTGATAAAATCGAGCGCGGATACTACAATATAGTAGGAAAGCTTCAGGATCTTGGTGCTGACATCCAAAAAAAAGTAAGTGTTTTGGACGAGCAGATCACAGCTACAATGTAAAATAATACTACATAGAGATAACCCCCACAGACGTGGGGGTTGTTTTTTATAAAATAATACAGATAAGTCCTCCGCTTCCCTCATTTATAATACGCTCAAGGGTTTCTGAAAGCTTGGTTCTGGAAGCTTCGGGCATATGCTCAAGCTTTGAATGCAAACCCTCGTTCACAAGCTCATAAAGGCTTTTACCAAACATATTGGATTGCCATATTCTCTGGGGATCCTCCTCAAATTCATTGAGCATATATTTCACAAGGTCCTCGGACTGCTGTTCGGTTCCAACTATGGGATTGATCTCTGTCTCTATATTAGCTCTTATCATATGAATGGATTGGGCAGACGCGCGCAGCTTTACTCCATATCCTCCCGCCTGCTTTACTATCTCGGGGTCTGCCAGACGAAGCTCATTAACGTCAGGCATAACTATTCCGTATCCCCTCTCCTCTGCCTCGTCAAGCGCAGATTCAACTCTGTCATATCTTTCCTTCATCTTCGCCAAGGAGCGAAGTAGGCAAATAAGCTCCTCTTCCCCATTGATCTCAAATCCCGTAAGCTCGCTGATAACGTCGTAGTAAAGTCCGTCCTTCATAGAAAGAGATATTTTAGCGCAGCCTGTTCCCAAATCTATCTCATTCACGGATATGTTTTTGACGTACTCGTTCTCTGACAATACGTCAAACGCCCCTTGAATATCTCCAGCCTTTTCTATTTTATCACAACAGCACTTTATACTTGAAATAATGGACGCCTTTATTCTGTGCTCGCTGTCAAGCGCCGTTGTCCATTCAGGCAGCGAAACTCTAATCTCACTCACGGGAAATTCATGAAGAACAAGCTCCAAAATGTGCTTTATGTCCTCTGCGTCAAGATCTATGCAGGATACAAGTGCTACAGGTATCTCATATTTTGCCTCAAGCTCGTATGCCAGAGCAATAGCTTCATCGCTTTGAGGCCGAGCAGAATTCAGTATCATAGCAAAAGGCTTACCAAGCTCCTTGAGCTCACGAACTATTCTCTCCTCCGCCTCAACGTAGCTCTGTCTGGATATGTCTCCAATGCTTCCGTCGGTAGTTACAAGCATACCGATAGTTGAGTGCTCACTTATAACCTTGTGCGTTCCCATTTCCGCCGCATCTACAAAAGGCATAGGCTCGTGACTCCAAGGTGTTCTCACCATTCGGGGCTGTCCGTCCTCTATAGTTCCGAGCGCCTCGGGAACTATATATCCCACGCAGTCCACCATTTTGACTCTGAATGTCGACGCGCCGTCAATATTTATGGGCACCGCCTCGTCGGGAATAAATTTCGGCTCTGTAGTCATAACTGTCTTGCCCGCCGCCGATTGAGGCATCTCGTCTCTTGCTCTTTCTCTGGAATAGCCCTCGGTAATGTTAGGCAGAACCAAGGCCTCCATAAATCTTTTGATGAAAGTCGATTTTCCCGTGCGGACGGGACCTACGACACCTATATATATGTCACCGCCCGTTCTTTCCGCTATGTCCTTGTAAATAGAATGTTCTGCCATAAAAATCCTCCCATTAATAATCCGGCGATATTTCTTTTCGCTAAATTATATGGGAGGATATTTTAAAATATGTGTGTTTAGTTCAATTTACTGATTACATTTTAGACATCTCACGTTGTGCCATAACAAGACCGTGGTATATACCGTCCTTTTTCATCAGCTCGTCGTGTGTGCCGATTTCGGCGATCCTGCCTTCGTCAAGTACGACAAGTCTTGTCGCATTACGCAAGGTAGACAAACGGTGCGCTATAGCGATAGTAGTCCTATTAGCAGAAAGATTCTTGAGAGCGTCTTGTATCTGCTTTTCCGTCTCGGTATCAAGAGATGCGGTCGCCTCGTCAAGTATTAATATTTTAGGATCATGCAGAAGGGCGCGAGCTATTGCCACTCTTTGCCGCTCTCCGCCTGAAAGACTGTATCCCTTCTCTCCAACCTTAGTGTCGTATCCATCAGGAAGCTTTATGATAAAGTCGTGACAACCCGCAAGCTTGGAAACGGCGATTATCTCTTCTCTGTTCACCTCCGGCTTGGCGTATGCTATATTATCGTAAAGCGTTCCTGCAAACAAAAACGTCTCCTGCAACACGACACCCATTTGAGAACGCAATGCCTCCTGAGATATGTCTCTGATATCAATCCCGTCAATACATATACTGCCGTCCTCAACGTCGTACATACGCATTATAAGGTTTATAAGAGTGGATTTTCCTACGCCCGATCTTCCGACGAGACCTATAAATTCTCCTGACTTTATATGCAGATCAATATTTGTAAGCACGTCGGTACCATTATCATATCCAAACGATACGTGGTTTATGTCGATATCACCCTTTATAATGGGAGATACTGCTTGCTCTACATCAGATATTTCTTCGTCCTCGTCTATTATCTCAAAGACCTTTGCGGTTGAGGTCAAGAAATTTATGAATTGTCTGGGCAAATTAGATATCATTCGCAAGGGTGTATATATCAGGCTTGCGTACAGAGAAAATTTAGACATTTCTCCAAGCGTCATGCCCCCTGCCAATATTTCGTTTCCAACGTAGAACAATATGATAAATTCGCCAAAGCACATAAAGAACTGCATCATCGGCATCACGGTATACCAAAGGCTATCCGACCTTATCTGCATATCCCGCTCCTCTGCTGCGGCGCTTTCATATCTCTGGCTTTCCCTATGCTCCATTCCAAACGCCTTGACGACTCTTATTCCCGAGAAGATATCGTGCAGAACAGAATTGGATTTAGAACCAAGCTGCCAACACTTGTGAAAGAGCTTGTGTATCTTTTTCCAGAAAAAGCTGAATCCGAATATTACAAGTGGCACAGGAATAAGTATGAGCACAAGTAAAAGGCTCAAGTCACTCGATATAAACACCACTCCTATCGCTATAACAAGCAGTATCTGCTCAAGCAACATCGGCAAGGAATGCACCAAAAAGCTCTGTATCTGAGCTACGTCGTGAGATACACGTCTCATAAGCTCGCCCGCAGTCCTCTTTGATATCTTTGATATAGATAGCCTTTGTATCTTTTCAAAAAGCATATTACGAAGATCAACTATCATATTATTGCTCGCCTTTATAAGAAGATGCGAGCGTATCATAGCAAACACTCTTCGCAAAACGTGCGACATAAACAGCAAGAATATCACGAAAATATAGTCAGTAAGAACAAGCGTCTGTGAAGTCTTTGAATCTATATAATCGTCGGTGATGATCCTATTTATTTCAGGTGATATAAGATCAAACGCGCTTACGGCAATAAAGAGGATTATTGAGAGTATAATAAACCACTTATACGGCTTAATTATATCCCACAGTCTCTTCAATGCCCCGAGTCTGCCCTGACAGTGAGGACACTGTTTGCTTCCTCTCGGAAGTGGGCGACCGCATTTGGGGCATTTGCCAGTGTTCTCTACCTCAGCGTGTCTGCTTTGCTCAAGTTTTGCGCTGTTGTAGCTCTCAAAGCCCTCGTCCTCAGATATTCTATTAAATATTTTAATAGCTCGTATGATGCTTTTACTCATAGCCATATCGGCTCGGCAAATAAGGTGCGGTGATTTGTCATTCTTTGATTTGTAAGAAACGGTACAGCTTCCAACGTCCATATCCAGCTTCAATGATGAAACGTCTGAAATATCAATGCGCTCTGTTTCTTTACCGTTTAAAAATGTGATGATCTGATTTCGACTTACAACCACCATTCCGTTGCATCGGGTATCCGCTTTGTCAGCGCACAGATTGTACTTGAAGCATACAATCACATCTTCCCTATTTATGTCAGGACACAGATCAAGTGCCTCTTCATAAACGTCCTTTCGCTGCGAAGCGCCCTTACGTTTCACATCAAATCACCACCCTTTCTTTAAAATAATTTCAACTCAGATCAGAGATAAAGCTCTATTTTACGGTAGCTTCTCACACTCAAGCCTGAAATTCTCTTTATTGTAAATCTGTTTCCGTCAACGTCAACGAGAACTACGCTGTCGTCGCCCGTGTGCAATATGTTTTTGAAAGTATCCCGCATTGTAAAGCTTATATTGCGTCCGTCCTCGGTCACTGCCTGCCAATAGGAAAAGCCATACCTTTCCTTAATGCTCTTTATCTCTATAACAACGGGAGAATAATATTTTTTTGCCATCTCGTCTTTGAGAAGCTCAGATGTGTGCTCATCAAAATCTTCAATATTGTATATGAGCCCGATCTCCTTGCCGTCCTCTTCCATTACAGATATGTATTGGTAAAACAGTTCGTGAGGAAAGGTTCTGTGAAGGAATACTCTGTCGTAATATCTGTCTGCACCGTTTTCGTTGACAGTAAGGCAGACAAAGCCGTTCTTTGCTCCAAAGCTTGCGTTGCTCGGCTCAAGCTTGAATATCTTGGCCGTGCTTTCAAGCATTACTTCATTTTCATTTTTCATAGCTTTTCTCCTTTCTGTCATTCAACGATTCCTGCGTTTTTGAGTGATTCTGTCTGCAGAGTGTATAGCTTGTTGTAAACTCCGTCCTCTTTTGTGAGAAGCTCACTGTGCGTTCCTCGCTCCGCCACATGTCCCTTCTCAATAACTATAAGCTCGTCGGCATCTCTCAAGGTGGAGAGTCTATGGGCTATCATAATTGTAGTTTTGTCCTTCGTGAGCGCCGTGATAGCATTTTGTATCATACGCTCCGTCTCGGTATCCATAGCCGCCGTGGCTTCGTCAAGAATAAGTATTTTAGGATCTCTCAATATCGCGCGAGCAATAGAAAGCCTCTGCTTTTCTCCACCCGAAAGTCCTTTGTAGCCAAATCCTATCATAGTGTTATAGGCATCGGGCAGCTTGATTATAAAGCTATGCGCTCCCGAGAGCTTGGCTGCCGCAATGACCTCCTCGTATGAGGCATCGGGCTTGGCATATTTGATATTATCGTATATAGAGCCTATAAAAAAATAAGTCTCTTGAGAAACTATGGCAATGTTTTCATAAAGAGTTTTAAATGAAAGATCCTTAACGTTTACCCCGTCGACGCTTATCTCTCCCTCATCGCAGTCATAAAGCCTCATAAGCAGGTTTACTATCGTACTCTTACCCGCTCCCGTATGACCGACGATACCAAGCGTTTTACCTGCCTTGACGTCAAAGCTTACGTTGTCTATTATCTTATGATTCTTCGCGTATGCGAAATCAACGCCCTTAAATTCAACATCGCCCTTTACCTCATCAAGCTGAATAGCGTCTTCCTTTTCCGTTATATCAGGCGTTGTGTCGTATATCTCAAAAAGTCTTTGCAAAGCATTCGTGCTCGCCGCGGACCAATCTATCATATCCGCAAAGAAATACATCAGACTGTATATCATATTTACGTATGCAACGAATTTTATAAGTTGTCCGTAAGAAAAATCATTGTATCCCGATATTACCATCCAACCGCCAAGACCAAGCGCGATGATATTACCCAAATGCAATATAAGACCTATTGACGGATAGGCATAGTTATTGAATACGGAAAGCTTTTTCTGATTTTGAGCCGCCTTTTCACTCGTTTTATTAAATCGCGCGATCTCCGCTCTCTCTTTGGAGAATGCCTTTACAACTCTCATTCCCTGCAATATGTCGGAGAGCTGTGAATTGAGCTTTCTCGAGCCTGAATAATTTTTGGCGTGAAGCTTCATCTCTTTTCTATAGCACTTTAATATTACAAAAAAGAAAAGCGGCACAGTAGACAAGGAGCATAACGCCAAAAGCGGATTTTCTATAAACAATATCACACATATAGCTATAGCCTGAATGATATTTATAAGAAAATACGGCACTCCGTCACAGAAAAAGTAATATATTGTATTTGAATCGTTGTTGACCTGCGTCATAAGCGCACCCGTCTGTCTGCCGTTGAAGAAGGACAGTGAGAGCTTTTCAATTGACTGAAAAACAGTCATTTTGAGATCAAAAACTATTTTCGCGGATATTTTCGCGGATATCAGACCGTTTATGATACTGAATATATGCGATATTAGTCTTGTGGCAACGACCAATCCTATTACAAGAAGGATTTCTCCGAAAAAGCCTCCGTTCTCTCTCAGCACCTCGTCATAAAAGAACTGGTTTGAGAAATAAGGCGTCAATATTCCCGCCGCCGTGAGCATAACAAGAGACATCATCATTATAGCGATGTATTTCTTGTATTTGAGAAGGAACATTCCAAAACGACGGTAGAGTTTGCCCTTTTCCATACATTTAGGACACACCTTCCTGTTTTTGTCGGGATATCTCATTCCGCATTTGGGGCAACGGTGTGAGGCGGGATCGTCTTCTGGGTCTATCTCGAAATCCGTATCGGTTATCTCACCTTTTTTCATTCGCTCAAAATATTTGACAAAAAGCAAGACTGACGCACGACACGTGTTTGTCATCGCAGCCAAAAAGGCATAGTCTCCCCCTGATGTCTTGGCAGTAATCCTCGCGCCTGAAATCATATCCTCAAGCTTAAGTTCTTGGATATCTTCTACGTCGTATCTTACAAAGCTTTCCTGCCTCCATGTTTTTTCAAGACACTTCGGAGTATGATCGGGATTATGCAGACCTGTAGTACCCGAGATGACGTATATGCTCTCCTTTGTCGCAAACACGTACGTATCACAAAAAACGTGCGCATTATTCATATCACAGTAAGTTGCGAGTATTATCTCACATGCGTCAATCCCCTCTTTTTCAAGAGACTCGTATATATACTGCGGTATCTTATCCGTTACGAGCATATATTCACCTCCTTCTAGCATTCTTGAGCCTACAACTATTATAACTCTTTTGTACATTCTTGTCAATAAACTATAAGTAGATTAAATAATTTTAAATTTATAGACCACTTTTATCAAACCTTGTTGAATTGTTCTAAATTTTATGTTATAATCTATATTAAAGAATATGATCACAAAGGACAGATAGCATGAAAGGATTAAAAACTATATACATTTGCTCAAACTGCAGTTATCATTCTCCAAAATGGATGGGTAAATGCCCCTCCTGTAACCAATGGAACACTATGGTCGAGGACGTTATAGGCACACCCCCAGACGAGCCCTCGAACAAGAGAAAAAGCATGTCGTCCTTGGGAACGGATAACCACGCTATATCTTATGGAGAGCTTGAGATCCCCGAATATATCCGCTCAGGTACCGGTCTTGATGAGCTTGACAGAGTGCTTGGCGGCGGTCTTGTTCACGGCTCGGTGGTTCTTATATCGGGGGAGCCGGGTATTGGTAAATCCACTCTGCTCATGCAAATATCCGAATGCCTTGGGTCTAACAAGAGGGTGCTCTATATATCAGGCGAGGAATCGGGCGGTCAGATAAAGCTCCGCGCTAAAAGATTAGGCGTTTCGGGTAACAATCTCTTTATCCTCACTGAAACCAATCTTGACAGTATTTTAAAAGAGGCAGACAAGATAAAGCCCGACATTATGATAATCGACTCTATTCAGACCATATACGACGAGATGATAAAATCCGCTCCCGGAAGCATTACTCAGGTCAGGGAGTCGGCTCTTACTCTTATCAACCGCGCAAAATCTCAAGGCATATCAATGCTTTTGGTCGGTCACGTCAACAAGGAGGGCGGAATTGCGGGTCCCAAGGTGCTTGAACATATGGTTGACGCGGTACTCTGCTTTGAGGGCGAAAAGCTTCAGTCTTATAGAATAATCCGAGCTAATAAAAACAGATTTGGCTCTACAAACGAGATAGGCGTCTTTGAGATGACCGACAAGGGTCTTGTCGAGGTTCCCAACCCCTCTGAAATGTTGCTCTCAGGCAGACCGAAGGATACTCCCGGAAACTGTGCCGTATGCACTATTGAGGGTACCCGTCCTATAATAGCTGAAATACAGGCGCTCGTATCCCCCACCGTGTTCCCTGCTCCAAGAAGAACCGCCAACGGCATAGACTACAACCGTCTCTGCCTCATAATAGCGGTGCTTGAAAAACGCTTGGGGCTTAAGTTCTATCAAAACGACGTTTATATGAACGTAATCGGCGGGCTATATCTTAACGAGCCTGCCAGTGATGCGGCTATTGCTCTTGCGCTCATCTCCTCTCTTACAGACAGAGCCGTGCCGGATGACCTTATAGCTATTGGAGAGCTTGGTCTTTCGGGTGAATGCAGAGCCGTATCAAATCTTGAGCAGAGAGTCAAGGAAGCCGCGCGTCTCGGTTTTACAAAGGCAATCGTCCCCTATAAAAACGTCGAGAAAAGAAAGCTTGATGCCTCAATAGAGCTTATTCCCATACATAGTATATACGAGGCAATAAAAATACTTGGAAGCAAATCCTAAATAGATATAGCCTCCTCGCAAAATTAAAAGAGCGGGGAGGTTTTTTCTGTCCATATTTTCATACTTATTATTTGACAATCAGTATTTTTTGTGGTATAATAATATATTACAGTAAATCATTAAAAAAAGCTGCTTGAATTTCAGAAAGGAGGGGGAAACTTATGGGTGATTCAAAGGAAAATTTTTGGGATCTTGGCGAATTTAAGAAGTCGTCTAAAAGCTCCATGCCGTCACGCTCAAATAGCAATTTCAGATCATCGACCGAGGCGGTGGAGATAAGCGTTGCGGATAACTCGGAGATCTCCCCTTTCTTTGACGGCAAGCTTACCCGAAACAGTGCTGGGACTGAGCAGATAACTAAATTTATCCCTCCGCACAGCAACAAGTCCTTTGTAAAGAAGCACGTTCTGTTTGACTACGAGCCCGAGAACCCATTTATAAAAAGTGTAAAGGTTTTCTCAGACAAGCCCGACGAAAAGCTATTTGTCGAAAGCAATTTGTTCATAAGGGAGCGCAATGCCCTTCTGTATCGAAGTACATCCGAGCATCCTCCCGTTCCCTTTTATTCATATTCACCAAGATATTCCCAGCTGAATAAATCTCAACTTAGATGGTATCTATGGTGGCGTGAAAACACCAGAAAAGGCATATTCCTTAAAACCGATGAATCATATATAATGCTTTACGCATATGAGCTTGCCACCACAGGAGACGGCGAGGACAAGCAGAAGGCTCTGTCTATGCTCTGCTCCCTTTTAACCGAGTTTTCTACGAGTGACCTCGGCATCGTATATAAGATAATGATACGCGACATTATATGCGATTTTTGTCTTATACACAAGCTCAAAGCTCCAATTGACAAGCTTTTCAAAATAGAAAGGCAAGTGCTTCTCGGGTCGTTTTTGCCCGAATTCTTTATTGACTTTTCTCAAAGCAAGGAGCTTTGCTCTCCTGCCGTGGCTTCGCTATCGCTCTATGATTACCGTCGAAGTAAGTGCTACACCGAATCCAATGCCAAAATATACAAGCAAGGCGTTGACGGCGCAATAAACGCGGTCTTTGGAAACGACGAGGCTTTTAACTCCATTACCTCATTTACAAAAGGAGTTTACAGTGCGGTAACCAATGAGAGACATCCGTTCAACCGTATGGTCAACATAGTCAATAAAAGCATCAAGCTTGAAATTGTTTTTTACGAGCTTTCAAGCATAAAAACAGCAGTCACGGACATCGTAAGATACTCCGAAAATAAGATACGCGAGCACCTCGGGATACGCAACAAGATACACGTGCTCACGATCAATCCTTTAGCCAGGTCAGCGATAGATGAATTTTTCGCGCAGAATATGCCTCCCCGTCAGTTTGTGGACAGACGCAGAAAGGACGCGCGTGCTGCACAGGAGGTCCACGAGTACGATAAACTTTACGACGTACCAAAGGTAGAGATATCTCCTGAGCGAGCACTTGAAATAGAACGACTTTCCTGGGATACGACGAAGAAGTTAACAGAAGCGTTTGCGTATGGAAATGATATCGTTGACAAGAACGCGGATTCAAAGGTATCCGATTTGCAAGAGGTGTCCAAGAAAATTCCTCAAGTGGCACAGGCAGAAAGCACAACCGCTTCACCGACCGAGGAACAGAGTCTTTACGGTCAGCTTTACTCCAAGCTTGGAAAGGTAGCTGAATTCATTAATCTGTGCCGCGGATCTAATCTCATCACACAGAGAAAATTCGCGTCATCTTACTCCACAACGACAGACGAGCTTGCCGACAAAATCAACGAGACGGCAGTAGAGCTTTTTGGAGATATTATTCTTGAGAATGACGGCGGAGCGTATACCATAATACAAGACTATCTTTTCTTGTTTGATTAAAATTAAAGGACAAAAAATTATGGAACAGATAAATAACACGAACACTATCCC
>JAEIGA010007102.1_pt1 | contig 17033 bp, 8 predicted proteins | sample 9270691 | NCBI WGS metagenome assembly JAEIGA01 (sample SAMN17057246, study PRJNA624740) | gut metagenome | biome: biome; isolation source: fecal sample | host: Bos grunniens | place: China: Xizang | collected 2019
CAATGGGCAATGAGCGGTTATTTATGCTAACGATGCTCGTTGCTATTAGCTCATAACTCACAGCATTAAAACAGGTAATTAAATCCGATATAGAACTTCAGTTTTTCACCATCTCTTGCATTGAGAGCCTTTGCTGCTTCAGCAGAGATGATGAAGTTTTTATTCATAATAAGTTTCAAGCCACAACCTGCTGAAGTGTGTATGCCTTCTTTCTCTCCGCTGTAGATGAGGTTTTTAGCATCTTCTGGAGCGATGTTATATTGTTCCTTTATTATTCCCCAAGCAGCTTCTTGTTCAGCGAGGCGGTAACTTTGCGTTACAACACCTGCATCGAAGAATGGGTTAAGAGCGACGTTCCAGTTTTGGTTGATAAATTGGAAGCCAACCACTTTCCAACGGAATTCAGCATTAAGCCAAGCGTAGCCAGCGCCGATGACTCTGTTTCTGTTGATGCCGCGTACTGAGTTTGCGCCACCCAAAGCATCGGTCGACATTTTTTTGTAGAACAACATATTAGAGTTGAATGCTGCATAATAAGGAATCTCACCGATTACATTTTGAGTAACGAGACGATAAGCGAATGTAAGGTTTTCTTTTACGATAGGAATATAATGTTGCCAAACAGCGTTGAAAGTCATGTGGCTGTAGCCATCGCGGTCGATGAGGTCTGGTGCGCCTGTGATTGTTGCTTCAAAATATGCACCTTTGGTTGGATCACTGTCGTGGTTTTTGGAGTCGTAGATGAAAGCAAGTTTGATTTGTGTGACATTGCCGCCGTCGGCCTCGTCATCTCTGATGAGACCGCTCTCGCGATATAATTCAAACAATGTCATTTGTTCATCGTACTTATATTCTTCGTTGTGAATGTTGATTCTTCCCATGTTGTAGTTGAAGTAACTAAGACCTACTCCATAATAGAAATGCTCTCCGAAACCTAATTTATTGCGCAAGCATGAATTGAATCTGAATTGTTTACGATCCATTCTATAGAATATGCTGTTGAAGTCAGGGTCAATATTCTCAATTAACTGTTGACCATCGACCGTTGCATACAAATTGTTATAGTAAGGAGAAGCGAATCCATTGAAACCATAGAACTCGAATCGTTTGTCGGTGAAATAACCAGCGTCGATGAAGAGACGTGAGTTTGGAATGAGGCTATAGAAATCGCCGTAGAAGCGTAAGTTGAGCGAACCCTTTGTGTATGCAGAAACCTCGAGGTTCATTTTATAATCGAATTTTGGATAACGAGATCCGTCGCCGTAGTTGAAGATATCAACGCAAGCACCATATTGGAAACCAAGGTCGGAGTTAAAACCAACGACAGGAAGCGGGCCAAAGTTCCAGCCTTTCTTAATCAACTCGCCTTTTTCATTATAAACCTTTTCCTTTTTTTTCTTCTTTCCGTTATCATTATTTTGAATAGTGTCTTGTGCGTACAATGCAAATGACATCAACAATATTGACATCAATGCTAATAATTTTCTAGTCTTTTTCATAATGTATAATTAATGTTTATTTTAATCGTTATTCATAAAGAACTTATGCAAAAAAAATGTATTTTTGTTCTGCCAAGCAAAAGTAAAAAAAAATCATCATGGAACAAAAAAATAATAAACAAGACCGTACAATTTTCGATATCGAAGGACTCCTAAACAAAATGTCTAATCAAGTTAATTTCCTGATTAGAAAAGACATACCTTTAAACCAACTCGATGTTGATTTATTAATGGAAAATACACGAAAATTGTATGATACTATTTGTTCTATTGAGTTAGGAGTTGAGAATGAAGAGTGTATAATGAATAATGTAGAATGTGAAATTGAGGAAAACCTTGATTCAGAATTTATAGACTCATCGACTGATAGAATTATTGACTCCGTTCCCGTTCCTGAAGAAGACATTATTCCTGAAGAAAATCCAACTCCAGAAAAAGAAGCTGATATGGTTTGGGATTTTACTATAAACAATGAGGAGTTAGGAGTGAGAAGTGAGGAGTTAGGAGTGAGAAGTGAGGAGTTAGGAGTTAGAAGTGAGGAGTTAGGAGTTGAGAATGAAGGGAGTATAATGAATAATATAGAATGTGAAATTGAGGAAAACCTTGATTCAGAATTTATAGACTCATCGACTGATGAATATATAGACTCTGAGGAAGAAGAGGAAGAAGACGTTGTTCCATCTCCAATAACAAATATTTATTCTGCTCAGACTGAAGAAGATTCTGGCATAAAGACTTACAAAATAGTTAGAGAAAACGCCACTACAATTAGCGACAAATTAGAACAAAGCGTTGACAATAGTCTCGCGGCTCGTCTGCAAAGGAAACCTGTCACAGACATCATCTCAGCTATTGGCATCAACGATAAATTCCTATTTCTCAATGAATTATTTGGAGGCAGCATGGAGAAATACAACAAATCCATCAGATCCTTAAACAGTTTTTCCACATTACTAGGGGCAAAAACATACATGAGCTAACTTCAAATCGAATTTCAATGGGATTGTGAATCAGACGCTTATAAAAAACTCGCTGATTTAGTTGAAAGAAGATTTATACCAATTCATAATGCATAATTCATAATGCACAATTGATTAAATAATCTTCGAGATACTATAAAATAATTATGAATTAAAACAAGATGAAATTATATTTAGTACCGACCCCGATAGGAAATTTAGAAGATATCACATTGCGTGCATTACGCATTTTGCGCGAGGAAGTGGATGTGATTTTAGCTGAAGACACACGTACGAGTGGCAATTTATTAAGGCATTACAGCATCAGCAAACCAATGTCGGCGTTCCATATTAATAACGAGCATAAAGTAGTGACATCGCTTGCCGAGCGTATCGCCGCTGGTGAACGCATGGCTCTTGTCACCGATGCTGGCACTCCTGGCATATCCGACCCAGGATTTCTTTTAGTCAGAGAATGTCTACGACTAGGCGCAGAAGTTGAGTGTCTTCCTGGAGCTACAGCATTCGTCCCTGCGCTCGTCAATTCCGGGCTGTCAGCCGACCATTTCATCTTCGAAGGATTCCTTCCCCATAAGAAAGGAAGACAGACAAAAATAAATGAAATAGCCAAAAACCATTACACCACCATATTATACGAATCACCATTCCGTCTTGTCAAGACATTGCAACAATTGGCAGAAGTATGTGGCAACGATAGACGCGTGTCTGTAGCAAGAGAACTGACTAAAATTTACGAAGAAAACGTCAGAGGAACACTTGAGGAAGTCATAGATTACTTTAACAAAAAAGAGGTAAAAGGCGAAATTGTAATCATCTTGGAAGGAATTGAAAAAGAATAAACAAAAAAACAAAACCTATATGAAAATCAAGTCATTTCTTACAATATTATTACTATTATGTTTGTCAACTATCCAAGCGGCACCTTTCAAAAACATTGAGAAAATATTAACACAACCCGACGGAACAACATTACATTGTTATGCTTCTGGCGATGAATTTTATAATAGGTTACATGACAGTGATGGTTATACCATCGTTCAAGCCGAAAACGGGTATTTCGTATATGCGTCAACAAACGAAAACGGAGAAATAATTGCCACACAACATATTGCAGGAAAATCAGACCCTAAGACATTAGGACTAAAGTCTAATATCACTATCTCTAAAGAAGAATATTTCAAGAGAAGAAACATGATGAGTACAAGTCCAAACAGAGGATCAAACGGACTTAACCATGGCACTTACAACAATCTTGTAGTATTCATTAAATTCAATGGCGATGGAGATTTCACAACTTCCAAAGCCGAAATAGATTCCATGCTCAACAACAAGGGATATTATGACATATCCATGAACAACTATTTCAAGAAAATAACTTATAACCAACTTTCTATGAACTCCTATTGCTATCCCAAATCAGATAGCGACAAGATACTTGCATACGAAGACATTTACCCAAGAAATTACTACAAACCATATAACGCTACCAGCAATCCAGACGGATATAAAGAAAATGAGCGTGGTCCTCGCGAATTTGCACTTCTGAAACGAGCAATCGAGCATATCGCCAACGAAGTACCTGACACTCTGAATATTGACCGCAACAATGATGGTCTTGTCGACAATGTAATTTTCATCGTAAAAGGCAATGTCGGTGATTGGAGCGACTTACTTTGGCCACACATGTGGGAATTGCATAGTGAAGACGCTTATATTAACAACAAAAAAGTCCTTAGTTTTAATTTTCAACTCGAGACCTGTACTTATTTCACAGTATCGACACTATGCCACGAAATGGCCCACTCTCTAGGTTTCCCTGATTTGTATCATTATGACTCTCCATTTGAATCATTATCTCCTACTGGACCATGGGATTTGATGTGTGACAACTCCCAACCGCCACAACACACTGCCACATATATGAAATACAAGTATGGAACTTGGATCAAAGACATTCCTGTAATTGACTATGGCACATACACCATCGAGGCCAACTCATGGGAAGGCGGACGGAGGAACTGCTATAAAATACCAACTTCCGATCCAAATCAGTTTTATCTTATAGAATACAGAAACAACAACAACATTTTCGAGAAAGGATTGCCCGACGGAGGTTTGCTAATATATCGCCTCGACACCAGATTCAACGGATGTATCAGATACAATGGCAACGACATCCTTGATGAACTATATGTATTCAGACCTGATGGTTCTTACAACAAAAATGGAAAAATCAATCAAGCTACATTCAGCAAAGATAATCAGAAGACAGAATTCAATAGTACTACAAACCCTATCCCTTTCTTGAATTTTAACGAAACGGATGAAGTCATAAATATATGCAACATATCAGCAATGGGAGATCAAATGACATTCTCATATCTACCCGCCAATAGCGATATAATACCGAATAACTTTCTTGCTAATGTTAAGAAAGACCAATATATTGAACTTAAATGGGATACTGTCGATAATGCTGATTCTTACAACATCTATCGTAATGGAATATTGATTGCAAATAATATAACAGATGTTTTTTATAAAGATGCTTATCAAAACATTAACAAAGGATATAACTATTATTTTGTAACTTCTAACAGCAATGGTGAAGAGTCGTTCCGCTCCAACAAAGAAGACGTCATAGTCGGTGACTATTGCGAATATGTTTTCAATATGAATTGCTCTGACGAAAACGGATGGCAAGGCGGAGAAATAACTTTATCTTTTGACAATGGCATGGAAAACAGATATATAACAATGTATTCTGGCAACAATAAAAAAGAATCCATCGTTGTTCCAACAGGAATTAAAATGTCTGTTAACTGGACTTCTGGTTGGGATGACAGCAAATGTTCATTCACTATAACCAACAATAACAATGAGATATACAAATCACAAATATTAAAGGAAGGTTTATTAATAGACATCTCTACAGAAGGAGAAAATTCTTGCATACATCCTGAAAATCTAAGTGCAAAAGTATCGGGATATCATGTTAATTTACATTGGTGTTCACATGTTGAATGCGATAGTTATACAATCATGCGCAATAATGAAATAATAGCAGAAGACATTACATCCAACTACTATACAGATAAAACAGCAAGTAATTCTGGCACACACACTTATACAGTTATAAGCAAATATAACGACTGTACATCAATTCCTTCGGAACCAGCAACTGCCACAGTATTAAAATACAACCAAAGACTCATCAGCGCAACTGCCACATACGTTGAAAATAAAGCAATATTAAATTGGGACATCTCTCCAAATGAAACCAACACACTCAACTATGATGATGGCAAATATGTCACAAGTGTCGGTAGCAGCAGTAATTCTTGGGGAATTAAAATTCCTAAGGAAAAGCTTGGCATTTACAAAAACGCCCAAATTACAGCGATAGAAATATTTGATGCCGCCGAAGCATCATACGATTTTAAAATATATAATGGCGAGGAACCTAAAAACAGTTACCTCATTCATCAAGAAACCTTTAAGACAAATAATACAAATAATTTTGTAACATTTCCGCTTTCTCAAAATGTAAGTCTCGACAACAACCATGATTTATGGCTGATAGCAAAATACTCATCATCAAGTAATTCTGCAATACCTTGTGGCAATTTTGTTAACAATGCCAACAGCAACATCATAAAAATAGGATCTTCATGGAAAAGTGCCTCCGATTATGGCATGAACTATTCTTGGTTAATCAGACTTCATTTAGAGTTACCAAAGAGTACAACAAATGAATTTTCTTACAATATCTATCGTCAAAACGAACTGATTGCTTCAAATTTAAAATCAACGACTTATACTGACTCTATCATCATCAAAGGTAATATTTGTTACAATATTGAAGCAACTATCGACAATATAGCTGTCCTTAATTCAGACGATTTATGTCTTACCTCTACAACAGATGATGACAAGTCATCAGTATTATATCCCAACCCAACAAACGACTATGTCACAATAAAAGACAAAAACATCAACAATATTAAAATATATTCCATAACGGGCGACATTCTTTTTGAAGAGGACTTCAACTGTGACGAATTACAGATCGACATGAAAAAGTTCGATTGCGGAATATATTTGATTCAAATCACGACGAAAGAAGAGACAAAGTTGTCTAAAATTGTGGTTTATTAGGGGTTGAAAATGCTTCGGGGCTAACTAATGTCGGTTCATTGCTGACTGTCGGTTTTCAACTTCTCGATTCCCAATTTCAATTCGAAATAGGAATATTCTTCTCCGAGGACATCGTGAGCGGCCTTCAGTGAAGGGTCATCAACTTCTTCAAAATATTCCATTATTAGATCTAGATGTTCTTTAGAGACGAAGTCTTCCGCATCATAGAGTCCATTTTTCACGATCTCAACTATATGGCCCTCTATAGTTGAACGAGAGTAATTTCTCTCCTTGGCGATCTCTTCTATCGACATTCCTTCGTCAAGAAGTTCCAAAGTATGGCACACTGTACTAGAAAGATTCATTTCCTTTTTAGACTTATCATCGTTGAAATCTTTTTGTCCGAACCCCTGGAAATCCAACACCATATTAATAATGTCAGCGCCGAAGTTTCTGATACGTGTAACGCCAAGTTTTGAAATATCCTTCAGTTCTTTAATCGTAACTGGCTTCTTCTCTACGATACGTTGCATGACGGTCTTTGGAAGTATCTGATTTTCTGGTTTATTGAATTCTTCAGCTTTTTCTTCGCGCCATTTCATCAAGGCATCCAACAAAGGTTTGTCTTTTTTATCTGTTGATTTCGATTTCAGTTTAGAAGAAGAAAGATTCTCTGCTTCAATAGTTTTCTTATTTTTCAATTCAAGATATTTCTCAACATCAAAACCATTTATCGTCTGATTGACACAAGCTGTTTTGACATAGAGAATCTCTCTTATCATATCCAACACCGTCTTAACAGAGAGGTTGACAGCTTTATTATCGGTCTCGTTTATAAAATTTCCGATATCTTCCAAGATGTTAAGTTTCTCAAAGAAATAAACGGATGCTTTTTTAATTCTCTCCTGAAGGAAATCAAAGTCAACATTAGGATTAGCGAATATCGAATCCACTTGACGAGCGAAGCGAGTCGCGACATCTATTATCTCTTCTCTGAAAAGCTTTCGTTTTTCCACAATATCATTTACAGTATCTTTCTCGAATATATTATCATTTTCCCGAAGCACTTTAGCGAGTTTATTCATCTGAGTTTCCAGATTGCCGAAAGAAAACAAATCGATAATCATCTGATGGAAGAACTTATATTCCTCTTTTATAAGTTGTTCGTTATCAGGTTCGAGAGAAGGTATTTTATCAACGAAACCGTTTATTACATTATCATTAAACAACACATTGTTTTGTATCTTCGACTTAAGCACCAAGCCTTTAAGAGACGTGCAACGGCTAAGTGCCACGTATACTTGTCCATGAGCGAATGCCATTTCAGCATTGAGGACCACTTTATCGAACGTAAGGCCCTGGCTTTTATGTATCGTTATCGCCCATGCTGTTCTCAATGGTATTTGAGTGAAGCTACCTATTTCCTTTTCTTCAATCTCATTAGTATCTTCATTAAGAGTATATTCAAAGTTCTGCCATTGAACAGGCGTCACGTTGATGACATCATCATCACATTGAACCACAAGACCTTCATTCTTTTTATACGAGATTATTTTTCCAATCTTACCATTATAATATTGTTTCTCTGGTGAAGGGTCATTTTTCACGAACATCACCTGCGCACCAACTTTCAGTTCAAGAATCTCTTTCGTAGGATAAGCATTTTCAGGGAATATCCCTTTTATTTCCGCTTCGAAGGTAAGCATCTCCGATTTTATCTGACTGAGTTTGTGTTCATTGATCTCATCAGCCTGAGAGTTATGCGTCGTCAAGGTGATATAGCCGTCTTTATCTTCTGGTTCAAAATCTGGCAAAAAACGCTGGTTAAGCAAATCGGCGCTTTGTTTATCCAACTTGTTATTTCTCACCTGATTAAGAATCTTTATAAAATCCTCATCATTTTGTCGGTAGATCTGATTCAGTTCCACGCAGATATAAGGATTATTTTTCAAGACATGACTGTCGAAGAAATATACTGATTTATAATATGGTTGAAGCAGTTCCCACTCATTTTGTCGTGCCACAGGAGCCAGCTGTTGTATGTCGCCAATCATGAGCACCTGCACTCCGCCGAACGCATCGCTGCTACGACGCACTTTGCGTAACACGGCGTCGACAGCATCAAGGAGGTCGGCCCTCACCATACTAATCTCGTCTATAACAAGTAAGTCTAGACTACGGATAATCTTCAATTTTGTCTTACTAATTTTATTAGACAAGAATGATAACGAGTGTTGTCCACTATCTGCCATCTGTTGTCCTTCAGGCACTATAGGACCGAATGGCAGCTGAAAGAAAGAATGTATCGTCACGCCACCAGCATTGATAGCAGCTACGCCTGTCGGAGCAACGACAACCATCCTCTTGTATGTATTAGCCGCCAAATTACGAAGAAAAGTCGTCTTTCCCGTTCCCGCCTTTCCTGTCAAAAAGATATGAACATCTGTATTCTGCACAAATCGGTTCAATAATTCAATCTTTTCGTTCTTTTCTTTCATAATATTTGATTTTTGATAATTGGACGCGATGAATCACGTCCATACAGTTTTCAGTTTTCAGTTTTCAATTTTCAATTTTCAATTTTCAATTTTCTTTAATGCCACCCTAAATGTCGTTCCTTGTCCGACGACAGATGACTTGACGAATATTTTTCCTTTATGATAATCCTCTATGATACGTTTTGCCAGCGAAAGACCGAGTCCCCATCCTCTTTTTTTACTTGTATAACCAGGCTGAAAGATCTGTTTAAACACAGAGCGTTGCATTCCCTTGCCAGTGTCGCTGATATCAATATAAACGTTTTCAACATCTTCCGTCATTTCCACTGTCAATTTACCATGATCTTCCATTGCGTCGAGGGCGTTTTTCGTGAGGTTTTCGAGCACCCAGCTAAAGAGAGCCGAGTCGAGAGGAACAAGTATTTCCCTACTCGGTATGTTCATTTCGAACTCGAATTTATTGTTCGAGAAGCGGCGTCTCAAATACGACATCGTTTCGTTTACAGAAGCGACGACATCACGGAATTCTAATGTTGGAATAGACCCTATTTTAGAGAAACGTTCTGTTATAACTTTCATTCTATCAATATCCTTTTCCATTTCTACAGTACCAATAAACGGTGTATCCTGCAGCTTCAGCAGTTCAATCCAGCCAACTAATGAAGTCAATGGTGTTCCTATTTGATGAGCCGTTTCTTTTGCCATGCCAGCCCACACCTGATTTTGTTCCGAACGACGGGCATAACTAAACAGCAGATATGCTACGATAATAAAGAATATGAATACAAGTATCTGCACTATAGGGAAATAACTCACTATACGAAGCAGATCGGAGCTTCTATAATATATGTATGCTTTTTCGCCGTCGAGATAATTCACCTCAATAGGCATATTCTCAGAACTCATGATACTAAGCTGTTTTTCAACATAATCTCCGTCATTCATCATAGTCGAATCGAGGTTACCATAGCTAAGAATCTCATTCTGCAAATGATTGAGTATGATAACAGGAACGCCTACGGCATTATCAGAAACATCATTAATAAAAAGAGCAAACATATCATCGAGAACAGCCCTTAGTTCAGTATAAATAAGAGACTCGTTATAATACAAAAATGTCTCCTTGCCATAGATCTCTATCTTTATTGGAGGATAAACGTTAAATTCTTTTTGCATTTCGCTGTCGAAAACTATCTTATCCTGGAATCTCTTTGGAAGATTTATCGAAAGCGTGATATTATTTTCAGTATCGGTAATAACAACAGGAATACTTATATTACTTTGAATTATATCCAAGTAAACAGCGATATTTTCACTGTCGTTAGCCGCCAAAAAACGACGATATGCCATAGCCAAAAGTTCTACCCTCTTGCTTTCCTGAGCGCTAACTTCTTCAAAGAACACTTCAGCATAATTCATCAGTTCTGCATGAGACTGAACAGCTTCAGCCCACATAGCCATCTGTTTCTGCTCCTGTATCGCAAATTTCTTCACCAAATTATTGGTATAATACATCGAAAGGCTTATTATCACCAGCGCAATGATAGACAGCGCAACTTTCCATCTTTTCTTCTTTGAATATAAATCGTTAAACTTTCTCATGCAATAGAATTATTTTCATTAAACGTACATCGATCATTATTTATTTCATAATCTTACATTGTAAATACGTCTTTACAAATATATAAAATTTATACTATTTAAACATATATTTTCGTATCTTTACGGCATAATTATTTATAACATATTTTAATATTCATCTTTCTAATTCTATGAACAAAAAAATATTTTTTCTACTGCTATTTTTATGTATCATAAATTTCAGCCATGCACAAAACTCATGTGATATAGATCCTGAATTACAACAACTTATCAAACAAAGAAACAATGATTTCATCAGCATCAACATCATTCTAAAATCACAGATTGATGCAAATAAATTAAATTCACGTTCTCAAACATTCAGCGACAACAGCGAAAAGAGAGATGCTGTTCTAAAAGAATTCAAGAATTTTTCAGAGGCAAGCCAATCAGATGTATTATCAATATTACAAGCAGAGACGAGAAGCAATAACGTCAAAGACATTAAATGTCACTGGATTACAAATATGATCAATTGCAAAGTCACAAGCGACGTTATTTATCGATTGGCAGAACATCCCGACATCAAAGCCATTGCCTATAACAAGTTAGAATATATGCTTTTTGGAGAAGAACCACAGACAGCAGAAACATTGAGAAGCATGACTGACAACATCACAAAAATAAATGCTGATGATGTTTGGGAACAAGGTTTTACAGGTGAAGGAGTATTAGTATCTATTTTAGACACAGGTGTCAACGTCAATCACATCGATTTGAAGGATCATTTATGGGACGGTGGCAGTGAATATCCAAACCACGGATACAATACTTTTAACAACACCCACGACATCAATGACATTTTCGGTCACGGCACGCATTGTGCTGGCACTATCTGTGGCGACGGCACTTCAGGAACACAGACCGGCATCGCACCTAACGCAACTCTGATGGTTATCAAAGTCCTCGGCGACGACGGAGTCGGTTCTGTCGATGCTACTTTAAGTGGAGTAGAATTCTCTGTGGAAAATGGTGCTGACATATTAAATCTCTCCCTTGGAGCTTCATTTTCAAACGCCTATACCAACGAATTATATCGTTCTGCATTTGAAAACCTTTTGGAGTTAAACATTTTAGCTGTAATAGCAGCAGGCAATGACAGAACGAAGATAGACGAATATCCAATACCAAGAAACATTGGTTCTCCTGCTGTATGTCCTCCAGCGTGGATACATCCTGACCAACAAATAAATATTGGAGGAACATCGAGCACGATTTGCATAGGAGCTGTCGACTACAACGACGAACCTGCATACTTCTCATCTGAAGGTCCTGTCACATGGTCAGGAAGCGAATGGGGAGATTACGTATTAGACATGTCGACAGAATTAGATCCAGGTTGGCTTGACTATGACAATAATGAATTTGCCGCAGGTGTTGGTGTCAATCCTACATTCAAATGGGGCGTCATGTTCACTCCTTCGAAACTAAAAAATTACGAAAACGGAAGCTTGACAACGGTTTCGATGTATGACTGTGTAGCTCATACTGGCAACATTGAGATTTATCAAGGTGGCGACACTCCTAATGAAGGCACCTTAATCCACACACAAGAATTCTCATGCACTGGAACAAATGCCTTTGTGGAATTCTATCTTACGACGCCATTAACCATCGATCACACAAAAAACCTTTGGATTATCTTATCGACAAACGACGGCGACTTCAAACCTGCAGCTGCATGTAATTCAATACATGACCCAAATGGTCGCTGGGTTGGACTAATATATGATAATTACACAGACTGGTGTGATCTATGCGAATGGTTTGAGAATCATAATTACACCTGGATGATACGAGCTTTCGTATCAAGCGACAATGGCGACATAGCACAATTACGTTCAGAAGAAAACGAAGAAATCGGTCTCATTCGTCCTGACATATGCGCACCTGGATATGGCATCATCTCTGCATCACACACTTCCAACGACGAACATATCAGCTTAAACGGAACATCTATGGCAGCACCTTGTGTAACAGGAGCTGTTGCTCTATTGCTAGAAAAAAATCCAAACCTTACTCCAGCACGTATATGCGAAATCCTTGAAACATCGGCAGTAAAACTGACAGATAAGAAAAGTAATAGAACAGGAAGTGGTCGTATTGACATCAATGCCGCAATAAAACTTATCGAAGATCCAACACCAAAACCAGAGACCAGTATCGTTGAATCAACGACAGCATCATTCGTTATATACCCTAACCCTGTCGAAAATAAACTTACTATCAGCACAAACGAAATCATCAAAGGAATAAAGATATACAACCTCATCGGCATGACCGTATATTCCAACGAAGAAAATGTAAACACAATTGACATGACAAAATTCCATAGTGGAGTTTATATCATTAAAATCAAAACAGATAAAGGAGAAACAATAAAACAATTCATTAAAAAATAATCACCATGAAACGACACCTATTATTATTACTATCATTACTTGCGTGCCAGTTGGGATTTGCACAGAACTATAGTGTCATTGAACCTGAGCTTCAAAAAGTTCTTGATCAAAGAAACGATGATATGATTAGTGTTAATATTATTCTCAAGTCAGAACTAAACATAAATAACTTGAGAAATAATATCAAAAACATCAACGATGCAAAAATACAACGTGATGTTATCGTAAATGAATTTAAAAGTTTCGCAAAACAATCACAGGAAGATATCTTGTCACTATTAAAAGCAGGTGAAGCAAGTGGCGACATCAAAGACATCAATTCACATTGGTTATCAAATATGATAACATGTACGGCTAGTAAGAATTATATTTATCTTTTATCAGAACATTTCGATGTTAAGATATTAGGTTACAACGAGCTACAATTTTTATTATGGGACACCAACATTAAATCAGCAGAAGTCCAAAGAGGGTTGACACAAAATATCAAGCACGTCAACGCCGACAAGGCTTGGAATGCAGGATTTACCGGGGAAGGCGTCCTTGTCGGCGTTATCGACACTGGAGTCAACTTCCACAAAGACTTAGAGAAAAACTTATGGGACGGCGGCGAAGAATATCCAAATCACGGATATAACACATTCGAAAATAGCCACGACATTCACGACGGTTTCAATCACGGCACGCACTGCGCTGGCATCATCTGCGGCGACGGCACTTCTGGCACACAGACAGGTATCGCGCCCGATGCTACAATCATGTGCATCAAAGTCATGGACGACGCCGGCAGCGGTGACGCAAACACCGTATGCTCCGGAATAGAATTCGCCATAGAACACGGCGCCGACGTATTGAATATGTCACTTGGTTTCCCTAACGCATCAATGTCGACAAGAGAAGCTTTACGCCAGACTTACGAAAACGCACTTGAAGCCAATGTCGCAATAATAACAGCAGTCGGAAACGACGGCATGCTCAACCTCACATTCCCTGTCCCTAACAGCGTCAGAGTGCCAGGCGGATGCCCTCCTCCATGGCTGCACCCTGACCAACAAGTCAATGCCGGAGGGCTATCGGCATGTATAGCAGTAAGCGCTGTGGATAGCCATAACATAGTGGCAGATTTCTCATCAAAAGGACCATTTACATGGCAAACATCATCATACGGAGACTACCAATATCTCCCAGGTAAAAAAATAGGTCTCATCCGTCCTGACGTATGCGCACCAGGCGTCAATATCATCTCTTGTGACAGCAAAAAAAGCAACGGTTACATCATCATGGACGGCACATCTCAGGCTGCACCTTGCGTAACTGGCGTCGTATGTCTTATGTTACAAAAGAAACCTTACCTCACACCTGCTCAAATATGCGAAGCATTAGAGACATCAGCAACAAAATTATCTGATACAAAAAGCAACGAAACAGGATCTGGATGCGTTAACGCAATACTTGCTTTAGACGAAATTGAAAATTACGAAGACATCACAGGAATAAACGATAATTATAATGTAAATGTTAATATTTATCCAAATCCTGTTGATGACAGACTTTATATTGAAACACCGACACAAGCACTGACTATTGAAATCTATGATATTTATGGAAGACGCCAACAGCTATCAGCCATCAGCCATCAGCCATCAGTCATTGACGTTTCTGACTTAAACAGAGGAATTTATTTCGTTAAGATAAGCACCGAAGAAGGTGACATTATTAAGAGAATTATTAAAAAATAATTAGCTGTCAGCAGTCAGCAGTCAGCTGTCAGAAACAATTGAAAATTGAAAACTGAAAACTGAAAATTGAAAATTGACTGCTGACAGATAAATTCAAAAATATGGACAAAAACTGTTGACAGTTGTCTGTTGACAGTTGACTTAAAAAAATAAAATTATGAAAAAGACACTGCTTACATTATTATTAATACTTGCTTTCAAATTAGGTTTTGCTCAAGTTCCTGTGATTGAATTTCAATCTTTCACGCCTGAGACTTTTGAAGCAAACAAAAACATTGAGTTAAGCGTGACATTAATCAATAAAGGAGATGTCGCTACTGAGAACAACATCGCTGTCACTTTAACAAGCGACAACGAACATGTCACCATCATTAAGGGAAATGCCACTTGCGGACTACTGAATCCAAATGAGACACAAGAAGCAAAGTTCACAATATCAATCAACGAGTTATGTCCTGACAAACAAGACATCACATTCTCTTTAAAAGCAGTTCTGGAAGACAGCAGCGTTGAGTCAACTCTCTCATTCGACTTTGAAGACGGCTTCCAAGGATGGACATCCATCGACGCTGACGGTGACGGATTCAAATGGATAAGCACAACAACAAAATTAGGTTCCGGATACGGACACGAAAGCGACTTCTGCGTGTTCTCTCAATCTTACGACAACACTTTCGACGTCTTATACCCAGACAATTACCTCGTCTCTCCTGAGAAATTCAAAATCGGCAAAGACGCCACATTCAACTTCTGGGCTTGCGCTCAAGACATTAACTATCCAGCAGAACATTTCGGTGTAGCAATTTCAACAGAAGGCAACACTTCTGCCGATGACTTCATCACAATAAAAGAATGGACTTTGCCTAAAGAAAACATCAGAGAACAAGGATCATGGTATCAATACACTGTTGATTTAAGCGATTATGAAAACCAAGAAATATGGATCGCAATACGTCACTTCAACAGTTTCGACGAATATTATTTAGTTGTGGATGACATAGAAGTAAACAATATTTTTAAACCTACAAAATGGGACGGACAATTTTCTGTAAAAAGTAACAATCCATCTCCAGAAATCGTTGCGTCAACAATACAACACGACGATATCGTCGCTGGCAAAGACTTGAATATATACATCACTTTCACCAATAATGGTTCAAAAGCAAGTACTTACAACACAATTGCGCGATTGACTTCCAACGACAAATTCGTCACTATTGTCGATGGCGAAAAAACATTAGAGCCTATGAATTGCAATGATGAGGTAACACATATTTTCACCATCAATACCGACGAACATTTGCCAAGCAATCACAAAATAGATTTCATCGTTAACATATTGCCAGAAAGCGTGAACGACAATGTCATCAGTTTCAATTATGGTTTCGAACAAGACCTAAACGGATGGACAACAGTGAATGCCGACGGCGATGACCACACATGGTATCACGCCTCATCAGCCAACGACCATAGCGTGTCAAGAATTGCATCACATACCGGCAAAGGTCATATTCATAGTGAGTCTTATTGTAATACTTATATGGAAGCCTTACCAATCGACCCTGACGATTATATTGTCAGTCCTATTATGATTGGCGTTACAGACAGCACAACATTCAGTTTCTGGGCTTGCCAACAAGATGAAAGATACAACGAGCATTTTGGTGTCGCTATATCGACAGTGGCCATTCCAACAGGAGAAGATTTCACAACAATAAAGGAATTCGACATTCTAGATATGCGCGCCACAGAATGGAAACAATACACCACCGATCTCAGCAAATATGCTGGACAGTACATCTGGGTCGCAATACGTCACTTCAACAGCGCAAAACGTTTCATACTATGTGTCGACGATGCCAACATCCGCAACTTCGTCTCTGGATTTAATTGGGTTAAGTCATTCTCTTTACAGTCAAAAGCAACATCATTGACAGAAGAAAACATTTCTTTCAATATCTATCCAAACCCAGTTTACGACAGACTTTATATTGAGACTCAATCATCAATAGAAGACCTTGTAATTTACACAACAACTGGCGTTATCGTTGGTCAACAGTCAACAGACAACAGACAACAGACATTGTCCATTGATATGTCAGACTTAAACAGCGGAATTTATTTCGTCGAGATAAAG
>JAEIGA010007103.1_pt1 | contig 17032 bp, 14 predicted proteins | sample 9270691 | NCBI WGS metagenome assembly JAEIGA01 (sample SAMN17057246, study PRJNA624740) | gut metagenome | biome: biome; isolation source: fecal sample | host: Bos grunniens | place: China: Xizang | collected 2019
GTACTTATTCCTTCGGGAGTATCAGGATATTCACCACGATAATACATTTCCACACATTTTCTTTTGAATTCATAACTGTAGCGCATAAAAATAACCCTCCTTACTGAACTTTACATTGTCCAGTAAAGAGGGTACATATCAATATGCGGCAGTCATTGTTTTTTTTATAGTTATTTACAACCATACCATCCAATACCTTCATCTCGCCATGCGCTTGTGGCTGTTAGAATTAGGTGTTCTCCAAGATTGGAGGTGTAGTTGTGACTGAATCTTGCCTGGGATGGTTTACAATCTCTATAAACCGGTACTTCTTCCCAGGAATCTGAGTACCAGGCAATACCTTCATAACGCCATCCGTTTTTTATTAGAAAATTCTTTTCGTTTGCAGACCTTGTATAAAAATGTTCTCCAGTTGTCAGACTAAAGAGCCTATATACCGGATTTTTGCTTTCTCTTGGTGAATACCAGCCAATTCCCTCGTATCTCCAGTTGCTTCCGGATGCAAGATGATTTTTTTCAGCGGCATTCTTGGTATACAAGTGTTCGCCGGTAACAGTGTTAAAAAGTCTGTAAATAGGTATTGAATAGTTGCAACTTCGCTTACAGCTAAATATACTCTGCTGTCTAAGAAGCCAATTAGCATATGAATCTATATTTGCCTGATATGTGGATAAAACAGTATAAAGACCTTTATCTGTATATTTTCCAAGAATCTGCCATCTTGTATAGTTCATATCAGCTGAATTAGCAAGATAATTACCAAGATCTAAGGTATCCTGATACATGGCGTTGAAATCAGCCAAATGGTCTTTGTAATAATTTACATAAAGGTTTCTGAATTGGCTATACATGGTAAGGTCGTTGTATATCTGAAGAAGTCTCATATAATAAAAGCCTGAAGGATCCGAATGGGAACCCATGTTAGCTGAATCAAAATCCCATATAGGGCCATTGTATATCTTTGCGCCTTTTTCGTCCTGATACCAGAAGTTACTTGTGGTTACAGCGTCAACGTTATTTACATAGTCATTTATCAACATGTATCGGATAACAGATTCCACATCTAAAAGGGAAGTAATCTCCTCCCATCCTGTATTAGTTTTTGGATTGGTAGCTATCTTTTCTTCTAAAGTATAAAAGTCTTCTTTGAATTCATTGAATCTTTGAGAGGCGTCTTCATAGTCAGGGTCTTTTAAAGAGTATGTCTTACCATAGTAATCTTTAAAACAGACATCATCGGATTCTGCAAGACCATCTAATTCAAAGAGAATACCGGTGTCGGACAAATCAACTCGTCCTTTACCAATTTCTACTTTTTCACAAATCATGTAATTACCACGGTATTCGCCGTTTATCCATAGATCCACAAAAGCGTAATCAGGAGTTTCTTCCATACCCAGACGTTTGCCAAGATTAAAACTGGTGGCATTTCTAACAAGACTTGGGTCGGAAGAATTAGCTAACAGAATCCATTTCTTAGCTTTAGTCATGCCAAGAACAGCTTGTTTTTTTTCAAATTTTATCTGATAACCCTTTTTATTAGTCTGGGTCCAGGAACTGTTACCACGTCCTTTAAATTCTACATTTCCAACCTGAGTCAGGTTGTTGGATGAATCTGTAGGGTCTGTGAGAACTACGGTATTTCCTGTGTATTTTACAGACTTGCCATTTTCATGAACAGTGTCTAAGTCCACGCCATTTAAACTAATGTTTATACAAGGTATATCCGATTTCTTTATAATCAGCGTATCTGTATTACCGGCTCCATCGATTATGTAATATCTGGTATTGGTTACAAAAGAACCGGATACCAAAGAATCAACTTCATTAACAGAGCCGTTAGAACTATTAGTTAAACCTTGATTGCAGTGAATTGTAAGGTTGTTTAAATCTGTACTGCTGGGAACGAAGAGATAGTAAATATCATTTTCATAATAGCTTTGATATAAAGCGTCTGTAAAAATGGCGTATTTTGTAGTTTGAGAAGTAAATCCAGACAGGTCATAGGAAGTTTCTGAGATTTCTTTGGAAACAGGGACTACATCTTCTGCATAAATGTTAAAAGGGGTCATTATGGTAGCAACTGTTATTACAATGGCTGTTAATTTTTTTAGTCGCATTTTTAGCCTCCTTATCAATTATCGTTAAAAATATTTAAAAATATGTTAGAATATATTTTATGAAAATATAGGTAATATTATAAAACATTTTTTTAAAATGAACAATTGGAGGCAATAATGAGTTTTACACATTTGCATGTCCATTCTGAATTCAGTCTTTTGGACGGTTCCTGCAAAATAAAGGAATTAGTAGCAAAAGCAAAGGAGCTGGGCTTTGACAGTTTGGCTCTGACAGATCACGGAGTCATGTATGGAATCATAGATTTTTATAAAGCAGCCAAGGAAGTAGGTATTAAGCCAATATTAGGATGTGAGGTCTACTTAGCTCCGGGTTCCAGACTTGATAAGGAAACAGGTAAGAACAGTGAAAGGTATTATCATTTAATACTATTAGCAGAAAATAATAAGGGTTATGAAAACCTTATGAAAATAGTATCTCAGGGATTTATAGATGGATTCTATTATAAACCCCGTGTAGATTACGAGACTCTTGAGAAATATCACGAAGGTATAATATGTTTAAGTGCATGTTTGGCCGGTGAAGTACAAAGATATATGGCCAAAGGTTTATACGAAGAGGGAAGAGAAGCGGCCTTAAAGTATGAGAAAATATTTGGAAAGGGCAATTATTTTTTGGAATTGCAGGATCATGGAATTCCAGAACAAAAGATTGTTAATTCTAATCTGGTAAGGTTGAGTAAAGAGTTAAATATAGATTTGGTGGCCACCAATGATACTCATTATATCAACGCAGAAGATGCAGCAGCTCATGACATTCTTTTATGTATCCAGACCGGTAAGAAGGTGGCAGATACAGATAGAATGAGATATGACGGGGGACAGTTTTATTTAAAATCCGAAGAAGAAATGAGACAACTATTCCCTTATGCACCGGAAGCATTGGATAATACAGCAAAGATAGCTAAGCGCTGTAACGTGGATATTGAATTTGGAGTAACAAAACTTCCAAGATATGATGTGCCACAGGGATATGATTCCTGGAGTTATCTGAATCATTTATGCAATATAGGATTTGAAAAAAAATATCCTGATGATGACGGTACTTTAAGGGAAAGGCTGCAGTATGAGTTAAATACCATTCACCAAATGGGATATGTGGACTATTTCCTTATTGTGTGGGATTTTATAAATTATGCCAAGGAAAATGGAATTATGGTAGGACCGGGAAGAGGTTCTGCGGCAGGTTCCATTGTATCCTATACCCTGGGAATTACAGAGATAGATCCAATAAAATACGATTTGCTGTTTGAGAGATTTTTAAATCCTGAACGTGTCAGCATGCCTGATATTGACGTGGATTTCTGCTATGAGAGAAGGCAGGAAGTAATAGATTATGTTACTAGAAAATATGGCAAAGAACAGGTGGTTCAGATTGTAACCTTTGGAACTTTGGCAGCTAGAAATGTTATCAGGGATGTAGGCAGAGCTTTGGATATGCCGTATGGAACTGTAGACATGGTGGCCAAAATGATACCAAAGGATGTTGGAATAACTATAGATAAGGCCTTAGATCAAAGCAATGATTTTAAAGATTTATATAACAGCGATGAAGAGATTCATAATCTTATAGATAAGGCCAGAAGATTAGAAGGACTTCCAAGACACACTTCAACTCATGCAGCAGGCGTGGTTATAAGCCAGAGACCGGTAGTGGATTATGTTCCATTATCAAGGTCAACGGATGGTTCTTTGGTAACCCAATACATTATGACTACCCTGGAGGAATTAGGTCTGTTGAAAATGGATTTCTTAGGACTTAGAACCCTTACAGTTATTAGGGATGCCATAAGAAATATTAAAAAGACCACCGGCAAAGATATAGATTTAGATAAAATAGACTACGGGGATAAAAACGTCTTAGATTATATAGGAACCGGAAGAACTGAAGGAATATTTCAGTTGGAAAGTGGTGGTATGAAGGGATTCATGAAGGAGTTAAAACCTCAGAGTCTTGAAGATGTAATAGCTGGAATTTCATTATACAGACCGGGTCCAATGGACTTTATTCCCAAATATTTAAAAGGAAAAAACAATCCAAATGAAGTAACCTATGACTGCCCACAGTTAGAAAAGATTCTTAAACCAACTTATGGATGTATTGTATATCAGGAGCAAGTTATGCAGATAGTAAGGGAACTTGCCGGATATACCATGGGACGAAGCGATCTTGTAAGACGTGCCATGTCTAAAAAGAAACAGTCAGTTATGGAAAAAGAAAAACATAACTTTGTATATGGTAATCCACAAGAAGGAGTAAAGGGATGTGTAGCTAATGGAATAGATGAAAAGGTGGCTATAAAAATCTATGATGAAATGATGGATTTTGCAAGATACGCCTTTAATAAATCCCATGCAGCAGCCTATGCAGTGGTTTCATTTCAGACAGCATATTTAAAATATTACTATCCTGTGGAATACATGGCAGCCCTTATGACATCAGTAATTGAAAATAATACTAAGGTTACGGAATACATTAACACCTGTAGAGTTATGGGGATAAACATATTGCCACCGGATATAAACAGTGGAGAGATAGGATTTACCGTAGATAAAGGAAATATAGTATATGGATTAAGTGCTATAAAGAGTATAGGAAAAAATGTTATTGATGCCATTGTTAAGGAAAGGGAAGAAAATGGCAAATACACAAGCTTAAAGAACTTTATAGAACGTCTTTCCTCAAAAGAAGTTAACAAGAGAACTATAGAAAACTTCATCAAGGCAGGGGCATTTGACAGTATTCATAACAACCGAAGACAATTAATGTTTGTATATATTGACATCATGGAAAGTGTTGCTAAAGAAAAGAAAAGCTCAATAACAGGTCAGATGAGTTTATTTGAATTAATGTCAGATAATCAAAAGAATGAGTATGAAGTAAAGATGCCTAACGTGGAAGAATACACCATAGGAGAAAAGTTATCCTTTGAAAAAGAGGTGTTAGGGGTTTACATAACCGGACATCCCCTTCAGGAATATGAAACACTTTTAAATAAAAATGTAAAAAGCCATTCATCGGATTTTATAGAAGATGAAGAAGAACACATGAACATTAATGATAAGGAATATACGGTAATAGGTGGAATCATAGACAACGTAAGCGTAAAAGCCACAAAAACAGGGCAATCCATGGCATTTATAACGGTGGAAGACTTATATGGAGAATTGGAGGTTATAGTATTTCCAAAGACTTATCAAAAGTTCAGGGATTATGTAAGAGAAGGAGAGAAAGTATTCATTACAGGAAGGGCTTCAGTTGGGGATGAACCGGAAGCTAAATTAATTGCGGATAAGGTAATACCATTTGAAAATATTCCAAGGGATTTGTGGATACAGTTTAAAAATAAACAGGAATATTATGAAAATGAAGCAGCAATCCTTGAAACAATAAGAGAAAGTGATGGTAGAGACAGGATAATTATCTATACTAGAGAAGAAAAAGCAAAGAAGGTTTATCCAAATAATAGAAGTTTTAATGCAGACAGAGAACTCCTTGATAAATTCTATAAGATGTTTGGAAGGGATAATGTCAAACTTGTGGAAAAAACCATTGAAAACATATAGAAAATGCATTAAAATATCTAGTGATTGTGTTATTTGTGACTGAAATGAACGGAGGATATATTTATATGAGTAATCAGATTAAGAAAATTGCAGTACTTACAAGTGGTGGAGATGCACCAGGAATGAATGCTGCTATCAGAGCAGTAGTAAGAACAGCTATGTATAAAGGATTAGAAGTTAAAGGTGTAATGAGAGGATATCAGGGTCTCCTTGAAGGCGAGATCGTAGATATGGATTCTAAGAGTGTATCCGACATCATCCAGAAGGGTGGTACAGTTTTATATACAGCAAGATCTAAAGAATTTGCTACAGATGAAGGTAAAGCTAAAGCAGCAGAGATTTTGAAGAAAGAAGGCATCGAGGGCTTAGTAGTTATCGGTGGAGACGGATCTTTCAAGGGAGCTCAGGGCTTATCTCATATTGGTGGAATTAATGTAGTAGGTATTCCAGGAACAATTGATCTTGATATTTCATGTACAGATTATACTATCGGTTTTGATACAGCTGTTAACACAGCTATGGAAGCTATTGATAAAATAAGAGATACATCAACATCTCATGAGAGATGCTCAGTAATTGAGGTTATGGGTAGAAGCGCTGGATATATCGCATTATGGTGTGGTATTGCCAACGGTGCTGAGGATGTTCTCTTACCAGAGAAATTCGACAATGACTATGACAAACTTATTGCTCATATTAAAGATACAAAGGCAAAAGGAAAGAAACATCATATCGTAATCAATGCTGAGGGTATTGGACATTCAACATCATTAGCTAAGAGAATCGAAGAAGAGACAGGAATGGAAACAAGAGCTACAATTCTTGGACATATGCAGAGAGGTGGAAGCCCAACATGTAAGGATAGAGTATATGCTTCAATTATGGGTGCATATGCAGTTGATCTTCTTGCAGAAGGAAAGACAGATAGAGTTGTATGCCACAAAGATGGTAAATTCGTAGATTACTCAATTGATGAAGGACTTGCAATGACAAAGACTATTGATGAGTATATGTATGAAGTAAGCTTACATCTTGGAAGAAGCTAATATATAAGAAATAACAGGTATTTTTAACAGGAATGGAGAGTATATGGTTATTACATCATTTTCCAACAGTACTGTTAAAAGATTAACTGAGTTGCAGAACAAATCCAAGGCCCGTAAAAGGGAGGGATTGTTTATAACAGAGGGAATCAGAGAATGCAAAGAGGTTCCCCAAGATAGAGTAGAAGAGATATTTATATCGGAAACGTTTGAGAATTCAGGCGTTTCCGATAATATTTTTAAGGAAATATTAGATAAGCAGGGATATACGGTATTATCCGATGAGGTTTTTAAAAAGGTATCCACTGCCAAAACACCTCAGGGAATCTTATGTACAGTAAGAATTAATAATACAAATATAGAAGATATTACAAGTGTAGAAGAAGGTTTTTATCTTATTCTGGAGAATCTTCAAGACCCGGGAAATATGGGTACAATTATTAGAACTGCAGAAGGGGCATCTGTAAATGGAATCATTATATCAAAAGATTCTGTGGATATTTACAATCCTAAGGTAGTAAGTGCTGCCAAGGGTGCGTTGTTTAGAATGCCTTGTGTAATAAGCGATGATATTTTAATGTCGGTGAGATATTTAAAGAATAAAGGTATTAAAACCTATGCAGCTCACTTAAAAGGGAAAAAAAACTATACTGAAATGAATTATAAAAGTCCCACAGCATTTATGATAGGAAATGAAGGAAACGGACTTACGGATATGCTGGTAAATGAAGCGGATGATCTAATTATAATTCCCATGGCCGGAAAATTGGAATCATTAAATGCAGGTAATGCAGCAGCAATTCTTATGTATGAATGTTTTAGACAAAGAAGTTTTAATAAGCAATAAAAAAGAACTGTGAAATTAATCACAGTTCATTTTTTTATGTTCTGTCTGCTGAAATTAAAGAAGTACGAATGAATCGTCTTCTGAAACGCCGTTGATAACATAATAAGCTCTGCCATCTTCAGGTTTAACGTAAATTTCAATAGTCTTGATGTCTGTAACTTTTGAGCCTGTCTTATCAGCCCATGCTGTCTTAACAGCTTCGATTAATTCGAAATCATTTCCCCTAAACTGGACAAATACAGAAGTTGTAGCAGTAGCTGCTTTCTTTGTTGTAGTAGCTTTCTTAGCTGTAGTAGCTTTCTTTGTTGTAGTAGCTTTCTTAACAGTTGTAGCTTTCTTAGCAGTTGCTTTCTTCTCAGCAGGCTTCTTCTCAGCAGCTTTTGTAGTAGCTGTTGTAGCCTTTGTAGCTGTAGCAGCTGTTGTTGTAGCTGCAGTCTTAGTAGCTGTAGTAGCAGCTTTCTTTTCTGTAGCTGTTGTTACTTTAGCCTTTGTTGCCATAGTCTTATTCCTCCTTAAATTATGGATAACTCATTTAAAAATCATACGACAAGATTAAGAAATTTGCAACATAATTATTATTTTTTGTTAAAAAATTCTTAATACTATATAATGATGCATTGGTTTTTGTATTATTTTACTATAAGACAATATTAAGAAAATCCAAAAACTTGACAAGTAAATATTAATTTGTTATTATGCCCGTGTAACAATTTTGTAATATTTATGAATTAATTTTGTAATTTTTTAAACAAAATCGTAAAAGTGTTACCAAATAAATGGAGGAAGTTATGAGAATTATAAGTAGAATGAAAACCCGTACAGGATCGGTAGTATCAATGGCATTAGCTAGTGTATTACTTGTATCGGTAGTAGAGTTCATGCCTACTAATAAAACTAACAAGAATAATAAGGAAGTTAAAGTAAGTACAGAGGCCAAGGAAACAAAGCTCAGCGCTAGTATTAATCCAGTGGATAATAATATAGTAGGAATGAGTATTACTTCTAATGAAGATTCATTAATGGAAACAGTTCAGGATGTTTCTGAAAAAGAAAAAGAGACAAAGGCTAAAGAAGAGGCTGCTAAACCAAAGTCAGCTTTTGATGGAAAGTTCATGGCCAACGTTTCAGAATCAGTTAATATAAGAAGTGCTGCTGATCCAGAGGCAGATGTTGTTGGAAAACTTTATTCCGGAGCAGGCGGAGATGTTTTGGAAAAAGGTGATGAATGGACAAAGATTAGTTCAGGAAGCGTTGTAGGATATGTAGCAACAGATTATCTTGCATTTGATGCAGATGCAGAGACAGTTGCTAATAAAACAGTTCCTTATATAGCAACAGTAACAGCAGAGACAGTTAAAGTCAGAACAACTAATGATACTAATTCAGAAGTTATAGCTCTTGCTGAAGAAGGAGCACAATTTGTGGTTCTCGGACGTCTTGAAGATTGGGAGAAAATAGACTATAATGGCAAAGAAGGATACATTTCCTCTGAATTAGTTAGTGTTGAGCAGACAATTGGTACAGCTATCACTATAGAAGAGGAACAGGCTAGAATCAAAGCTGAGGAAGAAGCTAAAGCAGCCAAAGAGGCAGCCGAGGCACAGGCTCAGGCAGAAGTAGAAGAGGCAGCTAAGGCTGAGGCGCAGGCTCAGGAAGAAGTAGCTTCAAATGAAGTACAGACTGAGACAGTTCAGACAGAAAGCTATGGTGCTTCTACAGATGATTCATATTTACTTGCTTGCCTTGTAGCAGCAGAAGCAGGATCAGAACCTTATGAAGGAAAGCTTGCAGTTGCAAACGTGGTTCTTAACAGACTTTATAGTGGTGCTTATGGAAGTAGTATTTCAGATGTAATCTATGCACCAGGTCAGTTTTCTGTTACAACAAATGGAAGACTTTCAAGAATATTCGCATCTGGTCCGGATGCAGGTTCAATACAAGCAGCAAACGACGCCCTTGCAGGTGTTAACAATGTTCCAAATTACAGAAGCTTTAGAGCGCTTAGTGCAGCTAACTATGGAGCTTATAACAACTATACAGTCATTGGAAATCAGGTATTCTTTAACTAATTATATATTTTAAAAGACACGGAGGTGTGTAGATATGAAGTTTACAGCACTTACCATATGGTTAATTGTATTTGTGGTTCTTTTATTAGCAGAATTGACAACAGTAGGTTTAACTACAATATGGTTTGCTATTGGAGCTTTAGTGTCTTTGATTTCTGTAACGGTGTTTAATCCTAATTGGTACATTCAGCTTATTATATTTATAGTTGTATCGGTAGTTTCCCTTATAACCCTAAGACCGATAGCTGTGAAATATTTTAACAAGAATAAGATAAAGACCAATGTGGAAGAAATTGCAGGAAAGACTGCAACTATTACAAAAGCTATTTTGGATGTAGATGAAACTGGTGAAGCCAAATTAGACGGAGAAATCTGGATGGCTAAATCTGGTGATTCAAATACATTTGTGGAAGGTGAAAAAGTAAAAGTTAAAGCAGTAGAAGGCGTTAAGCTTATTGTGGAAAAAGAAAATTAGGATAGAAAGGGAGAATTATCATGAATTTATCAGTAGGTTCAGCAGTTGGAACAATGATATTTATTATTATTTTGGTATTGGTTATAGTTTCATCATGTATAAAAATCGTTCCTCAGACACAGGCATTCATTATTGAAAGACTTGGTGCATATCAGGGAACATGGTCAGTAGGACTTCATTTTAAAGTGCCTATTATTGATAGAATAGCAACAAAGGTTATACTTAAAGAGCAGACATTAGATTTTCCACCACAGTCGGTTATTACAAAGGATAATGTAACAATGAAAATTGATAGTATCATTTTCTTCCAGATAACTGATCCAAGATTATATACATATGGTGTTCAGAATCCTATATCAGCTATGGAAAACCTTACAGCAACAACTCTTCGTAACATTATTGGTGCCCTTGAGTTAGATCAGACACTTACATCTCGTGATGTTATTAACACACGTATGAGAGAAGAGTTAGACGTAGCAACAGATCCTTGGGGAATCAAGGTTAAGAAAGTAGAGATTAAGAATATCATCCCTCCAGCAGCTATCCAGGATGCAATGGAGAAACAGATGAAGGCAGAACGTGAAAGACGTGAGTCTATTCTTAGAGCTGAAGGCGAGAAGCAGTCAACAGTACTTGTTGCAGAAGGTAAGAAGATGGAAGCTATTCTTGAGGCTGAAGCTGAGAAGGAAGCAGCAATCCTTAGAGCCGAGGCTAAGAAAGAAGCTACAATTAGAGAGGCTGAAGGTCAGGCTCAGGCTATCTTAAAGGTACAGCAGGCAAATGCTGATGGTATCAAAGCTATTAAAGAGGCTGGAGCTGATGATTCAGTTATCCAGTTAAAGAGTCTTGAAGCATTAGAGAAAGTTGCAGATGGTCAATCTACAAAGATTATTATTCCATCAGAGATTCAGGGATTTGCAGGAACACTTGCAGCACTTTCAGAGACAGTTAAGAAAGATGCTTAATGATTTAACTATTTTAGATGAATAATTATCCGCGGGGCAAATAAAATTGTCCTGCGGTTTTGTTTTATATGTCATTACATTTAGGAAATATTTCTAAAAAAGTGGCATCATTGTAATAATTAAGTTATAATAATTCGCAGGGCTTTTATTTATAAAGCATGAAAGTAATTTTCAAAAGAGATTCTGAATTAGGAGGCTCAAAAATGAGAGATATTAATTTACGTGGAAGAGATTTTTTAACTCTTAAAGACTTTACCAGTGAAGAAATCATGTATCTTATTAACTATGCTAAAGACCTTAAGATTAAAAAGAAAAAGGGTATAAGAGTTGATAAATATAAAGGACAGAATATTGCGTTAATATTTGAGAAAACAAGTACAAGAACAAGATGTTCCTTTGAAGTAGCGGCGCATGATCTTGGAATTGGTACCACATATCTTGATCCAAAGGGATCTCAGATTGGTAAAAAAGAAAGTATTGCAGATACTGCAAGGGTTCTTGCAGGAATGTTTGAAGGAATAGAATATAGGGGCTTTGGTCAGGAGATAGTCGAGGATTTGGCAAAGTATTCCAAAGTTCCGGTTTGGAACGGTCTTACAAATGAATATCATCCAACCCAGATGATTGCAGATATGCTTACAATAATTGAGGAGTTTGGAAAATTAAAAGGCTTAAAGTTTGTATATATGGGTGATGCCAGATACAATATGGGCAATTCACTTATGATAGCCTGTGCTAAATTAGGACTTGATTTTGTAGCATGTACTAACGCCAAGTATTTTCCAAATGATGAGTTGGTGAATATTTGCAAAGAGTATGCCAAGGAATCAGGGGGCAGCGTAACTTTAACAGAGGATGTTGATGCGGCTACAAAGGATGCAGATGTTATTTATACCGACGTGTGGGTATCCATGGGTGAGCCTGATGCTGTATGGGAAGAAAGAATTAATGATTTAAAACCATATCAGGTTAATAGTAAATGTATGGATAACGCTAAAGATACAGCGATTTTCATGCACTGTTTACCAGCATACCATGACTTAAATACAGGAGTGGGTAAAGAAATAAATGAAAAATTTGGACTTACAGAGATGGAAGTTACAAATGAAGTATTTGAATCAGAGAAGTCTAGAGTATTTGAAGAGGCTGAGAATAGAATGCATTCTATTAAGGCCATTATTGCAGCTACATTAACACCAACAGAGGATTAATGAGAAGGGGATTTATATGGCTGTTAGACACGATAGTCTTTCAAAGAATATTAGAAGAAGAAAGGTAAGTTCTTCAGGAATTTACGATGTTATAAATGTAATACTAGGTGTGTTAATAATACTAGTTGGTATTTTATTATTTATCAGCAGGGAAAAATTTCAACAGATGTTTGCCGTGGAATTCATACTTGCCATGGGAATGAATATATGTCTTGGAATTAAAAGGCTTGCCAGACGAGAGGTTTTAAAAAGTGTTGCATTATTTATTGCGGCGGCATTCTTTTTACTGATGACGGTTATTAGTATTGCAGCATTGTTATAAGGACGGTTGATTATGTCAGATAATTTTGAAAAAAATGTTTTGGAATCAGAGGGAGTTGTCCTTTGTGGTTCTAATTCTTATCAAAAAAAGTTTTTCTTAAATCCGGAGTTTAACAATTTGCCTGACAGGGTTAAAGATGAACTTAAAATCATGTGCGTATTATTTACAGAGGATGTCAGTGGAATTCTTTTGCTTGAATATGATGATGAAGGCAATTTGAATTTTAAGGTAATGAGTGAGGAATACGACCCTGCCTTTGATGAAATTGGCAGTGAGCTAAAGATTAGACAGCTTCAAAAAGAGAAAAGAGATCTTTTGGAAGCATTAGAAATGTTTTATAAAGTTTTTGTACTTAACGAAGTAGAATAAACGGATTGGAGTCAATATGTTACTTGTAGTTGATATTGGAAATACAAACATTACATTTGGTATTTATAAAGATGATGAACTCATATCTACATTTAGAATAACTACGAAAATCTCCAGAACTTCAGATGAGTTCGGAATCATTATGACGGATTTAATTAAAACCAGAGGAAAGTCTGAAGTTGATGAAGTGGATGCCGTTATAATTGCATCTGTTGTGCCGGATGTTATGCATTCCTTTACCAGTGGTGTTATTAAGTACCTCAATGTGAATCCTATTATTGTTGGACCGGGAACTAAGACAGGTATTAAGATACAGTTGACAAATCCTAGGGAAGTAGGTGCCGACAGAGTTGTTGATGCGGTGGCTGCATATGATTTGTACGGTGGTCCTTTAATTGTAATAGATTACGGAACGGCTACAACTTATGATTATGTTACAGCTGATGGAATATTTGCCGGTGGTGTAACGGCACCGGGTATCCGTATAAGTGCCGCAGCTCTTTGGAGAGATGCAGCTAAGCTTCCGGAGATTGCCATTGCAAAACCTGATAACATTATAGGGAAAGATACTATTTCAAGTATGCAGGCTGGTCTTATTCACGGCAGAATAGGTGAGACAGAGTACGTTATTGAAAAAATCAAAGAAGAAGCCGGCGAGAGTGATATGAAGGTTATCGCTACAGGTGGATTGGGAAAACTCATTTCCGAAAACACTGATAAGATTCAGATATATGATGCGAACCTGACGTTAAAGGGATTAAAGCTGGTTTACGATAAGGAAAAAAATAGATAATGAAGATTGGTAATATTGAGACGAAACACAATGTTTTTCTGGGACCTATGGCCGGTGTCACGGATTTAAGCTATAGAATCCTTTGTAGAGAACTAGGATGTGATCTTACATATACCGAGATGGTGAGTGCAAAGGCACTTCTGTATAAGAATAAAAATACAGAAGTGCTTTTAAAAACGGTTCCACAAGATCATCCCTGTGCCATGCAGATATTTGGTTCTGACCCGGATATTATGGCAGATATGGGGGAATATGCAGTTAATAAATGGGGTTATGAAATAGTTGATGTTAATATGGGATGTCCGGTACCTAAAGTGGTAAATAATCATGAGGGAAGCGCTCTAATGAAAAATCCTCAATTGGTAGAGAAGATTCTTAGTACAATGGTAAAACGCATCTCTAAGCCTGTAACGGTGAAAATAAGGCGCGGTTTTGATGAGGATAATATAAATGCCGTGGAGATAGCTAAAATCGCTGAGAATTGCGGTGTGGCGGCTATAGCGGTACATGGTCGAACCAGAGAGCAATATTATTCAGGAAATGCTGATTGGAATATTATAAAAGAGGTTAAGGAGGCTGTTAACATTCCGGTTATTGGAAATGGAGACATTGTTGACGGGGAATCTGCTAAGAAAATGATGGATGAAACCGGTTGCGATGGAGTTATGGTTGCCAGAGCTGCCAGAGGTAATCCTTGGATATTCAATGAAATCAATACATTTCTTGAGACGGGGCAAAAGATTGAGAAGCCTTCTCTACAGGAAGTTGTGGATATGATAATTAGGCATGGCGAGATGCTAGTGGACCTAAAAGGAGAGTACACCGGAATTCGGGAGATGAGAAAGCATGTAGCATGGTACACCCAGGGAATGCCTCACTCATCCCAGATAAGACGTAGGGTAAATGAAATTACAAATATCGATGAACTAAGGAGTATGGTTCGCACTCTCTTAGTGTAATCTTCAACGTCGTCACCTGCCGCCTTCCTTGACAATGCAAGGGGTTTAATATATAATTTTTCTGTTAAAGTGGCGGTAGCATGCTTAGATTTAAAATAAGGAATAAGATGGAGGACAATTATGGCTGATTTAGAAGAAAAGAAAGTTGTGTTGACTAACACTGAAGTCACAAAATTGAAAAACGAATTGGAAGATCTTCGTTTAAATAAACGTAAAGAGATTTCGGCAAAGATAAAAGAAGCAAGAGAACAGGGCGATTTATCAGAAAATGCTGAATATGATGCTGCAAAAGAAGAGCAGGGCCATATTGAAGGACGTATTAAAGAAATCGAAGAAACTCTTAAGCATGCAGAGATTGTTGATGAAAGAGAATTTGATTATTCTAAAATAAATATTGGTTGTATAACAAAAGTTTACGACAAAGAGTTTGATGAAGAAATTGAAATAGCTATCGTTGGTGGTACAGAGACTAACAGTCTTGAAAATAAAATCTCTACAGATTCTCCAGTTGGTAAGGCTCTTATAGGTCACGGCGTTGGAGATGAAGTTGAAGTAGAGACACCTAATGGTATTGTTTGCTTCAAGGTTCTTGAAGTTAGAAAAAATGAGAATTATTAAGGAGATTTGTTTTGGCTAATCAGGAAAATACACAGGAACAGGATTTAAACCAGCTTTTAAAGGTTAGAAGAGAAAAGCTTCAAAACCTTAGAGATGAAGGTAAGGATCCTTATGTTATAACAAAGTTTGATGTATCACATCATTCACAGGAGATTAAAGATAATTTTGAAGAGCTTGAAGGAAAGACTGTTACTATAGCCGGTCGTCTTATGCAGAAGAGAGTTATGGGTAAAGCTTCTTTTTGTAACATTCAAGATCTTCAGGGTAACATCCAGTCATATGTTGCCAGAGATAGCGTTGGCGAAGATGTTTACAAGGATTTTAAGAAATTTGATATCGGTGATATCGTTGGAATTACAGGTGAAGTTTTTTCAACAAAGACAGGTGAGAAGTCTATTCATGCTTCTTCTGTTACATTACTAACAAAGAGTCTTCAGATTCTTCCTGAGAAATTCCACGGTCTTACTAATACAGATATTCGTTACAGACAGAGATATGTGGATCTCATTATGAATCAGGATTCTAAGGAAGTATTTATTAAGCGTTCTAAGATTCTTCGTGAGATTAGAAACTTCCTCGATGGAAGAGGTTTCATGGAAGTTGAGACACCTATGCTTGTTGAAAATGCAGGTGGTGCAGCAGCCAGACCTTTCGAAACTCATTATAATGCAATAAATGAGGACAGAAAGCTCAGAATTTCTCTTGAGCTTTATCTTAAGAGACTTATCGTTGGTGGACTTGAGAGAGTATTTGAAATCGGACGTGTATTCAGAAACGAAGGTGTTGATACAAAGCACAACCCTGAATTCACTTTAATGGAATTATATCAGGCTTATACAGATTACAACGGCATGATGGAACTTACAGAGTCTATGTTTAAATATCTTGCTGAAAAGGTTAACGGATCTTCTGTTGTCAAATACGGAGATGTTGAAATCGATCTTGGCAAACCTTTCAGACGTTTAACTATGACTGAGGCTGTTAAAGAAGAGACAGGTATTGATTTTGATACGGTTCAGTCTGATGAAGAGGCTAAGGAATTAGCTAGAAAGCACAATGTTGAATTCGAAGAACATCACAAGAAGGGTGATATTCTTAATAATTTCTTCGATACATTCTGCGAAGACAAGATGATTCAGCCTACATTTATCTGTGATCATCCAATTGAGATAAGTCCTCTTACTAAAAAGAAACCAGAGGATCCTTCAAAGGTTGAAAGATTCGAATTATATATTAACGGTTGGGAAATGTGTAACGCTTATTCAGAGCTTAATGACCCAATTGATCAGAGAGAAAGATTTGCAGAGCAGGATAAACTTGCAGATGCAGGTGATGAAGAAGCTAACCATACTGATGAGGACTTCTTAAATGCCCTTGAAATCGGTATGCCTCCAACAGGTGGTATCGGCTATGGTATCGATAGACTTGTTATGTTGCTTACAGACAGTCCGGCTATCAGAGATGTATTACTCTTCCCTACACTGAAATCAACAGTTAAGAGTAGTTCTGTCGGAGTTGATGAGGATGCTTCAGATGGAGCCACTGGTGTAACTGATAATAACTGTGGATTTTTCACACCAAATAATGAGATTGATTTTTCTAAAGTTAAAGTTGAAGACCTTTTTGCTGACCAGGTAGATTTTGAAACATTCTCAA
>JAEIGA010007104.1_pt1 | contig 17030 bp, 12 predicted proteins | sample 9270691 | NCBI WGS metagenome assembly JAEIGA01 (sample SAMN17057246, study PRJNA624740) | gut metagenome | biome: biome; isolation source: fecal sample | host: Bos grunniens | place: China: Xizang | collected 2019
TCGGGTACCATATAGGGCATACCCTCCTTATAGTATACGGGGAACGGCTCGCCCCAGTAGCGCTGGCGGCTGAAGATGGCATCGCGCAAGCGGTAGTTCACCTTCACGCGGCCAAGGCCCTTCTCCTTGATATATTCTTTTGTGCGTGCAATAGCCTCCTTCACATCCAAACCGTTGAGCACGAGGTCGCAGTCTCCTGTCTGCTCGGGGCGGGGAGAGTTCATCATAATACCTTCCTTAGCGTCAAAGCTCTCCTCAGATACGTCTGCACCCTCGATGAGCGGACGAATCTCGAGGCCGAAATGCTTGGCAAAAGCATAGTCGCGGCTATCGTGGGCAGGCACCGCCATGATGGCACCTGTGCCGTAGCCTGCAAGCACATAGTCTGAAATCCACACAGGGATGCTCTCGCCAGTCAAGGGGTTGATGGCATACGAGCCGCTCCACACACCTGTCACGCGGCGGTCTGCGATACGCTCACGCTCAGTGCGCTTCTTGGTAGCGTCGAGGTAAGCCTCTACAGCCTCCTTCTGTTCGGGGGTAGTAAGGGTTGCCACCAGTTCGCTCTCGGGGGCAAGCACCATGAAGGTGACACCAAACACCGTGTCGGCACGGGTGGTGAAGATGACAAACTCTACATCGCTGTCCTTCACCTTGAAGGTGAGCTCAGCACCTTCGCTGCGACCGATCCAGTTGCGCTGGGTCTCCTTGAGCGAGTCGGTCCAGTCAATCTTGTCGAGTCCGTCGAGCAGGCGACCTGCATAGGCCGATACGCGCAAGCACCACTGGCGCATCTTCTTCTGCACCACGGGGTAGCCACCGCGCTCAGAAACGCCATCCACTACCTCATCGTTGGCAAGCACCGTACCCAGCTTGGGACACCAGTTCACCATGGTCTCGCCGAGGTAGGCGATGCGGTAGTTCATCAGTACCTCCTGCTGCTCCTTCTCGCTCATGGCCTTCCACTCCTCAGCGGTGAAGGTGAGCGCCTCAGACTGTGCAGCATCGATGCCCTCCGAGCCGTTCTGCTCGAAGTGAACCACCAAGTCCTCGATGGGCATTGCCTTGCCTTGGGCGTTGTCGTAGTACGAGCCAAACATCTTGACGAAGGCCCACTGGGTCCACTGATAATACTCTGAGTCGCATGTGCGTATTTCACGCTCCCAATCGAAGCAGAAACCGATCTTATCCAGCTGCTCGCGGTAGCGGGCAATGTTCTGCACCGTTGTGATGGCAGGGTGCTGGCCAGTCTGTATAGCATATTGCTCGGCAGGGAGTCCGTAGGCATCATAACCCATGGGGTTGAGCACGTTGTAGCCCTGCGAACGCTTGTATCGGGCATAGATGTCCGAAGCGATGTATCCGAGCGGATGTCCCACATGAAGTCCCGCACCTGAGGGGTAGGGGAACATGTTGAGCACATAGAACTTCTTCTTCTCGGGATCTTCGGTCACGCGATAGGTCTTATTTTCCACCCATCGCTGCTGCCATTTCTTCTCAATCTCTCTAAAATTGTAATCCATATCTATAGTGGTTTCTTTTGTCTAATTTAGTTTAACGAAGCAAAATTAATGCAAGGTTCGCTAAAAAACAAATGTTTGGTCTTAAACTCGAACAAAAACCATATCTCGGCTCAAAATAACCGTCTGAGTGTATCGGAAGTTTTTGCTATGCAGAGTACGCAGTTTGAAAAAATGAAATGTTACTAAATGTGAATAGTAGACCTTTCAGCGCTAAACATTGTTATAATATATAAGGAATGCGTCGCAATCTTTTTGTCATGAAAAAAGTTTCTAATAATTTTGCATCCACAAGGTGTTCTTATGATGATAGGTGGACCCTCCAAATCGTTGTTTGGAGTGTCCTAGGATTTTAAGAGTTCGTAGAGATTGCGATGCATATTTAAGACGCCCTGCAGAGTCGCGTGCGTGGCGTGGATTGTAATTGTATAACAAGGAAATATAGACATACAACATATTAATAACGATAACAATGAAGAAAATGTGGACTATCGGCGTGAAGTCGATGATGCTGCTGACGACATTTGCTTTGTGTAAAGTGAATGCCATCGCTCAAGAGACACTGAGGCTAACACTCGATCAGGCGATAGAGATTGCTCTAAACGACAATCCTACCATTGAGGTTGCCGAGCAGACGATTGAGTTGAAGAAGATTTCCGACAAGGAGACTGTGATGGGATTGCTCCCCGAGGCATCTCTTTCGGGTGCTTACACGCGAAATTTCGAGATTCAAACCATGGTCATTCAGGGACAACCTTGGAAAATGGGTAGCGAGAATTCGTATCAAGGCGGTCTCTCAGTGAGTCTCCCAGTGTTTGCTCCTGCGCTCTACAAAAGCATGAAACTTACCAAGACTGATGTGGAATTGGCAGTGGAGCAGGCACGCGCCTCAAGGCAGGACCTCGTGAATCAAGTCACTAAGGCCTTCTATCAGATGCTATTGGCGCAAGATAGCTATGCGGTGCTGGAGAAGAGCTTTGCACAGGCTGAGGCCAATTACAATATCGTGAAGGCAAAGTTTGAGCAGGGACGCGTAAGCGAATATGACAAGATTAGTGCCGAGGTGCAGATGCGTAACTTACAGCCCTCGGTCATCTCTGCCCGAAATGCAGTAGAACTGTCACGCTTGCAACTCATCGTCTTGATGAATATAGACCCTGAGGTGGAGTTTGTGCTCGATGGCAACCTTGCCGACTATGAAGAAGCAGTGTTTGCAGGCGTGCTCACTGCTGATAGCACCTCATTGAAAAACAATACCTCGCTGTTGCAGATGGACATGAACACTCGCATGCTGCAGCAGAGTCTCTCAATCAACAAGCAGAATTTTGCACCGATCGTAGCGCTGCAGTTCAACTATATGTATACTAGCATGAATAATGATTTCAAGTTTAAGGATTACAAATGGTATCCTTACTGCAATGCGACGCTGAGCGTGAGTGTTCCTTTATTTAAATATAGCAATTTCTCTGCTGTGAAGAAGACCAACATACAGATCTCTCAGCTGATGAAGAATCGCGACTACACAGCTCGCCAGCTCGCCATGCAGCAACAGAGCTATCTGAATAGCATGGCTGCCAGCGCCGAGCAGGTAGCTAGCAACAAAGAGGCTATTACACAGGCTCAGAAGGGACGCGACATTGCCGAGAAGCTCTATGAGGTAGGTCGCGGCACTGTGCTCGAGCTCAACAGCGCTGAGGTGGCGCTTACTCAGGCTCGCCTCACCTACGCACAGTCCATCTACGATTACCTCACAGCTAAGGCTGACTTGGATAAGCTGCAGGGAAAGGAATATGTAAAATAATTTGTTGAAAAGGGAAAGATAACGGCCGTGCCTGTTGTTGTGTTTTTCATTAAAGAGAAAAAATATTTTCACAGGCTTGAAAAAAGTTTTTCATAGGCTCGACAAATTTTTGTCAAAGGATGGATATTTATTTGACAAAAGCCGCGTGGTTATCCCTGAAGACTTTCAAACAATAAAAATCAAATAAACTGGATATAAGATGAAAAAGATGACATTCTCATTGGCAGCCTTGGCTATGACCGCTTTGCTGGCTGCATGTGGAGGAAAACCGCAGGCTGCACAAACTGCATTGCCTGCTGAAGAGGTAAAACCCGCAGTGAAGTTGGCGCAGGTATCAGTGCGCCCCGTAGATCAGGTGCGTGACTATGTAGGTACCGTACAGGCCGAGGTGAAGAACAATATTGCTCCTCAGACTCCTGGCCGTATCGCTAAAATCTTTGTTGAGGTGGGCGACCATGTTCGCAAAGGTCAGAAGTTGGTGCAGATGGACGCTGCCAACTTGCAGCAATTGACCTTGCAGATTGAAAATCAGAAGGTAGACTTTGCGCGTGTAAAGGAACTCTATGCTGTAGGCGCTGTGTCAAAGGCGGAGTTTGACAACATGAAGATGTCGCTCGAAGTGGCTGAGACACAATACAACAACATCATGGAGAACACCCAGCTGCTGAGTCCCATCGATGGTATCGTTACAGCTCGCAACTATGATGATGGAGACCTTTACGCTGGCGCTGCTATTCTTACCATCGAGCAGATTCGTCCCGTAAAGTTGCTTGTAAACGTATCTGAGAACTACTACTCTAAGGTCGAGAAAGGCGATAAGGCTATCGTCACGCTCGATGCGTTGCCTGGTGAACGCTTTTCTGCTACCGTCTCGCTCAAGTATCCTACGATCAATGCAGCTACTCACACATTTCCTGTGGAGTTGACCCTCGCCAACAAGGATGAGAAGGTGCGTCCCGGCATGTTTGCCCGTGCACAAATCAACTTTGGTACCGAGCATCGTGTCGTAGTTCCCGATGTAGCCATAGTGAAGCAGCCTGGTTCGGGCGAGCGTTTCGTATACCTGTATGATAATGGCAAGGTAAGCTATGTGAAGGTAGAGCTTGGTCAACGTCTCGATGATGCCTACGAACTCATCAGTGGTGTTGCTGACGGGGCTACCGTTGTCGTTGCAGGCCAAGGCCGTTTGACCGATGGCTTGGAAGTGAGAGTGGAAGAATGATATTAATTCTGATTTCTGAATTATGAATTCTCTGCCCGATACCCTGCTTTTGACGCAATATCAGCGCGGATTCAATTCATAATTCATAATTCATAATTCATAATTCAAAATTAGTAAAACATGAGTTTATATGAAGGTTCGGTCAAGCGACCGATTATGACTGGTCTCATCTTCGCCGCTATTGTGGTGTTCGGTGTGTTCTCGGTCACCAAGCTTCCCGTAGACCTGTACCCCAAAATGGAGACCAACACCATTATGGTGATGACCTCTTACTCGGGTGCCAGTGCTTCGGATATTGAGAACAATGTGACACGCCCCTTGGAGAGCACGCTCAACTCGGTGGCTAACCTCAAGCATATCACCTCGCGTTCGTCAGAGAACATGTCGCTCATCTCGCTCGAGTTTGAGTTCGGACACGATATCGATGACCTCACCAATGATGTGCGCGACAAGCTCGATATGATATCATCGGCTCTTCCTGATGGTGTGAGCACTCCCATCATCTTGAAGTTCGACTCCGACATGATGCCCATCATGATTCTCTCGGTGCAGGCAGACCAGTCGACCAACGGACTCTATAAGATCCTCGATGACAACGTAGCCAACCCCTTGGCACGTATCCCTGGAGTCGGTTCGGTGTCCATCGGTGGTGCTGCTGAGCGTGAGATCTATGTATACTGTGATCCCGTGAAGCTTGAGGCCTATAACCTCAGCATCGAGGCTATCAGCCAGATTATCTCGGCAGAGAACATGAACATCCCTGGCGGTACGTTTGATATCGGTAACGAGAGCTTCCCCCTCCGTGTCGAGGGTGAGTTTAAGGATCCCAAGGATATGGAGAACATCGTCGTGGCCTCTATGGGCGGTAGCGATATCTACTTGCGCGATGTGGCAGAGGTGGTCGACACCATCCAGGAGCGTGGTCAGATGACTTTCACCAATGATGTACGTGGCGCTACCATCATCGTGCAGAAGCAGTCGGGTGCCAACTCGGTAGAGATCTCAAATAAGGTGCTCGAGATGCTGCCCAAGTTGCAGGAGAATCTTCCCGCTGACGTGAAGATTGGCCTCGTGGCCAACACCTCAGAGAATATCGAGAGCTCCATTAGTGGCTTGGCCGAGACTGTGCTCTATGCTCTCTTGTTCGTTGTCGTAGTGGTATTCCTCTTCCTCGGACGTTGGCGTGCTACCTTCGTTATCGCCATTACCATCCCCATCTCACTGGTGGCCTCATTCATCTACTTGGCTATCACTGATGGCTCGCTCAACATGATTTCTTTGGCGTGTCTCTCTATTGCTATCGGTATGGTGGTGGACGATGCCATTGTGGTGCTCGAGAACGTCACTACCCACATTGAGCGTGGTGCCGATCCCAAGCAGGCGGCTATTCATGCAACCAATGAGGTGGCCATCTCCGTTGTCGCTTCTACGCTGACGATGATTGCCGTGTTCTTCCCCATGACGCTGGCTGGTGGCATGATGGGTATGATGTTCAAGCAGTTGGGTTGGATGATGTGTGTTATCCTTACGGTGTCTACCGTATCTGCCCTCACGTTGACTCCGATGCTCTGCTCTCAGATGCTGAAGTTGAAGAAGAAGCACAGCTCGTTCTACAATATCTTCTATGTACCCATCGAACGCATGCTCGATAAGCTCGATGCTTGGTATGGCCGTATGATTGACAAGGCTGTCCGTCATCGTAAGACTATAGTTATCACTTGCGTAGTCCTATGTGTAGGATGCTTCATGACCGCAAAGTTTGTAGGCTCTGAGTTCTTCCCCGCCTCGGATGATAGCCGTCTTACAGTAAAGCTGTACATGCCTATTGGTACTCGTACGGAGCGTACCCACGCTATCACCAAGGAGTTGGCCGACAAATGGCGTGAGGAATTCAAGGATGAGGCTCGTGTGGTAAACTACACCGTAGGTCAGGCCAGTGAGGACAACACCTTTGCATCGATGCAGGACAATGGTAGCCACATCGGCTCGTTCAATATCACTCTCGTTGATCCCGACGAGCGTGAGCGCACCCTCTTCCAGGTATCTGAGATCATCCGTGCCGACCTCAATCGTTATCCAGAGATTGAGAAGTACACTGTGAGTGCTGGTGGTAACTCGGGTATGGGAGGTCAGTCATCTATCGACTATGAGATCTATGGCTACGACTTCGACGCAACTGACAAGGTGGCTCGTGAGCTGCGCAGCGAACTGCTCAAACTCAATGGTGTCAGCGAGGTGCGTATCAGCCGTTCCGACTATCAGCCCGAGATACAGGTCGACTTTGACCGTGAGAAGCTTGCCCGCCATGGCTTGAACCTCTCAACTGCGGCGACTTACCTGCGCAACCGTATCAATGGTTCTACCGCTTCGTTCTATCGTGAAGATGGTGACGAGCACTACATCAAGGTGCGCTATGCCCCTGAGTTCCGCACCAGCATTGAGGATATTGAGAACATCCTTATCTACACTTCTAATGGTGGTTCTGTACGTATCAAGGATGTGGGTACTGTAGTGGAGCGCTTCTCTCCTCCCTCGATTGAGCGCAAAGACCGTGAGCGTGTCAACACCGTGAAGGTCATCATCAATGCTGATGTGCCTATGGGTGTGATTGTAGCTGAGGGTAACAAGATTCTCAAGAAGATGGATATCCCCTTGGGCATCAATGTGAATCTTGCTGGTGACTTTGAGGAGCAGCAGGAGTCGTTCGGCGACCTCGGTCTGCTGGGTGTGCTCATCATCTTGCTCGTGTTCATCGTGTTGGCTTCACAGTTTGAGTCGTTCACCGACCCCTTCATCATCATCACCGCCGTGCCTCTTTCTATTGCGGGTGTAATCCTCGCATTGGCCATCACCGGCACCAGCCTCAATGTGATGAGCCTTATGGGATGTATCATGCTCTTCGGTATCGTGGTGAAGAATGGTATTGTGCTCATCGACTACACCAAGCTCTGCCGCGAGCGTGGTATGGGTGCCATCCAGGCCTCTATCACTGCTGCTAAGAGTCGTCTGCGTCCCGTGCTCATGACCACCCTCACCACCATCCTTGGCATGGTGCCCATGGCGCTCGACCAGGGTGAAGGCTCTGAGATGTGGCGTCCCTTGGGCGTATCTGTAATCGGTGGTCTCACCGTGTCGACCCTTCTTACCTTGATCCTTGTGCCCGTACTCTACTGTATGTTCTGTGGCATAGGGTTCAAGAAGGCTCGTCGCAAACACAGCAAGCAGCTCGCCCTCGATGCCTATTGGGAAGAGAACAAGGGCTCGATGATCAAGAGCAAGAAGAGAAGAAGAAAAGAGTGATACTAATTCTGAATTCTGAATTTTGAATTCTTTGCATGTCTATCGTTTTCATGCGGAGCCCATTCAGAATTCAGAATTCAAAATTCAAAACTATACAACGTATGAAATCCGTATTTATCGCCTACGATCAGGCCTATCAAGAGAAGATACTCTTTACGCTCGACCACATGAACTGCCGTGGTTTCTCCATGTTCCCCCAGGTGCAGGGACGTGGCAGCAAGACTGGTGAGCCCCACTATGGCAGTCACGCGTGGCCCTCTATGTGTTCGGCAATCCTCACTGTGGTGCGCGACGAGCAGGTAGACCCTCTGCTGGCCGAGTTGCACCGCATCGACATGGAGACTGAGCGTCTTGGCCTCAGAGCTTTTGTGTGGGATGTAGAGAAGACCATCTAATCCAAAGTGTAAAAAATGTATAATTACGGGCATATTTGCGTTAATATTCAGATAAAAAGCGTAAATTTGTCCGTTTTTTTAAATCAATTAATATAAGATATGGATAAATTTAGCTACGGACTTGGTCTTGGTATTGGCCAGCAGCTGCTCTCTATGGGTGCAGAGGTGAGTGTTGATGACTTTGCTCAAGCTATCCGTGATGTGTTGGAAGGTAAAGAGACTGCACTCAGCTTTGCTGAGGCGCAACAGATTGTAAACAATCATTTCGCAGAGATGGAAAAGCAAGCTCACGCGGCTGCTATCGAGCAGGGCGAGATGTTCCTCAAGATGAACAAGGAGCGTGCAGGCGTGGTAACTCTCGAGAGTGGATTGCAGTACGAGGTGTTGGCTACAGGTACAGGCCGCAAGCCTAAGGCTACCGACAGAGTGCGTTGCCACTACGAAGGTCGCTTGGTCGACGGTGCGATGTTTGACAGCTCTATTCAGCGTGGCGAGCCCGCAGTGTTCGGTGTGAATCAGGTGATTGCCGGATGGGTTGAGGCATTGCAGCTCATGAGCGAGGGCGATAAGTGGAAGCTCTACATCCCCTACAACTTGGGCTATGGTGAGCAGGGCGCAGGCGGTGCTATCCCTCCCTACAGCACATTGGTGTTCGAGGTAGAGTTGCTCGAGGTGTTGTAAATGGCCATAGGCGATTAGGTGCATCCTGATTGCTGATTCCAAATAGTATAATTATAAATCATAGATAAAGACATGAAGAAGACTATTTTTTCTGTAATGATGGCCTTTGCAGCGGGCCTGTTTGTAAGCTGCACTACAGCTGCTCCCAAGGTAACCCTTCAGGGAGCCAGTGCATCAGACTCATTGGCCTATGCTTTTGGTGTGGCTCAGTCACAAGGTGCGAAGGATTACTTGGCGGGTCGTATGGGTGTGGACACAACCTATATGAACAAGTTTGTTGAGGGCGTTATCGACGGTGCTAATGCCGATGGCAAGAAGAACGCTTACTTTGTCGGTGAGATGATTGGTCAGCAGGTGGTCAATGAGATTATCCCTGCTGTGAACAGAGAGTTGTTTGCAGACAAGGAGGGCAAAGGACTCAACGAGAAGAAGTTTACCCGTGCATTCCTTTCTGGCGTAACAGAAAAGGGCATGAAGATGACCCTTGATGAGGCACAGGCTCAGGCGATGTCTCTCATGACCACCATCAGAGAGAACAATGACTCTACTGCAAGCCTCAAGGCCGAGATCGACTCTTTGTCCGATGCGATGGGCTTGGCACAGACACAGGGCTTGAAGAATTATGTTGTCCGTGCCATGGGTGTAGATACCCTCTACTATAGCGAGTTTGCTAAGGGTGTCAAGGCTGGTATCAAGATTGGTGAGAGCGCCAAGATGGATGCGTTCTTTGCTGGTGTTGGCGTAGGTCAGGGCATGGTGCATCAGACCATACCTGCTCTCAGCCGCGAGTTCTTTGGCAATGAGGCGGAGCTTATCAGTAAGGACTATCTTTTGGCTGGTTTCGTTGCTGGTGCCACAGAGAAGAAGCTTCTCATCCACCCCATGGAGGCTCAGCAGATGTTTGTAGCTTTGATGGATAAGGTTCAGGCCGAGCGTATGGAGGCTCAGTTTGGTGCCAACAGAGCACAGGGCGTAGCTTACCTTGACTCTATCGCTCAGACTGAGGGTGTGGTGAAGACCGAGAGTGGTCTCTGCTGCAAGGTCCTCAAGGCTGGCAAGGGCGCTGTGCCCACCTCTACCGATAAGGTGAAGGTTCACTACCGCGGTACACTCATCGATGGCACTGAGTTTGATAGCTCATACAGCCGTAACGAGCCCTCTACCTTCCGTGCCGATCAGGTGATTGCTGGATGGACCGAGGCGCTCACCATGATGCCCGTTGGCTCAAAGTGGATGCTCTATATCCCTCAGGAGCTTGCGTATGGCGATCGCGATTTGGGCACCATCAAGCCCTTCTCTGCTCTCGTGTTTGAGGTAGAGTTGCTCGAGATTGAGAAGTAAAAAAACTTTACAGTGAAGAGTTAAGAGGGAAGAGTTGGCTCCGCGATGTTCACACTCTTCCCTCTTTCTTTTTCCCTCTTCCCCTTTTCCTTTTTCCCCTTTTCCTCAAAATGTCCACCATCATCTATCCCTCTCCGATCTTTGGCCCCATCAGAAGCCGCCGCTTAGGGGTCTCCTTGGGTATCAACTTATTGCCTGGCGACGGCAAGGTGTGTACGTTTGACTGCATCTACTGCGAGTGTGGTCTCAATGCCGAGCGTCGCCCCAAGCAGAAGCTGCCTACACGTAGCGAGGTGGCTATGGCCTTGGAGCAGAAGCTGCAGCAGATGCAAGCCGAGGGAGTGGCTCCCGACGTGCTGACCTTTGCTGGCAATGGAGAGCCTACGGCACATCCCGACTTTGCAGGCATCATCAGCGACACCTTGGCCTTGCGTGACCGCTACTTCCCTCGGGCCAAGGTGAGCGTGCTGACCAATGGCACCCGCATCGGCCATGCCGAGGTGTTTGAGGCTCTGAGGCTGGTCGACAACAATATTGTGAAGCTCGACACCGTAGATGCCGACTATATCGCTCGTGTAGATCGTCCTGTGGGCCGATACGACCTCCCGCATCTCCTCGAGTGTATGCAAGCCTTTGCGGGGCGCTGCGTCGTGCAGACCCTGTTCATGAAGGGGGTGGACGATCAGGGTATGTCGGTCGATAACACTTCGGACCAGTATGTGCTCCCATGGCTCGATGCGGTGGAGCGTATCGCTCCGCGCGAGGTGATGATCTATACGATTGATAGGGAAACCCCTATGCAGGGCCTTCGCAAAGCCACTCCCGAAGAGCTGGATGGTATTGTCGAGCGTTTGCGGCAGCGGGGCATCAAGGCATCAGCGTCGTATTGAATACATGTCGTAGGATAAGCTGTCGTTTCGAGACGAGCTCCTAAAGCAATGAGCGAGGGTACTCTGTGTATCCTCGCTCATTCCGTGTATGTGTAGGTTCTTTTTTATGTTGTCCTCTTAGTACTGCTCCTTCTCGTTGGGGAAGTCGCCACTCTTCACATCCTCCACGTAGTGCCCTACGGCCTCCGTCACGATGGTGAAGAGGTCGGCATAGCGGCGCAGGAATCGGGGGCTGAAGTCATTGGTCATGCCCAGCATGTCTGTGATCACCAGCACCTGACCATCGACATTGCCTCCTGCTCCGATGCCGATGACGGGGATGGTCAGCTCCTTGGCTACGCGCTCGGCAAGGCTTGCGGGTATCTTCTCCAGCACGATGCCGAAGCATCCCGCCTCTTCGAGCTTCTTGGCATCCTGGATGAGCTTCTCGGCCTCGGCCTCCTCCTTGGCGCGGACGGCATAGGTGCCAAACTTATTGATCGACTGTGGCATCAGTCCCAGGTGTCCCATGACAGGGATGCCTGCTGCGAGGATACGCTTCACCGAGGGGAGTATCTCCTCACCACCTTCGAGCTTGAGTGCGTCGGCATGGGTGATCTTCATCATGTGTATGGCGTTGTTGACCGCCTCGATGTCGCTTGCCTGGTAGGTGCCGAAGGGCATGTCCACCACTACGAGAGCGCGCTGCACGGCCTTCACTACCGATTTGCCGTGATAGATCATCTGGTCCAGTGTGATGGGGAGTGTGGTCACGTTGCCCGCCACCACGTTGGAGGCCGAGTCGCCCACGAGGATGATGTCCACTCCTGCGCGGTCTACGAGCGAGGCCATCGTGTAGTCGTATGAGGTGAGCATCGAAATCTTTTCTCCTCGCTGTTTCATCTCTAGCAGTCGGTGCGTAGTCACCTTGCGTCTGTCGTCGCTGATGTATGCCATAGCTGTATCTCTATTTTTTGTTAATTGTATAAAAAAGAAAAAGGAAACACACGAGTGTGTCTCCTTTTTTGGGGTGGTGCCACCAGGAATCGAACCGGGGACACAAGGATTTTCAGTCCTTTGCTCTACCAACTGAGCTATGGCACCTCCTTGATTGCGGATGCAAAGGTACTGCTTATTTTTGAATCTGCAAATGAAAAACGAAAAAAAATGCCAAACACCCCTAATTTTTCTGTAAAAAGCCCTCTCTTGGGGGTTGTCCATGGCTCAATAGGCGCAAAAATCGCCCCATCCGATGTCATCGCGTCTTGCCCTTTGTCTGCTCCCGAGGGGTGGGGCGCCCTGCTTTTTTGCTTGTTTGTGCAGATTTTCTCATGCTCGATGCTGCAAGTAAACTTGGTTTGTCTTCGCTAAATCGATTTTTTGCACTAAATTTGTACCCAAAATATAAGAATTCAAAAACTTAAATGATTACACTTGATCAACTGAAGGATATTAAGGAGCGCACCGAGGCGCTCAATCGCTATCTGGCTATCGAGGACAAGCAGATCCAGGTAGAGGAGGAACAGCTGCGCACCCAGGTCCCCGGATTCTGGGACGATGCCAAGAAGGCCGAGGCGCAGATGAAGAAGGTGAAGGAACTGCAGGCATGGATTGATGGCTACAAGCGTGTGAAGAGTCTCTCCGATGAGGTCGAGGTGGCCTTCGAGTTTTGCAAGGATGAGCTCATCACCGAGGGCGAGCTCGATGCTGCTTATGCCACTGCACTGGAGGCTGTCGAGGAGCTGGAGCTGAAGAACATGCTCCGCGAGGAGGCCGACAACATGGACTGTGTGCTCAAGATCAACGCCGGTGCTGGCGGCACCGAGGCGCAAGACTGGGCTTCGATGCTCATGCGTATGTATATGCGCTGGGCCGAGACCAATGGCTACAACCTCCGCATCTCCACCCTGCAGGATGGTGATGAGGCTGGCATCAAGACCGTGACGATGGAGCTCGAGGGTCCCTTCGCCTATGGTTACCTGAAGAGTGAGAATGGTGTGCACCGCCTTGTGCGCGTGTCTCCTTATAACGCGCAGGGTAAGCGCATGACCTCGTTTGCATCGGTCTTCGTCACTCCGCTCATCGATGACAGCATCGAGATTGAGATCAATCCTGCGCTGCTCTCGTGGGACACCTTCCGAAGCGGTGGTGCCGGTGGTCAGAACGTGAACAAGGTGGAGTCGGGTGTCCGTCTGCGCTATCAATACACCGACCCCTACACCGGTGTGCAGGAGGAGATCATGATTGAGAACACCGAGACCCGCGACCAGCCCAAGAACAAGGAGAACGCCCTGCGCCTGCTCCGCTCACAGCTCTACGACCGCGAGCTGCAGCACCGCATGGAGGAGCAGGCCAAGGTCGAGGCAGGCAAGAAGAAGATCGAGTGGGGCTCACAGATCCGCAGCTACGTCTTCGATGACCGCCGTGTCAAGGACCACCGCACGGGTCATCAGACCTCCGATGTGGGTGGCGTGATGGATGGTAAGATTGACGGCTTCATCAAGTCGTACCTCATGTCAAACTCTTCGGAGGAGGCGTAAGGGCCTGTCTTAGGAGATAAAGGTGGTTGAATGGAGATCAATGGAGTTAGAGGGAGATAAAAGGAGATAAATGCCGATAGTTTCATCGCGCGTAAAAACTATTGGCCTTTATCTACCCAAGGAGCGGAGCGACTATCTCCCTCTAACTCCATTTAACTCCCCTTAATGCCCCCTAAAAAATAAGCATCGCACCAATGAGAAACAAGTACAGTAGACACAGCGCCATACGCGTCATCATCGCCGGGCAGCGCATCAGCTGCCAGGATGAGCTGCTGCAGCAGCTCTTGGTGCTCGGCTACGAGTGCACCCAGGCCACGCTCTCGCGCGACCTCAAGGAGCTCGAGGTGACCAAGGAGGTGGTGGGTGGCGAGAGCATCTATCTGTTGCCCGACAGCCCCTTGCATCCCCGTGCCGATGTGCCCTATGGCATACAGCTGCGTGGTGGGGTGCAGTCCATCGCCTTCTCGGGCAATGTCGCCGTACTCAAGACCCGCAGGGGCTATGCGCGAGGCATCGCCGTCGACATCGACCGCTGCGGCCTGCGCACCGTGCTGGGCACCGTGGCTGGCGACGACACCATCCTCCTCGTCATCGGTGAGGGCTATGCGAAGAGCGATGTGCTCACCGAGTTGGAGGGCATCATCCCCGATATTATGACACTGATTCCCATGGAAACAAAACTATTGAAATCACTATGATAAAAACTGGAATTATAGAAGGTGCCGGCTTCACCGGAGGCGAGCTCATACGCCTGTTGCTCAATCACCCCGACGTGCAGCTCATGTTCATCACGGGCCGCGGCAATAGCGGGCAGAAGATACACGAGGTGCACCGCGGCCTCTATGGCGAGACCGAGCTGACCTTCTCCGAGGAACCCGAGCTGGACAAGATAGACCTGCTCTTCCTCATCACCTCAGCCGAGGAGAGCCGTCAGTTTATGGAGACCGCCGTGATTCCCGAGCGCCTCAAGATCATCGACTTCTCGCGCAACTACCGCCTCAAGGGCAACGACAAGGAGTTCATCTACGGCCTCCCCGAGCTCAATCGCCGCGCCATCTGCAAGAGCCGCTTCGTGGCCAACCCCGGCAACTTCGCCTCCTGCATCACCCTGGGCCTGCTCCCCTTGGCCAAGAACCTCATGCTCACCGACGACATCTACGTCCACGCCATCATCGGCAGCACGGGCACGGGTCACAAGGCCTCGTCGCAGACCACCTTCAGCTGGCGCAACGACAATGTGAGCATCTACAAGCCCTTCGTGCATCAGCACCTGCCCGAGATACGCGAGTCGCTCGAGCAGCTCCAGAGCAGCTTCAAGGCAAACATCCACTTCGTGCCCTACCGTGGCAACTTCACCCGCGGCATCTTCTGCACCATCATGGTCAAGAACAAGGTGTCCATCGAGGAGCTCACCCAGCTCTACACCGACTACTATGCCAAGGACTCGTTCACCCATATCACCCCCGACAACATCGACCTCAAGCAGGTGATCAACACCAACAAGTGCCTCATCCACCTCGAGAAGCATGGCGACATGCTGCTCATCACCTCGTGCATCGACAACTTGCTCAAGGGCACCAGCGGCCAGGCCGTACACAACATGAACCTCCTCTTCAACCTCGAGGAGACCACGGGACTGAACCTCAAGGCGACGGCATACTAATTGAAAGTTGAAAATTGAAAATTGAAAATTGAAAATTAAAAGTTTACGAACGGCACTATGAACCATAGAAGACTCTTCTCCAGCATCGCAATGCTCCTCTGCCTCAGCCTGAGCATCATGGCCAAGGCCCCGAAGTATGTGTTCTACTTCATCGGCGATGGCATGGGCTTGAACCAAGTGGTTGCCACCCAGTACTACCTCCGCTCATGTCAGGGCGAGCTGGGCATCACGCCCCTTGGCTTCGCACAGTTCCCCTACACCGGCATCGCCACCTCCTACTCGGCGAGCAGCGATGTCACCGACTCAGCTGCTGGCGGCACCGCCCTGGCCACAGGGCACAAGACCTACAATGGCGCCATCGGTGTCGACGTCGATGGCCGTGCCGTGACGAGCATTGCCGAGCTGGCCCACCGCTCGGGAGCCAAGGTAGGCATCGCCACGAGCGTCACCATCAACCACGCCACCCCCGCGTCGTTCTACGCCCATCAGCCCAGTCGCAACGACTACTACGAGATAGGCACCCAGCTCGCCGCCTCGGGCTTCGAGTTCTTTGCCGGAGGCGACTTTGCCGAGAAGGTCAACTCCTCTGACCCCTCTGCGCCACACCTATATAATATCACGCGCGAGGCAGGCTATGCCATCGCCCGTGGCTACGACGAGTATGAGGCGCTGTCCGCCGATGCCGACAAGGTGCTGCTCATCCAGAAGGCCGACATGGTCGAGGAGGCGCTCCCCTATGCCATCGATGCCCGCGAGGGCGACCTCACGCTCACCCAGGTGACCACCGCAGCCATCGACCACCTCTACGACAAGCGTCACAAGGAGGGCTTCTTCCTCATGGTCGAGGGCGGCAAGATAGACTATGCCTGCCATGCCAACGACGCTGCCACAGCGCTGCGCGAGGTGGTCGACTTCGACCGTGCCATCGGCGTAGCCTATGACTTCTACCTCCAGCACCCCAAGGAGACCCTCATCATCATCACTGCCGACCACGAGACGGGCGGCATGACCCTCGGCAACGGCTCCTACGCGCTCAACTTCAAGGCCTTGCAGGCGCAGCAGGTGAGCCAGCCGGGCTTCTCGCGCATCGTCAACCGCATGCGCCACGAGAGCCGCGACGCCGTCACCTGGGAGCAGATGCAGCAGGCCTTGAGAGCCAACTTCGGCTTCTGGGACACCATCCCCCTCAGCGAGCGCGACGAGCAGGCCCTGCGCAGCGAGTATGAGCGCTCCTTCCAGGGCGACCGCAATGTGAAGATGGCCGAGAGCCTCTACTACCGCGACGAGCCCATCGCAGCCTTGGCCGTGCGCATCCTCAACCGCATCGCCATGGTGTCGTGGCCCGTAGGGTCCCACACCGCAGCCTACGTCCCCATATTTGCCGTGGGCAACGGTGCTGAGCATTTCTGCGGTCAGATGGACAACACCGATATCCCCAAGCGCATCGCCAAGGTGGCGGGTTATGTTAAATAAGGAGATAAAAGGGAGATAAATGGAGTTAAAAGGAGATAAAGGCCAAATGTTCGAACCATCGAAAAGTTTCACAGACCTTGTCGTATGGCGCAGGGCACACGAGTTTGTGCTGAATGTCTACAAGGTGACGAGGACCTTTCCGATAGAGGAACGTTATGCCCTATGCTCTCAATTCCAACGCGCTGCTACATCTGTCCCTGCCAACATTGCCGAGGGCTACAAGAA
>JAEIGA010007105.1_pt1 | contig 17028 bp, 13 predicted proteins | sample 9270691 | NCBI WGS metagenome assembly JAEIGA01 (sample SAMN17057246, study PRJNA624740) | gut metagenome | biome: biome; isolation source: fecal sample | host: Bos grunniens | place: China: Xizang | collected 2019
CAAAAATGTGATAAGGCAGGGGATACCGTAAAGCCTGAAGATATCATCGAGGTTCGCGGAGATAAACTTAAATACGTTAGTCGTGGCGGACTTAAATTAGAAAAGGCAATGCAATGTTTTGGTATTACTTTGAACGATTGCATTTGCGCTGATATCGGCGCTTCAACGGGTGGATTTACTGATTGTATGCTTCAAAATGGCGCTAAAAAAGTTTATGCAATTGACGTAGGTTACGGTCAACTTGCTTGGAAATTAAGATGTGATGAAAGAGTAGTAAATCTGGAACGTACTAATTTCAGATACGTGACTAACGAACAGGTTGATTTGCCGCTCGATTTTGCAAGTGTTGACGTATCGTTTATTTCTTTATCACTGATTTTACCGGTTATGCGAACTTTAATGAAAGACGGAGCAAGAGCTGTTTGTCTTATCAAACCTCAATTTGAAGCAGGTAAGGAAGGCGTTGGTAAAAAAGGTGTCGTCAGAGATAAAAACGTCCATATAGCTGTTATTGAGAAGATTTTCGGATTATTAGAAGAAAATTTATTTACGCTTTTAGGCCTTACTTTTTCGCCTGTAAAGGGACCCGAGGGCAATATAGAATATCTTTGCTATATTGAAAAAAGCGATACTTATGAATTAAAAACCGACGTTACGGCTGAACAGGTCGTAAACGAATCGTATAATGAATTAAACTAGACGGAGAGAATTTATGATTGTTGGATTATTACCTAATCTCGATAAACGTGGTGTTGTTGAGGTGTTGGAAAACCTTAAACCGATTTTACGCGAAAACGGTATGAAGGCTTATTTGCCCGATTACATTTCTTTTTCGGGATACGAATCGGTAAAAGAAGAAGAACTATTTAAAATGAGCGAAGTTCTTGTTACCGTTGGCGGTGACGGTACAATAATGCGCTACGCCAAGATTGCTGCTTTGTATGATAAGCCCATATTGGGCATTAATGCCGGCAGACTTGGTTTTTTGGCTAATCTTGAAGCAAATCAAATTAATTTAATCAGCAAACTTAAAAACGGTGACTATGATACCGAAAAGCGTATGACACTTTCTGTAATTGCTAAAGAGAATGGTGAAACGGTCGGAGAATTCACAGCTGTTAATGATGCTGTTATTTCCAGTGGCTTTATGTCTAGACTTATTGATGTTTCTGCATATATTGATTATGAGCCTATAACTTATAGGGCAGACGGACTTATAGTTTCAACTCCAACGGGTTCTACTGCTTATTCAATGTCTGCCGGCGGACCGATAATTGATCCTGCTATAAACAATATTATTTTAACTCCTATTTGTTCTCATTCTTTAAGCGCTAAGCCGATCATTTTAAGCGGTGATACAACAGTAAAATTCAAGGCTTTTTCAATGAAGAAAAGTGACGTATATCTGCTTATTGATGGAAGAAGATGTTTTACTATAAAACCATATACTGAACTTTACGTAACTAAATCTGCTAAGGATATCAAGCTTATAAAACTTACCAAGCGTTCTTTCTATAAAACTCTTTCTGAAAAATTCAAATAAAGGCGGAAGTAAATAATGAAAAACAAGCGTCAAGAAAAAATACTTGAACTAATCAGAGAAAAAGCTTTTTACACTCAAGATGAATTGCAAGAAGAACTCAACAGTTTAGGTTATAACGTAACTCAATCTACTGTTTCGCGTGATATTAAGCAACTTCGCATAGTTAAAGCGTTGGATTCTTTTGGTAATTACAGATACGTATCGCAAATCGTAGATACTCATTCGGGTGAAAGGGAATTTGATTCATACTATAAAGAAATTTTTTCTCGCTCCGTTATAAAAGTTGATTACGCCTATAACGATATTGTAATAAAATGCTATGCCGGTATGGCAAGCGGTGCCTGTGTTGCTGTTGATTATTTCTTTTCAGGAATGATTATGGGAAGTCTTGCTGGCGACGATACAATTTTGATAATAACCAAAAATCCCGAAATAGCACGTCAACTTGCCGATAAATTGCTTGATATGTGTTCTAAAGATCGCTAAAAAGGATGGTTAAATATGCTCAAATATTTGCATATTGAAAATATTGCCGTTATTGAACGAGCAGGAATAGAATTCACAGACGGTTTTAACGTACTAACGGGTGAAACCGGTGCCGGAAAATCAATTATTATTGATTCTCTTTATGCTGTTTTGGGTTTTAGAACCTCTAAAGAATTAATAAGAAACGGGTGTGAAAATGCTTTTGTTTCTGCCGTATTTTCCTTTGATAGCAATGAGTTGTTAGAATTATTTTCTGAAATTGGTGTAAAACCGGATGATGACGGGAATTTTGTTATTGAAAGAAAACTTAGCGTTTCGGGTTCGGGATATATAAAAATCAACGGTGTTCCTGTAAGCTCATCTACTATTAAAAACTTTTCACCATATCTTCTTAATATTCACGGTCAGCACGATAATCAAACCTTGCTTAATCCCGATAATCATTATCTTTACATAGACATGATTGCCGATAACGACGATATTTTAAGTGAGTACCGTCAAGAATTTTCTAATTTTAACAGTATTAGAAGCAGACTAAAAAGTCTAGAAATGGATGAAGATGAAAAACTACGAAAAATAGACGTTTTAAAATATCAAATTAACGAAATTTCCGAAGCGGATCTTAAAATAGGTGAAATCGAAGAATTAAAAGAAAAATTAAGTGTTGCCAGAAGCGTTGGTAAAAGAATAAAGGATATAAAGTCGGTTCTTTCTCTTCTGAAAAACGATGACGAAAACGGCGGTGCGTGTGAAGCATTAAAAACTGCCGTTCACTTACTAAGCGTTATGGATGATAAAAAGAGTGAAAAGGATTATAGTTTTTTGCTAGATGCTCTTGAAAACGTTAATAACGTTGTATCATCTTTAGAAGGTTACGTTGAAGAACTTAATGGGGACGGTTACGACGTAAACTTTATCGAAGACAGACTTGCTGTTATTTCTACTCTTTCTGCTAAATACGGAAAAGATGAAACTGAAATTTTTAAGTTTTTAGAAAAAGCGCAAAATGAACTTAATTCGATTTTGTTTAATGATGAAGAATATGAGAAACTTGAAAATCAACTTGAAATTTCGCAGGAAAGACTTATTAAACTTGCTGAAAAGTTAACATCTTCGCGTATTAAAGCAGCTTTGATTTTTGAGAAAAAGGTTAAGAACGTTCTAGCGTGTCTAAATATGCCCAACGTATGTCTGAAAGTAGAGCGTAGTATGGGACGATATAATAAAAACGGTTGCGACGAAATTCAGTTTTTGTTTTCTGCCAATGCAGGTGAAGATAGTAAGCCTCTTTCTAAAATCGCTTCAGGCGGTGAACTTTCGCGCGTTATGCTTGCGATAAAGAGTGTTCTTAGTGAAAAAGATAACGTTGATACCTTAATTTTTGATGAAATTGATTCGGGTATAAGTGGTCGAACAGCCGATATGGTCGGCGTTCAACTGGAAAAGGTAGCAACGTCACATCAGGTTATTTGCGTAACGCATCTTGCTCAAATCGCCGTCACCGCAAAAACTCATTTACTTATTGAAAAGGCTCAAAAGGACGGTAGAACTTATACTGACGTTACTTCTGTTTCGGGCGAAGAAAGAGTATATGAAATAGCTAGAATTATGAGCGGTTCAAACGTTAGTGATAACGTTCTCGCTTCTGCAAGAGAATTGCTTAAAATGTAAAAAAATAAAGCCGTAGTTTTGCTACGGCTTTATTTTATGTTAATATATCAAAAAGTATATCGGTATTTTCGTCGCTATATTCAATTTCGCTTGAAAATATTCGCGCATTTTCGTTTATATCGGTTCCAAATGAAGCTATTATATACGTGGCAAGTACACAAAATTCAAGGCTTTCAGTGTGAAGGTGTCGGAATATAAAATAATCAAAAATACGTTTGAATTTAACTTTATCAAAAAGATTAACTTCACTTATTTTTCTGGTGTCAGTTTTTAATACGCTTAGCACGGTATCTCTGTTTATATTCAACTTTTCCATATTATTTAAAACAGAATATAGTTCATTTAAAGTGATAGCGGGGAGAAGCAACATAAATTCTTCGGGTTGTTTTTTTAAGATATTGTTTCTTAAATTAAAAAATTCGTTTTCTTCAGTATTCTCTTTTTCATTGTATTTTTCTATTTCAATAAGGTTAAAATCATTATTTAAAATAAGATCGACCGCTGCTTCGCAGCACATACCAAGACCAATTTCAGTCCTGCTTTCAAAAAAATTACGAAAGCGAGGGTGATCAGAGCAAATCTGACAAAGATTATCTTCACCGTAACAACTGATTATTTCACACAAATTGCTGTTATTCAAGAAAGGACAACGATCATTATCGTCTAGTTTGAAATGCGGTGTAGGTGAAATTTCGATGTGTTTTATAACGTCACATTTATCTTTATAAAAGTTCATAGTATCGTCGTCAATATCTATTTCCCATCCGATACAGCAATTATTTTTACACTTATCGGCGATGCATTTGAATTTGCTATAATAATCAGGTGCAAAAAGTGACATAAATTTATCTCCGTATCTTGTAAATTGTTTATTTATATGTTATCATAATTGATAGATTTTTCAAGGAGTATTTTTATGCCGTTTTTACCAATATGTAAAAAAGATATATTAAAGTCCGGATTTAATGAGCCTGACTTTATAATTGTTACAGGGGATGCTTACGTCGATCATCCCTCTTTTGGTACTGCAATAATTTCCAGAGTTCTTCAAAGTAAGGGCTTTAACGTTTGTATTTTATCTCAACCAAGAAAAGATGAAGACTACCTGCAGTTCGGTGTACCAAAACTTGGCTTTTTGGTTAATAGCGGCAACATTGACTCTATGGTGGCTCATTATACGGCCGCTAAGAAAAGACGTAGCGATGACGCCTATACACCCGGCGGAAAATCAGGAGCTCGTCCTGATAGAGCGGTTATTGTATATACTAAAAAAATCAGAAGTCTTTTTGGTGACGTGTTTATCGGTATCGGTGGTATCGAAGCATCTCTTCGGCGGTTTGCTCATTACGATTATTGGGACGACAAAGTTCGCCCTTCGGTTTTAATTGATTCAACAGCCGATATTTTGATGTACGGTATGGGTGAAAAACATATTGTAGAAATTGCGAGCAGACTCAAAAACGGCGAAAATAAGAAAAAATTAACCGATATTAAGGGCACCTGCTACTGTGTAAAAACGGCAGATTATCAGCCTATGTCGGTTAAGGAATGTCCGTCATTTAAAGAAGTCAGCGAATTGAGTGAGAATGGCAAAAGAAATTATGCTAAGGCTACTAAAATCCAACAGAGTGAGCAAGATGCGGTAAGAGGAAAAACCATTATTCAGCGTCATGGCGAACTAATTTTAGTTCAAAACCCACCCATGCCGCCGCTTTCAACCGAAGAAATGGATGAAGTCTATTCCTTGCCATTTATGAGAGATTATCATCCTTCATATAAAGCTTTGGGTGGTGTGCCCGGTATCGAAGAAGTAAAATTTTCTGTTATTCATAATAGAGGCTGTTATGGTGCGTGCAATTTTTGTTCACTTGCTTTTCATCAGGGTAGAACTATATCTGTCAGAAGCCACTCTTCTATTATTGAAGAGGTTGAAAAAATCTCACGTATGGAGGATTTTAAGGGATACATTCACGACGTTGGCGGTCCTACGGCAAATTTCCGTGCGCCATCTTGCCAAGCACAGCTAAAAAGGGGAGTATGCGCCGATAAAAAATGTCTTGCTCCCGATATTTGTCCTGCAGTCGAGGTTGACCACAGCGATTATTTATCCTTGCTACGTAAAATAAGAAAAATAGACGGTATAAAAAAGGTGTTTATCCGTTCGGGAATACGCTTCGATTATCTTTTGGCTGATAAGGATGAAAGTTTCTTTAAGGAACTTGTTAAATATCACACCAGCGGTCAGTTAAAGGTTGCTCCGGAACACTGTTCCAATAACGTTTTAAAGTATATGGGTAAACCTGACGTTAGTGTGTATAACCGTTTTAAGAATCGCTTTTATGAGCTTACTGAAAGTATGGGTAAAAAGCAATATTTAGTTCCATATTTAATGTCCTCCCATCCGGGAAGTACAATAAACGATGCTATTGAACTAGCTTTGTTTTTAAAGAAAGAGGGACTCCATCCCGAACAGGTACAGGATTTTTACCCAACCCCTGGCACTGTTTCTACCTGTATGTTCTATACAGGACTCGATCCTATGACTATGAAAGAGGTTTACGTTCCTAAAACTATGGAGGAAAAAGCGGAACAACGCGCACTTTTGCAGTATTTTAAAACCGAAAATAAGGATATTGTCAGAAAAGCGTTAAAAAAAGCAGGAAGATTTGATTTAATCGGCAACGGAAAAAATTGCTTGGTTACTGATAATAAACTGAAATTTGATAAGAAACACAAAACCATAAGAAATATTAATAAAAAGAGTGTTAAAAAATGAAAAAATCATATATGTTTGCAGGAATTTCAATTTTAATATGGTCAACTATTGCAACGATCGCAAAACTTTTGCTTGGGGCTCTCAGCAATTTTCAAGTATTGTTTGTAAGTTGCTTTTTCGCTTTTATGTTTTTGCTGGTTGTAAATATAATTACCGGTGACATCAAAAAACTAAAAGGATATAGGTTTAAAGATTTTATTGTTACTACTTTAGTCGGTCTTCCCGGTACTTTTCTTTATCAGATTTTTTACTATGCGGGTACAGCACGTATGCCTGCATCTCAAGCGTTTATAGTTAATTATTTATGGCCTATAATGGGTGTAGTTTTTGCAATAATTATACTACGTGAAAAACTCAATTTACGTAAAGTAATTGCAATAATTATGTCTTTTTTGGGAGTTGTAATTGTAACGTGCAGAGATTTGGCTCATTTTGATAAAGCAATTATCATGGGCGCGCTTTTCTGCGTTCTTGGTGCTATTTCCTACGGAGCTTTTACTGCATTGACTCAGCTTACGAATTATGACAAAAAGATTTCCTCAATGATCTATTATTTTAATACTTTTTTACTTACAGGTATTTGGATTTTGATAACTAAAGATTTTTTTACCATCAATTTGTTAAGCACCATAGGTCTTGCTTATAATGGTATATTCTGTCTTGCTGTTGGAACAACTTGTTGGGCATTGGCTTTAGAAAATGGAAAAACTGCTAAAATAGCTAATCTTGCTTACATAACTCCATTTTTATCGCTAATTTGGACTGCTATATTTCTAAAAGATAAAATCAGACCCGAAATGATACTTGGTCTTATAGTAATCGTATTAGGGATTTTGATACAGCTAAAAAAGGATAAAAAAGAGTAACAGATAAGTCTAAATTATATTTGACAATAATGCTTAATTATAGTAATATAATATATAATAAAACAGAAGGGCAGGATGTGTATGAAACCGATATATAAACGTGTACTTCTAAAGCTTTCAGGCGAAGCGCTTGCAGGTGCAAAAGGAAGTGGACTTGACTTCGATAAGGTTGTTGAAGTTTGCGAAAGTATTAAAAAATGCGTGGATATGGGCGTGGAAATAGCCATCGTTGTAGGTGGCGGTAATTTTTGGCGTGGCAGAAGCAGTGGCAAAATGGACAGAACCAGAGCAGATCATATGGGTATGCTTGCAACAAGCATAAACGCTTTGGCAGTTGCTGACGGTCTTGAGCAGGTAGGTGTTACAGCTAGAGTTCAGACCGCTATCGAAATGCGTCAGATAGCCGAACCTTATATCAGAAATAAAGCAGTAAGACATCTTGAGAAGGGTAGAGTTGTTGTTTTTGGTTGCGGAACAGGTAATCCTTTCTTTTCAACTGATACTGCAGCAGCACTCAGAGCTGCCGAAATTGATGCTGATGTAATCTTTAAGGCAACCAACGTTGACGGTGTTTACGACAGCGACCCCAAAAAGAATCCCGATGCAGTTAAATTTGATACACTTTCACATCTTGACGTTCTTCAAAAAGAACTTCACGTTATGGATAGTACCGCCGCTTCTCTTTGTATGGATAACGGCATTGAAATTTTAGTGTTTAACCTTGATAATCCCGACAATATCGTTCGCGCTATGGTTGGAGAAAACATTGGTACGGTTGTAAAATAATATATTTGGAGGATATTTATGGATAACTTAATTAAAAACACAGAAGAGAGAATGGATAAGTCCCTTGACGCTCTCGACAGAGATTATAAAGCAGTAAGAGTAGGCAGAGCAAATGCTTCTGTTCTTGACAGAGTAAATGTTGACTATTACGGTGTTCCTACTCCCGTACAGCAGATGGCTGCTATTTCTATGCCCGAACCCAGAATACTTATGATTAAGCCCTGGGATGCTTCTACTTTGAAGGATATTGAAAAGGCTATTCTTACTTCTGATATCGGTATTAATCCTCAGAATGACGGTACTGCTATTCGTCTAAATTTCCCGCCTCTTACCGAGGAAAGAAGAAAAGAGATCGTTAAAGAAGTTAAGAAAATGGCTGAGGACGGAAAGGTAGCAGTTCGTAATATCAGACGTGATGCTCTTGAAAAATTAAAGGGATTAAAAAAGAATAATGAAATCACCGAAGACGATGAAAAGAACGGTGAAAAGAAAATTCAGAACCTCACCGATAAATACTGCAAAGAAATCGACGCTTTGGAAGCTATTAAAGAAAAAGAAGTAATAGAGATTTAAGTTATGTTTTTTAAGAAAAAGATTAATGATACGCCCCGGAATATTCCGGGGCATATTGCCATTATAATGGACGGTAACGGCAGATGGGCAAAGAATAAGGGGTTGCCTAGAAAATTTGGTCATATAGAAGGCGCCAAAAAGTTCAAAGAAATAGCTCGTTACTGTAATAAAATAGGCGTTAAATATCTTACCGTTTACGCTTTTTCTACTGAAAATTGGAAACGACCTCAGGAAGAAATTTAGGGTATAATGAATCTTTTAAGGGATTATCTTAAAGATTCCACCAATTTTAAGGGTGAAAATATTAAGTTAAGATTTATTGGTGATAAAAGCGCTCTTGACGAAGATATTATTTCTTTAATGGAAAAAAGCGAAGCTGAAAGTAATGATGCTACGGGTATGACTGATTGTCTTGCGCTTAATTACGGTGGCAGAGATGAAATCAAAAACGCTGTTAAACAAATTATTGATGACGGTATAAAATCCGAGAATATCACCGAAGAACTTATTTCTTCTTATCTATACACCCGTGATTTTCCCGACCCCGATCTAATTATCAGACCGAGCGGGGAATTCAGACTTTCTAATTTCCTTACCTATCAGTCGGCTTATAGTGAATTTTATTTTGATAACGTATTATGGCCTGACTTTTCAACAAAGGATCTGGATAGAGCGATTGACGAGTATAACCATCGCAATCGTCGTTTTGGAGGAGTTTAATTATGCTAACACGTGTTATTTCAGGTGCTGTACTTATTTTGGTTGTTGGCGGTATGTTTGTACTCGGCAACTTTTTTCCTTTAGTTCTTGCCGCTTTTATTGCGATTGTCGCATCAATAGGTGTTTATGAAATTTTAAACAACACAGGAATCATTAAGAAAAAAATTGCATGTATCGGCGGAAGTGTATTTGCTTTTATAAATGTTTTTGCACTTCTTTCTTACACTCAAAAATTATGGAGTGGACTAAGTCCTATATTTTTTACGGTAATTTATGCCGTGTTTGTAGTTGCAATTTCGCTTAAATTTAATAAAGAATTCGGCTTGAACTGTATAGCCGCTGCTCTTAGTTTTCCGATAATTATTTCATATGCGTTCTCTACTATTGCTTCGCTTTATTTCAGAGAGAACGGATTGTTCTATCTTCTTCTTTTAATTAACTTTTCTTCTGTTTGTGATACCGGTGCTTACTTTACCGGTGTACTTATCGGCAAACATAAACTCTGTCCTAATATCAGCCCTAAAAAAACTGTTGAGGGTGCAGTTGGCGGTATAGTGTGGAGTATAATTTGTTCGGTAATTTTATGCTTTGTATTTAAAAGGACCGACGCAATTTTACCTCTCGGAATCGCTACAATTCCTTTTTGTATAGTTGGAATGTTCGGAGATTTATTTGCTTCAGTAATTAAACGTAGTGTTGACTTAAAGGATTATGGAAAACTTATTCCCGGTCATGGTGGAATACTTGACAGATTTGATAGCATACTGTTAATAGCCCCTGTTTTAAGCCTTTTCGTTAACGGAGGACTTTTCTAATGACCGAAAAATTAATTCTTCTCGGTTCTACAGGTTCTATCGGTACTCAGGCACTTGAGGTTGCAAGAAATCAAAATATCGAAGTTACCGCGTTGGTTGCCGGTAAAAACGTTTCGGTTATGGAAAACCAGATACGTGAATTCAAGCCTAAAATTGCAGTAATGAGTGACGAGTCCGCTGCAAAGGAACTCAAACTTTTAGTAAAAGATACCTCTACTTTAGTACTTAGCGGTGAAAAGGGTATAGATGAAGCAATTATAACCGACGGTGATACTGTTCTGAATTCCATTGTTGGTATTGCCGGACTTCGTCCGACCATGACTGCCATTAAGAATAAGAAAACACTTGCTCTTGCAAATAAAGAATCTTTGGTAACCGGCGGTGAACTGGTCAAAAAAGCCTTAGAAGAAACGGGTGTGAAAATGCTTCCCGTTGATAGCGAACATTCCGCTATTTTTCAGTCCCTTCAAGGCGTGCCCGACGGTATGATCGAAAGACTTTTGCTCACTGCTTCGGGCGGTCCGTTCTTCAATAAAACAAGAGAGGAATTAAAACACGTTACCGCCAAGGATGCCCTTAAACATCCTAACTGGGATATGGGCGCTAAAATAACCATTGACTCAGCAACTCTTATGAATAAGGGTCTTGAGGTAATAGAAGCGGTGCATCTTTTTGATATCGATGTTGACAAAATTAACGTGGTTGTTCAAAGAGAAAGCATTATACATTCGGGCATTGAACTTATTGATGGCGGTATGCTTGTTCAGATGGGTGTTCCCGATATGAAGCTTCCTATTCAGTATGCGCTTACCTATCCCTACAGAGCCCCTCTTAACGAACGTCTTGATTTAGTTAAGCTTTCTAAACTGACATTTTTTGCACCCGATACCGAAACGTTTAAGTGTTTACCTATTTGTATTAATGCAATTAAAGAAGGCGGTTTAAAGCCAACAGCGGCAAACGGTGCAAACGAAATGGCGGTAGAACTTTTTCTTAAAGGTAAAATTGGATTTTTGGATATTGCCGACCTTGTTGAAAGTGCAACTAATTCTCAAAGGGCGGTAAACGAGTTTGATTTGGAAGACGTTTTTAACGCCGATAAAGCGGCAAGAGAATTCGTATTATCTTCTATTTAATAAAAGGATTTGGTGATTGTTATTTCTGCTTTGATTTCATTTTGGAATTCCGTGTGGCCATATCTTGTAGCAATACTTATTTTTTTGGTACTTATCGTTATACACGAATTCGGTCATTTTATAATTGCAAAACTTTTCAAAGTTAAAGTTAATGAATTTGCAGTCGGTTTTGGTCCTAAACTATTTAAGGTTCAAGGCAAAGAAACCCTTTATCGCTTTAATCTTATTCCATTTGGCGGATATTGCGCTATGGAAGGCGAAGATGAAGCAAGTGAAGAACCGAGGGCTTTTTGCAACGCTAAGGCTTATAAGCGGTTTTTAATAGTTGCAGCAGGCGCTGTTTTTAACTTGATTTTGGGTCTAATTCTTGTTGCTGTAATTGTTTTGAACAGTAATCTTATAGGTACTACCAAAGTGCATAGTTTCAGAGAAAACGCAGTTAGTGTTAACTCAGGACTTAAGGTCTATGATGAAATTATTGAAATAAATGGCAGAAAAACCTATACCACAAACGATATTATGTATGCTTTTACAGCGGTTACTCCCGATGAGAACGGTAAAACCACACTTAGTATGACTGTTTTAAGAGATGGAAAACACGTTCCGTTAAACGTTGAGTTTGATTCCGAAACTGAAAAAGGTATCAGTTATATCGTTCTTGATTTTAGTTTTATTGGCGAAGAAAAAACCTTTTTAAACGTAATATCTGCCACGTTTAAGACCACTTTTTCTTATTGCAGAACCGTTTGGTTTTCACTAATCGACTTAATTAGCGGAAAATTCGGTATAAGTGCAGTGTCGGGTCCTGTTGGCGTTACCACAACAATCGGTCAAGCGGCTAAAATGGGGCTTATGAATATTCTTCCCATAATGGCTCTTATTACCGTTAATCTTGGTATATTTAATCTTCTTCCTGTTCCTGCGCTTGATGGCGGCAGACTCCTTTTTATATTCTTTGAAATGGTTACCGGTAAAAAAATAGCAAAAAAATACGAAGGAATTATTCACGCTGTTGGACTTATCCTATTGCTTGCTTTGATGGTTCTTATAACCTTTAAAGATATTTGGCAGTTAATAGCGAGGTAAAATATGTTTACTTTTGAAAAAACTAAAAAAGTTAAGGTTAAAGATATTTTTATAGGCGGCGGTGCTCCGATTACCGTTCAGTCAATGCTAAACGTTCCGTCAAATGATATAGAAGGGAACGTTAAACAGGCTAAAATATTGGAAAATGCGGGTGCTGATATAATACGCGTTGCCGTTCCTGATATTCAGGCGGTTAAACTTATCGATGCTATAAAAAATGAAGTTGATATACCACTTGTAGCTGATATTCATTTTGATTATAAATTGGCGCTTGAAAGTGTAGCTGCCGGTGTTGATAAAATACGTATAAATCCTGGTAACATTGGTTCAAGTGATAGGGTTAAAATGGTTGCTGACGCTTGCAGATCAGCAGGGGTGCCTATAAGAATTGGCGTAAATTCTGGTTCGCTTGAAAAGGAAATTTTAGCAAAATACGGCGCTCCTACGCCAGAAGCTTTGGTTGAAAGCGGACTTTATCATATATCACTTCTAACAAAATTTGATTTTGACGAAATTGTTTTATCACTGAAATCATCTGATACCCAAACTATGTTTGATGCCTATACATTGGCTGCTCATCAGTGTCCATATCCGTTACATCTGGGCGTTACCGAAGCGGGAACCAGCCGCATGGGAATTATTAAAAGTGCAGCAGGTATTGGCGGTCTTTTACTTAACGGTATTGGTGGCACAATACGAGTATCTCTTACTGATCAACCTGAAAGGGAAGTACAAGCAGGAATTGATTTGTTAAAAGCTATTGGTATCAGAAATGATGGCATTACATTTGTTTCTTGCCCCACTTGCGGAAGAACAAGGGTAAATTTAATAGGTCTTGCGAATTTAGCTGAAGAGCGTTTTCAAAAAATTAAAAAGAATATAACTGTTGCTATTATGGGTTGCGTTGTAAACGGTCCGGGTGAAGCCAGGGAAGCTGACCTTGGAATTGCTTGTGGCGACGGTTGTGGTGTAATATTCAAAAAGGGTGCTGTTATTAGCGGCAAAATACCTGAAGATAAACTTATAGAAGAATTAGAAAAAGAAATATTAAATTATTAAAAGGTGAGTAGATGGGAACGAAATTTTCTGCCGTTTTTGGCGGATTTTTAGGAAGAAGAACCGCTGTTTTTGGCGACTGCGATATGACAAAATGTGAACTAGATATGGAAAAACGCAGTTTGGTTATTGAACTTAACAGCGATAGATACATAAGAAAAGAAAAAAAGGACGAGCTTTGCGCGACACTAAAAAGCGCTCTCAAAACGTCCCATTTTTCTTTGTGCATAAATTATACTGAAGACTGTTTCTGTAAAGAAGCGTGTATAGATATATGTGAGCAGATAAAAAATGAACACGCGATTTTAAACGGCTATTTTAACGCCGCTGTTTACGACTTAAAGGACGACGTTTTAGATATAAAATTAGCTTTTGGCGGTCTTGATACAATTAAAAGTATAAATTTTGAAAATTTATTTAACAGAAAATTGATGGATACTTTTAATAAAAGCGTAACCGTTACTTTTTCGGGACAGACCGATAACGTTGAAATTGTTGCTCCCGATGACGATATTCCACTGCCCGAAGCACCTCAAATAGAAGAAGAAAAAACTATTTATCGCGAAGAGCCAAAGGCAGAAGCTATTCCTGTTTCCGCCGAAGGACTCCCTGAATTTTTATACGACGTAGAACTTTTTTACGGTAAACAACTTGATAAAAATTTCACTCGACTCATTGATATAATCCCTCCAAGCGAAGGCAAAAAGCCTGTTTGCGGTTGGGGTGAAGTTTTTGGATTCGAAACTAAAGATATTAATACTAAACGTGGTCCCAGAACCATTGTTACATTTTGTGTCAGCGATAAAACAAATTCTATATACTGTAAAATGTTTATGACAGAAGAGGATATGGCTCTTATAAAACCCGTTAAAAACGGAAATATTATTGTTTTTAACGGTAACTATAGTCTTGATAATTTTACAGGAAATTACATACTTGAACCAAGAGTTATGGCTACTGCTAAAATGAAGGAAGAAACCGACGATTTTCAAGATAAAAGAGTTGAACTTCACTGTCATACCAATATGTCTGCTAAGGATGCTATTTCTCCCGCAGGTGCTTTAATTAACCGTGCTTTTAAGTGGGGACACAAGGCAATTGCTATAACTGACCACGGTGTTGTACAGTCTTATCCCGCTATTGCCGAAGCCGTATCCGGAATCAGAAAGGGCGGAGGAGAGTTTAAAGCAATTTACGGTGTTGAGGCGTATTTTGCAGATGATACTAAAGGTGAAACCGATATTACAAAACTTAAAACATATCATCAGATTATTCTTGTTAAGAATTTAGAAGGACTTAAAAATCTTTATAAGCTTGTTTCAAAGGCTCACGTTGAAGATTTTTATAAGCGCCCCGTTACAAGAAGAAGTGAACTTACTAAGCTTCGTGAAGGACTAATAGTTGGTAGCGCATGCGAAGCAGGTGAACTTTATGACGCGATTGTTCACGGAAAAAGCGATGAAGAATTAATAGAAATCGCAAAATTTTATGATTATCTTGAAATTCAACCTATCGGCAATAACGAATTTATGCTCAGAAAGGCCAATGAAGAAGATAAAATCAATAAGAAAACGGGCGAAAGAATTCCTAATATCTATAAAAAGGTAACCAGTGAAGAGGTTATCAGAGATTTTAACCGTAAGGTAGTTGAAATCGGCGATAAACTTGGATTGCCTGTCGTTGCTACGGGTGACGTTCATTTTTGTAAGAAAGAGGACGTTATTCTCCGTAAAATTCTTATGGCAGCGCAGGGATATGAGGATTTTGACCTTCAGGCGCCTTTGTATCTTAAGACCACCACCGAAATGATGGAAGATTTCAGTTATTTTGGAGATAGAGCCAGAGAATTTGTAATAGATAACCCGCAGAAAATCGCCGATATGGTTAGTGATGACGTTATTCCTGTTCCACAAGGTAACTATCCTCCTGTTATCGAAGGAAGCGATGATGAACTTAGAAGAATTTGTTGGGAAAGAGCAAATTCTATGTACGGCTTTAATGGACAAGTTCCTGAAATAGTTGAAAAGCGTCTTAACAAAGAACTTAACAGTATTATCAATAACGGCTTCTCTATAATGTATATATCTGCGCAGAAACTTGTTTCATATAGTGAACAACACGGTTATCTCGTTGGCTCACGAGGTTCAGTTGGTTCTTCGTTTGTTGCAACAATGGCGGGTATATCTGAGGTTAATCCTTTGGCTCCTCATTATTACTGCCCCAAATGTGCTTGGAGTGAATTTTTCAGTAGTGCTGTGGTAGGTTCGGGATTTGACCTTCCCGAAAAAAATTGTCCTCACTGTAACACTCCTTTAAAACGTGACGGTCACGACATTCCTTTCGAAACGTTCCTTGGATTTAAGGGTGATAAAGTTCCTGATATTGACCTTAACTTCTCCGATGAATATCAGAGCGAAGTGCAAAAATACACCGAAACTCTTTTTGGTAAGGAAAACGTATTTAAGGCTGGTACTATTTCTACGATAGCCGAAAAAACCGCTTTCGGTTATGTAAAAGCTTATTGTGAAAAGAAGGGTATTACTCTTAGTCAGGCTGAAATGGAAAGACTTGCAAGCGCTGTTGAAGCATCTAAAATCAAAGCTACTACAGGTCAGCACCCCGCAGGTATGATAGTAGTTCCAAGAGATAAAACCATATATGATTTCTGTCCTATTCAGCATCCTGCCGACGATCCCAAATCCGACATTTTAACCACTCACTTTGATTTCCATTCCATTCACGATACTATATTAAAGCTAGACGAACTTGGTCACGTTGTTCCAACCACTTATAAATATCTTGAGGAATATACAGGTATCAGCGTCAACGATATTTCGATGTCAGACCCTGCGGTATATAGTCTGTTTGTTTCAACTGAAGCTTTAGGCGTAACTCCCGAAGATATTGAATCCGAAACCGGCACTTATTGTATTCCTGAGTTTGGCACCGCTTTTGTACGTGGAATGTTAATGGATTGTAAGCCTCAAAACTTCGCCGATCTTTTGCAGATTTCAGGACTTTCTCACGGTACTGACGTTTGGCTTGGTAATGCTAAAGAACTTATTGACCAAGGGATTTGTACGATTTCAAACGTTATAGGTACCCGTGACAATATAATGGTATATCTTATAAATCAGGGTATGGACGAGGGAAGAGCTTTTAAAATCACCGAAACAGTGCGTAAAGGATTGGTTGCGAAGGGTAAGGTAAGTAAGGAAGATTGGGAAAAAATGGAAGACGATATGAGAGCGGTTAACGTTCCTGAATGGTATATCGGCTCCTGTAAAAAAATTAAGTATATGTTCCCTAAGGCTCACGCCGCAGCTTACGTTATTTCCGCTTTGCGTCTATGTTGGTATAAAGTGTATAAACCTCTTGAATTTTATTGTGCTTACTTTACAGCACGTCCCGAAGATGTAGATGCTCCTATTATTATGCAAGGACATTCTGCTGTTAAACGCTATATCAAAGAAACTAAAGAAAAGGGCAAGGAAGCAAGTAAAAAGGAACTCGA
>JAEIGA010007106.1_pt1 | contig 17022 bp, 12 predicted proteins | sample 9270691 | NCBI WGS metagenome assembly JAEIGA01 (sample SAMN17057246, study PRJNA624740) | gut metagenome | biome: biome; isolation source: fecal sample | host: Bos grunniens | place: China: Xizang | collected 2019
CGAGGCTGATGAGCAACAATGCAGCCATCATAGCCATCATAGCGATAGTGTCGCCACCCAATGGGAATGAGAGCAACATGTAACCAGCAAACATCACCGAGATACCGATGGTTACCATACGGCCGAAACCAAACTTGTCAGCCAACATACCACCTACAAGTGGCATAAAGTATACAAGGCCTAGGAATGTTGAGTAGATTGCACCAGCAGTACCTGCCTCCAAACCGAAGTTCTCGCGGAGGAACAATGCAAACACCGCCAACATAGTGTAGTAACCAAAGCGCTCACCTGTGTTAGCAAGGGCCAAGGCGTAAAGACCTTTAGGATGTCCTTTGAACATAGAATAAAAATTTTAGTTAATATAATTAATTGTTTTTGTTGTTACAAAAATAACACAAATTTTGGGCGAAGGTACGAACAAAAACGCAAATAACAAAATTTTTGTTCCTACGTAGCAGGAATATAGACTGCTTTGCATGGTTTATAACGAAAAAAGGACTGCCCAAAATATTGAGCAGCCCCTCTTTAAAAGGCTAAATCTATGCCTTAATTATGCGTTGGTTACGCGCTCCAACCACTTAACCATACCCAACATTATGCCCATAGAGATTAGACATACTGCGAGGAATACTGTCCAGCATACCCAGATAGGTGCTGCATTGTAGATAAGTGGGCCAATCCAAAGAAGAAGGTTACCTACGGCTGTAGCGCCAAGCCACAATCCCTGGCAAAGACCAAGCATGTGCTTTGGAGCAACCTTTGACACAAACGAAAGACCAAGTGGTGAGATGAACAACTCGGCAACGGTCAAGAAGAAGTAGAGAACCAACAAAACCCATGGACCAGAGAGTACGACACCCTCCGCGCGAGCCTCGGTAGCTGATGGGTAACCCATGAAGAATGAGTATAGCGCGAGGAATACGTATGCAGTGCCTGCGATAGCCATACCAATAGCAATCTTACGTGGTGTTGAGATGTAGATGCCACGGCGACCCAAAGCACCAAATACCCACATGATAACAGGGGTAAGAAGAATAACATATAGTGGGTTCAAAGCCTGCCAAATCTCTGGGGCAACGCTATCAGACTTCACGAAGTCACGTGCAAACATCGAGAGCGATGTTCCGTTCTGGTGGAATGCAAACCAGAAGAAGATTGCAATAGCCAACACAGCAAAGAGAGCATACATGCGCTGCTTAATCTCTGTTGCTGCTGCCTTACGCTCCTCTGCAGTGTACTCTACAGACTCTGCAGCGACCTTCTTTGCAGGAGTTGGGAAGCGCTTACGTGTAGCGATGAAGATTGTCAATGAGATGAGCATAGCTGCTACAGATGCGATGAACGAGTAGTGGATACCCTCGTTGAAGATCTGAAGATAGTCACCGCAGAATGTAGCGATGTCGCTGATAGGCTCCATGCTTGACTCTGCAGCGAGCTTTGTGAGGTTATCACTTACAACGCCTGTCTCCTGATACTGGTGACATAGCGCAGGGAGCTGTGCATTGTAGAACATGTCGTGAGCCTTCAACCACCACTCACGGAGCAATGGAGCTACGAAAGGTGCGATAACACCACCCACGTTGATAAATACGTAGAAAATCTGGAAACCAGAGTCACGCTTCTCTTTAGCAGCCTTCAAAGCCTCCTCGCCCTGCTTCGCAGCCTCGGCCTCAAAGTTGTCGTACATCTGACCTACGATAGCCTGAAGGTTACCCTTGAACAGACCATTACCAAAGGCGATGATAAAGAGTGCAAAACAGGTAAGAGGGAGCAACCATGTGATGTTGCTAGATGTGGCAAGGATTGGAATAGATAGCAACACATAACCCGATGCCATAATCATCAAACCTGCCATGATGGTACCCTTGTAGTTCTGTGTCTTGTCGGCGATATAACCACCTACCAAGGCCAAGATGTAGATACCTGCATAGAAGAATGAGTAGATAATAGAGCTAGTCTCCTCACTCAAACCAAACTTCGAGCAGAGGAACAATACGAGAACCGCGTTCATGATGTAGTAACCAAAACGCTCACCCATGTTGCTGAGGGCCGCTGCTAAAAGTCCTTTAGGATGTCCTTTGAACATAGTAAAAAAAGTTTAAGTTAATATAAAGATTAGTATTTGATTCAACTTGTTATTCAAATATTACCCCGTATTGGACAAAGATACGAAAAATCTTTATATCTTTGCTAGAAATAAACCAAAAAATCTATGAGAGAGCAAAGTTCTAGACTACCAATGGTAGAGGCTGATGAGTGGCTTCACCCCGTAGAGGAGGAGATTAATCGCCGTTATGCAATGTATATCAGTCGATTAGAGGATATTGAGAAGTCGGCAGGAAGCATCGCCGATTATGCTAATGGACATCGATATTTTGGTTGGCAGTATGATGCTGCGATGGAGGGATGGTGGTTCAGAGAGTGGCTTCCCAAGGCTAAAGATGTCTATATCTTTGGCGATTTTAACAACTGGCAGCGTACCGAGCTACGTCTTGATCGCAATAAGGAGGGTGTGTGGAGCATCTTTCTTCCCGATGCTATGTACTCTATGCGCCTTGTAGGTGGCTCACTATATAAGTTGCATATCCACGGTGATAATGGCTGGCATGACCGCATCTCGGCGTATGCACGCCGTGTGGTGCAGGATGAGGAGACCAAGAACTTCACAGCACAGTTTGTCATAGATAAGCCTTTTGAATGGAAACATGATGACTTTCGCGCTCCAGCTATCGGTGAGTTGGTGATATATGAGGCTCATGTGGGTATGGCACAGGAGAAGGAGGGTGTGGGAACATACGTAGAGTTCCGCGATGAGATTCTTCCACGTATCAAGGAGGCGGGGTATAACGCTGTGCAGCTTATGGCCATCGCCGAGCATCCCTATTATGGCTCCTTTGGTTACCATGTGTCGAGCCTCTTTGCCCCCTCTTCGCGCTTTGGTACTGCCGATGAGCTTCGCTCGCTCATCGACCGTGCGCACGAACTTGGCATTGCTGTAATCATGGACCTTGTTCACGCACACTATGTTAAGAACTTCAACGAGGGTATCAACGAACTCGATGGCTCGAAGCACCACTACTCGAAGCCTGGAGATGCTGGATATCAGCAGTATTGGGACTCTATGGTCTTTGACTATGGTAAGCGCGAGGTGGAGCACTTCTTGCTCTCGAATGCAAAGTATTGGATTGAGGAGTATCACTTTGACGGTTATCGCTTCGATGGCGTTACATCTATGTTGTATCACCATCGCGGATATGTGGAGTTTGATTGTCGTGAGCGCTTCTTTGATGAGGGAGTGGACCGTGATGCTATAGTATATCTCACCCTTGCAAATAAGCTTATTCATGACCTTCGCCCCGATGCTATCACCATTGCCGAGGATGTTAGTGGTATGCCAGGTATTTGTGTTAAGCCCGAGGATGGTGGTGTAGGCTTTGACTATCGTCTGGGCATGGCAATCCCCGATTACTGGATTAAGTTGCTTAAGGAGCAGAAGGATGAGGATTGGAATATCTGGGAGATGTGGTCTGTTATGACCAACCGCCTCCCTTCGGTGCGTACGGTGGCCTATGCCGAGTCACATGACCAGGCGTTGGTGGGTGATAAGACTATAGCTTTCCGCCTTATGGATAAGGAGATGTACTTCTCGATGGATCGCGCATCGGAGAACTTGATGATTGACCGTGGCATGGCACTTCACAAGTTGATACGTCTGATGACCATATCAACAGGTGGCGAGGCATACCTAAACTTCATGGGTAATGAGTTTGGTCACCCCGAGTGGATAGACTTCCCTCGTGAGGGTAATGGTTGGTCGTATAAACATGCTCGCCGTCAGTGGTCTTTGGCCGAAAATGGCTTCTTGCGATACTCCTTCCTTGCCGAGTTCGACAAGGCGATGATAGCCGCCATAAAGGAGTATGGCGTATTGGGTGATGGCTATCCATATAACCACATGATGGATGAGACAAATAAGACTATGGTATATTCGCACAAGGGAGTTCTCTTTGTGTTGAATTGGCATCCTACAGCCTCAATCCCCGATTATGAGCTGTGTGTGCCATGGCCAGGAAAGTATACCGTACTCTTCTCCTCTGATGAGAAGCGCTTTGGTGGTTTAGGCCGCGCCGATATCGAGGGTGAGCATTTTACCACTACTCATAAGCGAGAGGATGGCACAGAGTACTATACAATAAATATATATAATACATCGCGTACAGCAGTAGTATTCAAATGGGAGGAGTAATGAGAGTTGCTATATTGAGCATCGTAGCCCTGGCCCTCGTGGGGTGTAGTGGCGGCGGTGATGCAGAAAATAAAAGTAGTGTAGTGTCGATGCCACAGCCCGAGGTGCAGGAGGCTTCGGGAGATGCTGCTATGGCCAATCACATCGTTGTAACCAAGGAGTCTATGCGTCTACGTCTTTACGACAGTGATAACCGCCTTATATGTAGCTTCGGTGTGGCGTTGGGTCGTGGTGAAGGCGATAAGCAGGAGGTTGGAGATATGTCTACTCCTGAAGGCGAGTTTGTTATAACCGATATTCAGGATGCTTCGGAGTGGCTCTATGACTCTGGTGATGGCGCTGTTAAGGGGTATTACGGAAATTGGTTTGTACGTCTCTCCTCGCCATTCAAGGGTATCGGTATCCATGGCACTTCGGACCTATCCTCTATAGGTCAGCGCTCTACCGAGGGCTCTATACGTCTTGCTAGTGGCGATCTCGATAGCCTACGTCCTATGTTGCGTGAAGGTATGAAGGTGAGCATCAACGCTGCGGAGGCGCGTGTTGCGGAGGCGCGTGCCGTAATCTCCACTATTGAGCCACAGAGCGTTGAGGTTGTAGCTGCGGAGCCTGTAGCCGAGCAGAGTAAGGCTGTGGAGGCTACAAAGTCAGAGGATGGTGAGGTTTGGCATACGGTCTCTGATGGTGAACTTCTAGGACGTATAGTGCGTAGCTATGGTACTACGATTGCGGAGGTGAAGCGTCTTAACCCAAATATCAACGTGGATCGTCTCTCTATAGGTCAGCGCATCCTTATCTCTCGTGGTGGCGAGGCAGCACCCAAGGTTGAGAGTGTAGCTCCGAAGGTTGTGGAGGGTGACGATGAGGTGTGGTATACTCTCGAGAAGGGCGACCTTGTAGGGCGTGTAGCGCAGCGCTTTGGCACTACATCGAAGCGTATAGCGGAGCTGAATCCCGATATCAATATCGATCGTGTTAGAGATGGCCAGCGAATACGAATAAAATAGATATCGCCAGAGAGGTTGTTTACAACCATCGTCATTGTGTGAGCTTGTCCAATTTATTGTTGGATGAGCTCACTTTTTTGTGGGGTTCTCAATCTCTACAATATTGTTCTATATCGGAACACATGATAAACAAAATGTGGAATTTTTATAATGAATCAGTATGTTACGTATGAAAAAAGTAGTATATTTGCGAACTTTTTTCGAGTAACTTAAATAATAATAGAAATGAAATCATTGAAAATTGGAGACCTTACTGCTCGTCTACCCATCATTCAGGGCGGTATGGGTGTAGGCATCTCACTTTCAGGCCTAGCATCGGCCGTAGCGAATGAAGGTGGTGTCGGTGTAATATCATCAGCTGGATTAGGTTTGATATACAAGGATAGGGCCAAGAGCGTTGCCGAGGCAGCCATCGAGGGTCTTAAGGAGGAGCTTCGCAAGGCGCGTGCCAAGACCAACGGTATCATAGGTGTAAATGTCATGGTTGCCATGACAAACTTCTCGGATATGGTGCGCACAGCAATTAAGGAGGGTGCAGATATCATCTTCTCGGGTGCAGGCCTTCCTCTCAACCTTCCATCGTTCCTTACCGAGGGTGCAAAGACCAAGTTGGCACCTATTGTCTCTTCTGCGCGTGCTGCAAAGCTCTTGTGCGAGAAGTGGTGGCAGGAGTATCGCTATACTCCTGATGCTATCGTTGTTGAGGGCCCCAAGGCTGGTGGCCACCTAGGATATAAGAACGACCAAATCTTTGCGGAGGAGTATAGATTGGAGAAGACCCTTCCGGAGGTTGTAGAGGTTGTTAATAAGTTTGCCTCTAGCCACGATTGTCACATCCCTGTTATCGCTGCAGGTGGTGTCTATACGGGTGAGGATATTTATAACATGATTGAGCTTGGTGCATCGGGCGTGCAGATGGGAACACGCTTTGTGACTACCGAGGAGTGTGATGCTGATATCGCCTTTAAGCAGGCGTATATAGATGCTTCGGAGCGCGATATCGAGATTATACAGAGTCCTGTAGGTATGCCTGGCCGTGCTGTGCGAGGCACCTTCCTCGACTCTGTTAAGGAGGGTCTTAAGAAGCCAAAGCAGTGTGCCTTTAACTGTATTAAGACCTGCGATGTTGTTAATAGTCCATATTGCATTATGTTAGCATTGTATAATGCGTTCAAGGGACGTTTGGAGCATGGCTACGCCTTTGCAGGTGCAAATGCTTGGCGTGCCGAGAAGATAGATTCGGTTAAGAATCTTATGAGTACTCTCGCCTCGGAGTATGACTCTATTGATAAGAATAGAGGGTAGGAGATAAGATGATTTTAGCACATAGAGAGGGCCTGTCAATAGTTTGGCAGGCCCTCTTCGTATATCAATCATAATCCTATTATCGTGAGAAGTGGAGGTCATGCTCCATGCGGCGTAGCTTGCGGATTTGGAAAAATATGAGTGCTGCCGCAACGATAACCGAGGCGCTATCAGCCAGAGGCATCGATATCCATGCTCCCATAGCTCCATACTTTGGTGCAAGAATGAGGAGTAGGGGTAATAGGAATAGTAGCTGTCGCGTGGTAGACATGAACATCGCCAATGGAGCGCGACCAATATACTGGAAGAAACCACCAGCGACAATCTGGAAACCAACAAGTGGGAAGAGAAGAACAGCAACGCTCAAACCCTGTGCAACAACATCCACCATAGCCATATCTGCGGCGCTGTTAGAGCTATCTACAAATGCTGCAGCAACCTGATGTGGGAAGAGTATGCCGATGAAGAAGGCTAATGTGGTGACGCACGATGCGCAGATGATTGCATACTTCAGTACCTTGATAACACGGCCATACTGCTTTGCACCATAGTTGTAGCCTATGATAGGCTGCATGCCCTGGTTGAAGCCATTGGCAACCATTATGAAGAAGAGTATAACACGGTTCATGATGCCGTATGCTCCAACATATACATCTCCAACTCCTCCTTCAAAATCTAGCGCAGATATTATATCCATCTCTCCCGTGCCACCATATTTTAGGAGAGCCGTATTCATAAATCGTGTTACAAACGAGGCACATAGGTTAAGAAGAAATGGCGCCATGCCTATCGAGAGTATCGCGGTGACTATTTTTCGCTTAAAGCGTAGGCTGCGGCGGTGGAAACGTAGGAAGCTCTTTGGGGATGTGTAGTGGTGTATCTGTACCGAAAGAGCTATGGTCTGTGCTATGACTGTTGCTATTGCCGAACCCTCAATGCCCCAGCCAAAGCCAAAGATGAAGAGTGGGTTAAGGATGGTACATAGGGCTATGGATAGGAGCATGATGAACATCGCCTTGCGAGGGTATCCCGAGGCGCGAAGCTGCTCGTTGAGGCCTAGGTATAGGTGCGTGATGATGTTTCCAAACATGATGATACGCATGAAACGGCGTGCGTAGTCCAGAGTCTCGGCACTAGCCTCACCACCCGAGAAGAATAGCAGTATAGGGTCTAGGAAGAAGAGGAACGTAAGCATTATGCTTATACCAAGCACAAGGTTGAGGAGTACGGCATTACCCAGTGTATCCTCCGCAGCACGTTTATTACCCTCGCCAAGGCGTATCGAGATGCGTGCCGCAGCACCTACACCCACCATAGCACCAAATGCCGATGCTATGTTCATAATAGGCAGTGTAACAGCCATGCCTGATATCGCAGCACCACCAACGCCATGCCCTATAAATATGCTGTCGATGATGTGATACAACGATGATGATGTCATCGCAATAATCGCAGGTATGGAGTATCGCGCTAGGAGCTTGCCTAACGAGTCTGTACCGAGCGATATTGTGTTGTTTTGAGTTGCCATTATTCTAGCGGCTGTTTTGATTTTGTTAAATGGGTTGGTTTGTTGCTATGAGAATATTTCAGCTTCTTAATTATCCTCTAGTGTTGCCACCGCAACGGCGGTGTTATCATATAGCGAAATCTCCACTCTTGCCACATTGCTATTGTTGAGTCTTCCATGTAGTGTGAGTGTCGCCTGGTCAAAGCTCTCGATTATTAGCTCCTCACGAAGCTCAACACCCTGCTTGCCATAGAGCTTATACATCGCCTCCTTTGCTATCCATGCGTAGGCTGCCCAATTCTTGTCTGTGCAGAGGGTCATCTCACTATCGCACATATATCTCTCCTTAACCCTCTCGAAATCGCGGTCAAGAGACTCAATATCTATGCCTATGCTACAGTCAGCGATAGCCACAGCCACAGCATTTCGGCAATGCGACACACTTATATATATATTATCTTTGTCCACCTTGGGGGCGCCAACCTCGTTGTAGGAGATGTGGACATCTCTTCCTAGCTCGCGCCTTACGATGCGGCGCCATGCTAGATGTTCGCAACGGCGTCTCTCGTTTTGGAAGCGTGCTGCAGAGGCAACATCCTCCGCTACAAGGAGTGTGTCGCAACAGGTAAAGATTGTTGGTATTGTCTCAACGAAGATTTTAGTCATTGACCTCCACTTTGATTTTATCCACACGGCGACCATCCATGGTAGCTATGAAGAACTTTACACCATGAGACTCCAGCTCGTCACCGCGGCGAGGGAGGTCGCGCTTTAGCTCCATCATAAGTCCTGCAAGGGTCTCGGCATGACCCTCAACATCCGCAAAGGCATCCTCCTCAAAGCCTATGGCCTTCACAAACTCGCCGATATGTATCTTGGCATCGAAGATATACCTATTTTCGCCAATCTTCTCGTAGAGCTTATCCTCGTCATCATCACTCTCATCCGTAATCTCTCCCACAACCTCCTCGAGGATATCCTCGAGCGATACAAGACCTTGTGTAGCTCCATACTCATCAACAACGATGGCGATATGTATCTTCTTCTTTTGAAACTCCTTGAGAAGGTCATCTATCATCATGTGTTCTGGTACGAAGAATGGCTGGCGTAGCAGCTTTTGCCACTCAAAGTTACTCTCTTGGCTTATGTACTTGAGAAGATCTTTGACATAAAGCACTCCACGTACATCATCCAGGTCTTCGCCATATACTGGGATACGCGAATATCCCGTCTCGACAATCACCTTACGCACCTCGTCATACGATGCGTCATACTCTATGCCGGTGATATCTACGCGAGAGTGCATAATCTCCACCACCTCGGTCTGTCCGAAGGATACAATTCCCGAGAGCATCTTTTGCTCCTCCTCCGAGCCTGTCTCTGTTAGGTCCACAGCATCTGCCAGCTCCTCGATAGATATCTCGGCATTTCGCGATGCTAGGCGGCTCACGCGGCTAGAGGTGCGAATGAGAATAAAGGCCAAGGGGTATACCATCCAGCGCAGAAACTTCAGTGGCATCGAGAGAAAACTCGCCATCCTCACAGGGTTGGTCTGCGACAATACCTTGGGCATAATCTCACCAAAGAGCAGAAGCAGGAAGGTGATGATTACGGTGTTAAAGACAAACTCCCAAACTCCCGTAAAGATGAAGATAGCATCTACAAGTTGTGTTACGGTGATAACTAGGCAGATATTTACCATGTTATTGGTAACAAGTATCGTAGCTAGAAGCCTGTCGGGATTCTTCATAAGCTCTAGCACACGATTAGCACTAGCACTCTCCTTTGCCTCAAGCTCCTCAATGTCGCTTCGTGTAAGCGAGAAGAAGGCCACCTCCGAGCCTGATGCCATAGCAGAAAACAGCAGTAGCGCCGCAGATATTAGCGACAGTCCCACGATATTCCACACATCGAGGCTCTCCTTTATCATTATTGCATCCATCGAGCAAAGCTGTTATGTTAGAATAGTGAGCCACCACCGCCTGCCTCATCCTCCGTGTCGCGAGCGATAGGGTGGTATGGTGTTGATGGTCGCTGCTCGGTCTCATCGGCAAGCATTGCACGATGACGCACATAAGCAGGCTCACGGCGTTGTGCGCCAAGGCTCTTATATTTATCCTGTTGTGGCATGATAACCACAGGATCTTTAGGCTCAATAGCTGGACGGCGTGAAGGCTTCTCGGGCTCTACCTCCTTTATAGCTTTAGGCTTCTCCTCCTCCTCAAAGGGATCCTCCACCTGTGGGCTTACATATTCGGTCTTTACCTTTAGCTGGTTGCCATCTGCAAAGCGAGTGGCAACAACAACAATCTCTATCTCATCCTCCTCAAGGCTCTGCTTCTCGCTTACGCCCCAGATGATATCAGCCTCGTGGATGTTGTCATCCTCGTCTGTGAAGCTAGCATTCTTCTGGATATACTCCAAAACCTTGGTAATCTCCTTCTGCGATAGCTGGTCTATGTCGCGTACCGAGAAGCTAATGAGAATCTCTGTAGCTCCCTCAATGTGGTTGTCATCAAGGAGTGATGAGGCTAGAGCGGCCTCGGCAACCTCCAAGGCGCGATTCTCACCCTCGCCCTTAACAACAGACATGTGTGCGCGACCACTATTGCGCATCACCTTCTCTACATCGGCAAAGTCCACACGTATAAATGCCTGCTCAACGGTGATAAGCTCTGCAATACCCTTCGTTGCCTTACCCAAGACATCATCCGCACGACCAAAGGCCTCCTTGAGAGGAAGGTCGCCATACAAATCATTAACACGCTCGTTATCAATAACTAGGAGAGAGTCTACCCATTGATTAAGCTCCTTAAGACCATCTACGGCGTTGTTGTAGCGCTTGGGGCCCTCCACACGTAGTGGCATGGTGACAACGGCAACGGTCAATATGCCCATGTCGTGTGCCAACTTCGCAATGACAGGTGAGGCTCCTGTACCTGTACCACCACCCATACCTGCAGCGATGAAGAGCATCTTTGGCGCCGATGTCTCGAGAAGTGAGCGTAGCTGCTCCTCGCTCTCTATAGCTAGTTTGCGACCCACGGCAGGGACGTTACCAGCACCAAGACCTGGACCCATCTGTATCTTATTGTGTACCGAGCTGTTGTTTAGCGCCTTACCATCGGTGTTACAAACCACGAAGTTTACGCCCGCAATATTCATGGTCTGCATGTGGTTTACTGCATTACCTCCAGCACCACCTACGCCAATAACCATAATCTGCGACTCGCTATCAAGGATGATATCCGAGAGTTCGCCACCGCTAACCTCCATAGCCAAGTCGTCTATAGTAGTATCTTTAATATTTATACTGTTGCTCATAAATTTACATTTGTTAATTGTTGATTGTTAGATGATAGGGTCATCATCCTTCTCCTTGCCAGCAAAGAGATCTCCAAGCCTATCCCACATCTTTCCCCAGCCTCGTTTCTGATTGTCTTTACCCCCTTCAACAATAAATACATCAGTATTACCATCCTTATTCTCCTCGTTATTGCTATCGGGGATAATAGGGTTGATAGGCTTTGGCTCTACAATAGGGTCTCCCTTTGGAGTGTTATCACCCTTTGGCTCCTCGTTTACGGTGCGTGGTGTAGGAGGCACTACAGGAGGTACGGGTGTTACAGGAGGCTTTGGCACAATAGGGGTGTTGCCGCCTCCATCGTAGCCATTAGGCTTGTTGTATGAGTGCTCATAGGTGTTTGGGTTGTGACCAGGAAGCACCGCTACCGAGCAGCTGCCTATCTTTGCTCCATAGAGAAGCAGTGAGGCTACTGTGGCATATCGGCGTGTTGTGATATGCTCGTTGATGCTATCTGTGAAGCCATACTCTGGGTATACGGAGCGCACATCATCATAGCCTAGCTCATTGGCAAAGAGATGCTCTATATTTGGCATCTCGGCGCCACCACCTGTGATAAGTACAATAGGTGAGAAGCGGCTACCACATCCTGCCTCCTTAATTTCGCGCTTCACCCATTCGCAGATATCCTTCAGACGCTCCTCGATGATTCGTGCTAGGTTGCGGCGAAGAATACTCTTTGTAGTACCCTTACGCATGTGTGGGAAGGTAATCTTATCATCGGTAGTGAGGTCATGGACTGCCGAGCCATAGTTCACCTTAAGGCCCTCAACATAGTTGCTTGGGATGCCGTAGGCGCGAATGTCGGCGTTGATGCTATCCATGCCAATAGGAATAGATGCTATGTAGCGCACCTTGCCGTTGAGAAGCACCGTAACATCTGTGATACCTCCTCCGAGGTTGATAATCACAGCGCCCTCCTCCATATCCTCTGTAGTTGCAACGCCAAGGTGTGCAACGAGGGCATTAGGCACGAACTTCTTGACGGTGATATCCTGCTTAAGCAAGCAGTGGAGAAGACGCTCACGCATGGTGTGGTCGGCAAGGATAAAGTTGTAGGTGCCGGTAAGCACATGACCATAGGCTCCCACAGGCTCCGCAACCTCCTTGTTATCAGCCATAAAACGTAGAGGCTCCTTGGTTATAATCTCCTCCTTATCATCGGGAAGCTTCACACTCTGCATGCGGCGGTGTAGGCTCTCAAGGTCACGCTCGGTAATCTGATTGCAGCCATTATCCTGGTCATCCTGAACGTATACGTGGTCTGTAACCTGCACGCAGCGGATAAAATCTCCCGAGAGACCAGCGTAGGCCTCGGTAATCTTGATTCCTAACTGATTCTCTATGCGCTCCTTGGCAGCGCGTACAGCACGACCTACGGTCTCGCTGTTCTCCACACGGCCAGCATTTACACCTTGCACAGGCTCCGAGGTTATGCCAATGATATCTATGCGCTCTTCATCCACTACAGTACCTACAGCTATAACTACGTTTGTTGAGCCAACGTCAATCGCTACAATTTGTTTACCTTTCATTGTTGTATCCTTATTTTATTTATTTGTCAATTAGTTAGGTAGCTGTTTATCAAGGTTGCTTTATCGTGCTTCGCAGGTCTTAAATCTGCTCTTGCTTTACAACTACTCTATGTTGGAGGATATCTGCCCTCCCCACTTTTTGCGCCATGTAGGCTAGCGGCACACCACCTGTCCCTTATATCGAAGGCTTATGCTACGATATCTCTCCCAGCCTACATTCTTAAGACCCTTGTCGTAGAACCTACGCAGGGTGTTAAGCTTTGTGGTGAGGCTCTCGGTAGTTCCAAGATCTACGGTGAAGTGTCCCGAGCGAGGTATGATAGCTAGTTGTAGAGGGATCTTACCTCCGCCCGTAGCTACGATTTGCACCACTTCGGCACTCCAGAAGGTGTCGTGCTGGATGGTATTTATAAGCTCCATAAGTGCCTTGAAGTCACCATCCTGTGCTGTAATGCCATCTATTATCTGTCGTGTCTCCTCCTGCCTTCGCTCCAAAACTTCTATTGCCGACCTTATCTCTCGCTCCTTCTGGCTATGGCTCTCCACAGCAACACTATAGCGCTCCTTGTATGCTGTGACAAGGATGTTATACTCCTCTTTGGACTGAAAAAGATTCTTCTTGGGCGAGGAGCGACGCACAACACGCAGAGCCTTGTTGTTGTCAATAATCTGCTTATAATGAGGCAGCTTCTCCTCCTCCATACGTAGGATATTGGCATCGAGCGTGGCTATGGAGTCTTGGGTGAGGCTCTCGGCATATCCCATGTAGTCACTCCTAAAGAGTGGTTTGTAGTCACCCGTGATGACTGGAACATGTGCTGGTATCACGCCACGTGCAGGGAGGAGATATCCATCTTTGGTGATGTACATATCATATCCCGCAATGCGAAGACGCGCTATAGGCTCTCGAAGTTCTATATCTATCTTCACCGAGCCATCATACGTAGCACTTACATTGGCACTAGCCACGGCGTTATGACTCTTCACGGCACTCTCTATCGAGGCAATATCGAGCTTCTCAAGTGTGGTACCCTCGGGGTGTACGTTATGCTCCTTGAGCCACCACGATATACTCTCCACATCTACCATTGGGCTACGACCTCCACCCTCAATGTTGATGTGGGTGGTGGTTATAAGCTGCTCCTTGTTGTTTTTTGTTGTAAGCCTCTCGGCACACACAACAACTACAATAAGAGCTGCCCAAAGTAGCGCAAAGCCTATATATGTGGCTATCCTCTTTAGCATTTTCCCTTTAGTGTCTCATAAATATCGTTGCACACTACATCGATGTTTCCAGCGCCAAACGTCACAACTACATCGGTGTCAATATCTTTGAGATGGTTGGCAATGTCGAAGCGATCAACAAGCTCCCACTCTGTGGTTATATCCTTGCCTATAAGCTCTGATGTGACACCCTCGATAGGGAGTTCACGAGCAGGGTATATTGGCACCATGATAACCTTGTCGCACAGCGATAGCACCTCGGCAAACTCTGGAGCAAAGTCTCGTGTGCGAGTGTAGAGGTGTGGCTGAAATATAGCCATCAACCTACGGCCTGGGAATATTCCACGTAGCGAGGTTATCGTAGCACGTAGCTCCTCGGGGTGGTGAGCATAATCATCGATATAGACCTGTGTTGGGGTATTCAGGTATACCTCCATGCGGCGTTTTACTCCCGAGAACTCCGCCAATGCCCTGCGAATAGCCTCGTGGTCAAGGCTCTTACCCTCTATATGTGCCGCAGCCCATAGCATGGCCACCGCAGCTATAGAGTTTTCGATATGCACCTTGCCCAAAATACCTAGTGTACACCCCTCGATAACACCATCAGGAAGCACTATGTCGTAGCTGTAGTGTCCTCCCTCGATTAGAGATATATTCTCGGCATGAAAATCGCCGCCCTCGTCACATGAATATCGGAGCATCTGGCGCTCATGGGTGTCAAATCTAATCTCCACACCTTGCTTTGCAATAAGCACACCGCCAGGTTTTATCTGCGATGCAAATGCCTCAAACGCCTCCACCATAGCCTCTGCAGTGCCATATATGTCGAGATGGTCGGCATCCGTAGCCGTGATTACCGCAACATCGGGATATAGACGCAAGAAAGAGCGGTCATACTCATCAGCCTCCACAACAAGACGGTTGCCACATCCCAGCACAAGGTTTGAATTAAAGTTTCGCGATATACCCCCTAGGAAGGCACTACCCTCCTTTGCCGCTGCGTGGTTCAGCCATGCAGCAAGGGTAGAGGTTGTTGTCTTGCCATGTGTGCCAGCTACAGCCATCACCACCTTGCCACTACTCAAGTGGCCAAGCATCTGTGAGCGTTTCTCGATGGTGAAGCCCTCGGCACGAAGCCATGCCCACTCCTTATGGTCGCTGGGGATAGCTGGGGTAAGCACCACGAGGGTATTCTCCTTGTTACGCATCTTTGCAGGTATCTGCTCGGGGTCATCCTCATAATGCACCGCCGCACCCTCACTCTCCAAGGCCCTCGTTAGTGGTGTTGCCGTAAGGTCATAACCTGCTACGCTATAGCCCTCATGGAGGAAGTAGCGTGCCAAGGCGCTCATGCCGATACCTCCAATACCTAGGAAGTATATATTTTCATACTTGCGCTCCATCTCTACGCTCTCTTGCTTAAAAGGTTGTCGATAACTTCTACTACGCGCTCCGCGGAGTCCACAATGGCGAGCTTTGCGATGTTTGCCGATAGCCTCTCAAGACGCTCCTTGTCCATTGCTAGGGTCACCGCCTCGTGCATGCCACGCTCCACAGCCTCATTGTCGCGGACAATCTCCGCCGCGCCCTTCTCCACAAGTGCCATGGCATTCTTTGTCTGGTGATCCTCTGCCACGTTTGGCGATGGTACAAATATCGTAGGCTTTGCCACCAAACATAGCTCCGACACGGTGCAGGCTCCACTACGTGAGAGTACTACGTTTGCTGCGCTATAGGCGTAGTCCATACGCTCTATGAATGCCCCCTGCCAAATGTTCTTTGTTGGGTGTGCTGCAAGAAACTCCTGCATCTCCTTCTCATAGAATTTTCCTGTCTGCCATATCACCTGCACAGGAGCCACGCCATCAAGGCTCTTTATCCACGCCTTCATCATCTCGTTGAGGGTGCGTGTTCCAAGAGAACCACCCACAACTAATACCACGGGTAGCGAGTCGTTGAACCCGTAGTAGGCGAGGGCCTCCGCGCGATTATCACTAGTAGCCGAGAAACGTCCACGAAGAGGGTTTCCGGTCATTATGATTCGCTCCTTGGGGAAGAAACGCTCCATGTTATCGTAGGCTACGCAGATGCGCTCTGCTCGCTTTGAGAGCAGTTTGTTTGTAAGGCCTGCATAGGAGTTCTGCTCCTGAATAACTGTGGTGATGTTGAGTCTCTGTGCTGCCCAAAGTATCGGTGCCGAGGCATAACCGCCAAAGCCAACAACGATGTCGGCCTTAAACTCGCGTATTATACGCTTTGCACGGCGTATGCTCTTGGCAATTTTGAAGGGTAGTAGGAGGTTTGATAGTGCTAGGCGGCGCTGCAAACCTGCCACAGGAAGACCCTCAATGCGGTATCCCAGAGCTGGCACCTTCTCCATCTCCATCTTGCCCTCTGCACCCACAAAGAGAATCTCTACATCCTCTCCATATTTGCGCTTCAGAGCCTCTGCCACCGAGACAGCAGGATATATATGTCCGCCGGTACCTCCTCCCGACAAAATTATTCGCTTCATATTGCCTTAATATGTTTTATAAGCTTGTGCGGTTTACAATCGTATAACTACTTTATTATCAGACATATAGACTCTTTATTATAAATATAATGGTATATGTCCGCAATTTCACACTACAAAAGTATATATTCCCTGCTAAATTTACAAATGTAAAATGGCTGTTTTTTTTAAAAAAAAGGGTAATTATATATTACTTTACAGTAAATTTATAACTGTTCAGAGTATATTATAAAAGAGGAGAGTCATTAGGAACTGAACTCTCCTCGGAGGTTAAAAGAAACTAATTCTTTTTTGGAAATGAACGATAATGAGAATGAAC
>JAEIGA010007107.1_pt1 | contig 17022 bp, 15 predicted proteins | sample 9270691 | NCBI WGS metagenome assembly JAEIGA01 (sample SAMN17057246, study PRJNA624740) | gut metagenome | biome: biome; isolation source: fecal sample | host: Bos grunniens | place: China: Xizang | collected 2019
GTTCCCGGAAGGAAAGCACAGGACCAAGCACTCCCTCCAGGTGTTCGGCAAAGGAGCCTTCAGAGCAGCCATCGCCGCAAACAACAAATTCGGAAACGACAGACCTGTATATATCATACCTGTCGGCATCGAATACGGAGATTATTTCCGCTACAGAAGCACTCATCTGGTCAACTACGGCAAGCCGATCAACGTCACTGAGTTCGTCAAGGGCCTTGACGTGGAGAACGACGTGCAGATGATCGAACCGCTCAGAAAGGAACTTTCGGAGAGGATCAAGGAACTGATCACATACATTCCAGATGATGAGCAGTATGACCAGAAATGGGCTCTCCTGAAGATGGTCGCGATCAGAGACGAGCGAAGAGGATACGGCTGCTGCGGCCGCAAGCTCTACGACGGCATGCTCAAGAACAGGGAAATCGCTGCGGACATCGAGGCGAAGCTGCAGGCGGAGCCAGAGAAGATGGCTGAGATTCTTGAAGAGGTAAAGGAATTCGAGCGTCGCCGCAAAGCGTCAGGCATCTCCATCTACGCTTTCAGAAAGAAGAAGAATCCATTCTTAAACGCTATATGTAAGGGACTTGCAGCCATTGTGGGTCTTCCATACTTCATCTTCAGTGCAATTGCCAGCCTTCCTATGTGGGTTGCCTCAGAGGTTATCCGCAAGAAGGTAAGGGACGCGGCGTTCAAAAACACAGTCAGCTTCGGAGTAAAGCTCGCGATGTCTATCATCCTGACGCCGATCTATGCTGCACTTGCATTCTGTCTTGCGCCATGGTGGCTCGCCATCGCGCTTCTGCTTCTGTGGTATCCGTCATACGGATACTTCTACGACTATCTTGAAGGATGCCGCCGCTGGATTTCCGACATCAAGCTGCTTGGAAACAAGAAGCTCTGGAAGAAGTTCAAAGGCATCGTCAAGGACTACAAGAACCTTTAAAACCTACTAAAACCCTAAACCCAAAAGTCATGAAACGATTATTTGCAATCATTACGGCTGCAATGGTCCTTTGTACCATGGCAGACGCAAAAAGCGAAAAGAAAAACGTCACATACAACGAGAACGGCGAGATCATCAAGACCGGCATCAACCTCGGTCCCCTTCCTGTTGTAGCATTTGACGCTGACCGAGGCTTCCAGTTCGGAGCCTTGCTAAACCTTTATAACTTCGGCGACGGCAAGAACTATCCGAATCCTAACGCACAGTGGTATTTTGAGGCGTCAGCATACACCAAGGAAAGCGCGATCAACAGCTATAAGTTCATCGTGAACTACGACAACAAGACACTCATCCCTGGCGTCAGAATGTCCATCTGTTCAGGATATTACAAAGATGCAGCCCTCGACTTCTACGGCTTCAACGGTTACCAGAGCAACTATGACATGGAGTTCCTGAAACCGACATTCGAATTTGAAGGCAGCCCGGATAAAGGAAGCGACGACTTCAACAAGGTATACAGAAAGTTTGAGGAGAAAGGAAAGATGCCGAAAGGATTCTACCGTTTCGGACGCGACCTGATCAAGGCAAAGGTTGATTTCACAGGAAAGATTCTTGAAAACTTCTACTGGGAGGCCGGATACCATTTCCAGTGGCTCAAGGCACAGTCTTTCAGTCCTAAAGGATACGCCGTTCTTGCCAACCCTGAGGATGTTGACATGTTCATACCTAGAGCTACCCTTGACGGTCAGGACGGTACTACCCTCTTCGACCTCTACAAGGCGTGGGGGATTATTCCTGAGGAAGAAGCAAACGGTGGCCTCACATCGTCAATCCGACTTGGCCTGATGTATGACAGCAGAAACGTCGAGAACAATCCAACCAAGGGTATCTGGGCAGAGGCGCACATCATCGCTGCACCGAAGTGGCTCGGAACGACCCATGAGAACTATAAGTACTGCGCAACTTTCCGTCACTATGTACCTATCATACAAGATAAACTGACTTTCGCTTACAGACTCGGATATCAGGGTACAATCGGAAACAAATCTCCGTGGTACTCTCTCCCATTCTACACCAACATGGGTGTGAAGGCCGACAACGACGGATTCGGAGGATACAGGACTGTCAGAGGTCTTATGCTCAACAGAGTGCAGGGTCTTGACGTAGGATACTTCAATGCTGAGTTCCGCTATAGATTCATCGATTTCCAGCTTGCAAAGCAGAACATAGCATTCGCCCTCAGCGCATTCTGCGACGGCGCACATGTATTCAGAGGCTATGACATGACATTCAGCGACGAGGCGAAAGCTGCTCTGGTGTCAATGGACCCTGCTGTAAACCCTGCCGGCAACACCCTTAGAGGAATTGCAATGGCAAAACAGTATGAAAACTTCGTATTTGACAGGAAGGACGGCTTCCATGGAGCAGCAGGTGCAGGTCTGCGATTCATCATGAACCAGAACTTCATCGTGGCGTTCGAGTACGCACGCTGCTTCAACAAGCAGGACGGAAACGGAGCATTCTACATCAATACAGGATTCCTGTTCTAACGGATTACGGACTTGTAAAGTCCGCTAAAAAGTAGTAATTTAGCAGACCTTTTGGCCGCAGAGCCAGAAGGTCTGTTTTATTTAACCGAACAATCAACTGACTATCATGCATATAGGTATCGCCGGAAATATCGGCTGCGGAAAGACCACACTCACAAGGATGCTCGCAGAGCACTACGGATGGACACCAAAATACGAGTCCGTCACATATAACCCATATCTTGAAGACTATTATAAGGACATTGAAAGATGGTCATACAATCTGGAGACCTACTTCCTGGCTCAGAGATTCCAGGACCTTGTGGAGATCGCCAAGTCTGATGACGTGATCGTCCAGGACCGCACCATCCTTGAAGGTGTACACATCTTCGTAGCAAACAACAAGGCCATGGGAAACCTATCTGACAGGGACTTCGACACCTACATGCACCTGTTCAACCTGATGATGTCGATGGTCAGCGAGCCAGACCTTCTTATTTATCTGAAGACATCCGTCCCTACCCTGGTAGCGCAGATCCAGAAGCGTGGACGAGACTATGAAAAAGGCATCAGCATCGAATACCTGAGCAACCTCAACGACCGTTACGAGCAATGGATTGCCGACTATAAAGGGAAAGTACTCGTAATCGAGGCAGATGACCTTGACTACGAGCATCGTCCGGAAGACTTCGCCGCAATCACCGACAAGATCGACGCACAGCTTTACGGACTGTTCTAAGGAGCGAGAAAACATATTGAAATCCGGTTACATATCATCGTATGTAACCGGATTTACTATATAGTGCCTCATAGTTTGGCCTGCAGTGCCACTTATGAGGTCGATAGGGTCTATTTCACACGTACCATAGTAACAGGCTGCTGCTGGACATCGTCGAGAGGATGGCTCTGGAACTTGACCTTCCTGAAGTCTATGTCCATCAGGTCGATGCAACGGATATTGCTGTTCCAGGCAGTGCGGTAATAGAGCTTCATCGCCTTGAGGTCCGTCGCAGCTGTAAACTGAGTAGCGCTTGGCAGGCCTTTAGGGATATCCTTCTTAAGGTGCTGGCTGCCGATCGGAATATCGAAGTTGTTCAGGATGTGGAAGGCCTGTACGACTGTCGAGAAGCCGTCCGGCCAGACAGGAGCAGTAGTCTGAAAGAATGTCGCGCGGACAAACCTCGATGGAGAAGTAAAGTCTCCCGGGAGTCCGAGCATTCCGCTTCCGTGACCAAGAGGCTGGAGCGTAACGCCCGGCGCAATGGTATTGTTCGGAGCAGATCCCGGCAACAGGTTGACATAATTATTCAGGTTGGTCATGTGCCACTGAAAGCCTGGAGCATTGGTTATGACACCGAGCTTGTTTTCATAGAACTGAGGGACGCCGCCGACCACCTCAAGTACAACCATCCTTCCGCCCGGCTCAGTGATCCTCCAATGCACGGCGCCGATCCTATGGTCCAACGTAACCAGGTCAAGATCCTCAAGAGCATCCTTCATCTGATCGATAGTCGAGAACTGCGAAAGCACCCACGACACAAACTGCATATCGCAGAGAGTCAAGCTGTTACGAGCAGAGTCGTATGCCTTATAGTCGCCGTATCCCGGAAAGAAGAACAGACCAGCAGAGAGACCTGCTTCGTTCACTCCTTCCACAACGAAAGGCTCGTATTCCGTATAGATACCTACATATCCATATACAGCCTTATACTTTAGTCCATTCTCTCCGGAAGGAGTATATGACTGCTGCACATGGCCGCGAGGAACCACGGCATAACCGCACTGCATAGGAGTTGCAGCCCACTCCACCGTTCTGGCTACTATCCTGCTACCATCCTGAGCCTTAAGGGAAATGCCTGTGCAAGCTCCTGAATCCGGGGAAGCGGCAATCAGTAGAAATGCTGCAGAGGCTGTTGATATAATTCGTTTCATCGCACTAAAATTTAAATTAACATAAGTGAATTTAGCAAGGTTCAGACCACATGCTCGTAATTACATGAATTTGTCTATATTTGCATAATCTAACTGAGTACACATGAAACTGAAATCTTTCGCAAACGCTGTCATCACTGCAGCACTCGGGCTGATGATGGCCATCAGCTGTACAGAACCCGACAATGGTCCTGTCATCAATGAAGAGCCAAGAACAAACCTCTTTACTTTTGACGGATATTCATTTGATATAAACTCAGCAGTCCAGTACGATAAAGGAGACAGCAACATCGAAATCTGGCTTTCTCCGACCAGCGGGCTGACGACATCAAGGGAAATTAAGGCAAGCGGTGACTATGTGGTATTGAATACGCATAAGTCTTTCCTCGGAGGACGCGACAGATTCAACTCACAGACATCAAAGGAATCATACATCCGTTTCTGTGATCAGAAATTCGCATATGGAAACGAAGGAACCGCCTATATTGAAACCGACATAGTGAATGACAGCCTGAAGGTCATGTTCCTCGTTGAAAGTTTTCATACCAGAAACAGTCCGGTACCGGTTGCAATTCTGTCAGGAGAATACAAGGGTACATTTACTGTGGAAAAGGAGAAGCCTTATGCTGATGACTGGGGTTACGACAGGGAGCACACAGCGATTGAGGAAGCTGTGTTCACAACCCGCGAAGACGGTGGCAATGCCAGCTTCACGCTTTACGAGGCAAACGGCATCGAAGCCATCAGAATAGAAATGCCTGAAAGCAGTATCGGCAAGGAGTTCCTGCTGACTGCTTCTGATACCCCGGCAGATGTAAAGCTCTATGTATCAAGAAGCAGGTATACTCTTAAAGGTGCTGTAGGCATAATCAGGACCAGCATCAAAGAAGAAAGCGCTGAAATAAGCATCTCACTGCTCAAGGATGACAGCCAGCTGCGCGCTGAATACTCAGGGGAATATGAGACCGACGTAGTCAAATTGAACAGATTCATATACGACTACGAAGGCGACAGCGGATACGAAGGCAGACAGACAATCGTGAAGTTCATGGTAGAGGACAAGGGTACTTTCATAAGGTTGTTCTTCTCCCCTGGCGAAGGATATACTATATCAAATGCAAACTCCACCCACATGCCTATCCTTACCGTTCCGACTTCGATAATAAATGCAGGCAAGAAGACATTCATGGAGCTTGAAGGCTGGGAGTTCGCATACGACATGATGCAATCATGGCCATATGAAAACGAATACAAGCCTCATCCATCATACAGTGACTGGATTGAAATCAACCGTGACGGAATGGAATACGAAGTCGAGTTCATCCTGACAAGTCAGGCAACTGGCATGCAGACCAGTACAATTGACCTTTACTATAAGGGAAAGGCGCAATAAACACCCTTGATATGGACAAGCTTACTGCCTTTGTGCAGGAACATATTGGAGATGATCTGACCAGACTTGTGCTGGACAGGAAGAAATGGCCGGATATCGATATGGATCTGGCCGTTTCCTGTATACAGAGCCGCAGGAAGCTTAAAGGCAAGGTACAGGAGTGGTACATGAACCCTGAGCTCATATTTCCGGTCGGGCTTTCTGCCGAGCAGTGCAGCAGTACAGCAACAGGAATCTACAAGTCAGGGTTGGCTTCAAGAATAGCCGGCAGCATGCCATTCAGGCTGGCCGACCTGACTGGTGGGCTAGGAGTAGACTCATGGTACTTCTCACAGAAGGCATCACAGGTGTGGTATCATGAGATGCAGGAGAAACTCTGCATCGCTGCTGAACATAACTTCCGATCCCTCAAGGCAGAAAACATTGTCATAAGGAACATGACATCCACTCCTGAAACCATAGGGAAGATCCTTTGTGAAGCACAACCGGACATTGTCTACATGGACCCCGCACGCAGAGGAGAAGGTGGCAAGAAAGTGTTCCTGCTTGAGGAGTGCACGCCGGATGTCCTGACTCTCAAGGAGCAGATATTCAAGCATTGCAGACATATTCTCCTCAAGCTCTCCCCCATGGCCGACATCACGATGGCATGCTCCCGCCTGGGCACTACTTGCCGCGAAGTTCATATCGTAGCCACCGGCGGAGAGTGCAAGGAACTGCTGATCTGGATGGATCGTGAATGGTCTGGAGAATACACCATTACAGCTGTGGAGCTTCCTTCCGGCTATCCTGATATGGACCCTTCTGCATTTTCGTTCTTGACGTCTGAAGAGAAGATTTCTCCATTTATCCTGTCATCTCAAGCGGAGTCGAGAGAGCTCTTCCTGTTCGAGCCCGGCAAATCTCTCATGAAGGCAGGCTGCTTCAATTTGATAGCCAACCGCTTCGGCCTCATGAAACTTGGTGTGTCAACACACTATTATGTAACCGAATCCGCTGCAAAAGCCGATGAACTCAAACCCTATGGCAAGGTCTATATGATCATAAGCGTTCAACCTCTTGACAAACGCTCGATCAAGGCTGCGGGCGCTACATATCCACGCGCCGAGGTCACTGCACGCAACATCCCGATGGACACTGAGACCTTGCGCAAAAAATTAGGCGTCACCTCAGGAGATGACGCCCACATATTCGGTCTGAAGTCCGATTCGCACGGAAATCTTCTTATTATCACCAAAAGGTATTAGATCCTTCGACTACGCTCAGGATGACAGATAGAACTCTGTCAGTTCTGATGTGCAGGACGGAGGAGGTCGAGAACAACCTTAACAGGGTTGAATGTCTCAAGCGGAACCTCTACGAAGAGGGTGTTCCAGTTGCTCATCGCACCGTTCCAGAGACCTGGAAGCTCGAGAGCCTTGAGCTCACGGCCCTGGTAGCTCTTAGAGCTGATGAATCCTGCATCCTCGTCAACATACTCAAGGAGGTTGAAGCTGTTGCCCTGATAGTCATGGAGGCAGCATACGATGTCAACCGGGTTGAAGTGTGTTGCTGAAGCGAGTGCCTCACGAGCGTGCTCGTCTGACATGTTGATCTGAACGCTCTCAAGCACCTGGAGAGATGTCGAACCATCCTTCTCAGCGATAATGAAAGGACCACCGCCCGGTTCGCCCTGGTTCTTCACCATACCTGCAACGCGTACAGGACGGTTGAGCTTCTTGCGGAGAGCATCCACTCTTGCCTTAGGAGTCTCAGCCTCAGGCATCTGCACGCAAAGTACGTCAGCGAGGAACTTCTCGATATCATCACAGAGAGCAAGAGCCTCAGGAGTTGTGTATACATCATCATAAAGAGGGTCATAGCCAGGAACACCTGTAGTCGTATTTCTAGAACCTGCGATAGGAGTGCATACTGCATCAAGTTCACGGAGATATCCGTGGAGAGTGTCACGGAGTTCAAGAGCCTTTCCGAGGAGAACCATCTTCCATGTAGCGGTAGCTGGCATGAGTCTCTCGTTAGCAACGTTGTCGATGTTCTTGATAGATACGACCTCATCCTTGATTGCATTGAGGTTATAGATGAGCGCGCCGTGTCCTGCAGGACGGAAAAGGAGAGAGTCGGTCTCGGTTCTGAAAGGCTTGTTCTCTACGTCTACTGCAACTGTGTCAGTTGCCTTGTCCTGGAATGTGAATGTAATGTTGTAGGCAACTCCATATTTAGCCTCATAAGCAGCCTTGACCTCTGCATAAGCCTCCTCGAAGAGGTGCTGGTGTTCTGGAGAGATAGTCACGACAAGGTTTGCTGTGCCATCCTCGTTCCTCATGTAGTTCTGAGCCTCTACAAGGTGTTCAGCGAATGCTGTGCGGATCTCGCCGTCAGTGTACTTGTGGAACTTGAGCACACCCTTCGGCTTTGCGCCATAACCGAGTCCCTCGTCAGTGAGAGTCTTAGCAAGAACAGACTGACGGTACTCCGGACACTTGCATGTCTGCTCACCGAAAAGCTCCGGAGTGTAGAATGCAAATGACTGGATCTGGTCTACGAACTTAGCTGCAGGAGCGTCGTCTGAGAGTTCCTTGCCTTCCTTAAGTGCGTCAAGACCGCTGAAAAGGTCCTTGAACATACGTGAAGCCGCGCCTGAAGCAGGAACGAACTTGCACTTTCCCTTGATCTGAGCGCCTTCATAGTACTTCACGGCAGCTTCAACTGCAGCTTCATCAAGTACCTGAATACCTTTTTCAGGTGTTGCCGGTGCAACGATCTTCAGCCATGGGAAGCCTTTCTTGAAACGTTCCACCTGCTCTTCTACTGTCTGCACAGATGAGCCTCTCTGCTCGATCTGAGCGATGTCTTCTTTTGTAAACATTTGAATGTGGTTTATTGGTTATTCTATATAATATATGTCTCTTCTGTACTGATATGACCCACGGAGCTTCTCAAACTTCTCCGGTTCCATTCTAAGACGGAAATCGTCTGTAAATATAGGATAATTATATTGGAAAACAGCAGCTATCTCGCCATGATTCTTTCCTTTGAGATCAAGAAGGACAGGTGTATGGGTCGGATCGTCATCATGCGGCTGGAAATCCTTCAATGCATCTATATCGAAGAACTTAGCGACTGCCTGTACCGCCATAGTAGTAGCGTTCTGCTTTCCCTGAAGCGAATATCCCGCAATGTGCGGAGTAGCGATATCAGCCACTTCAAGAAGGTCAAGGTTTATATGCGGCTCATGACACCAGGTGTCAATAACAACAGCACCAAGCTTTGGTTCCGCCGCGACAAGAGCCTGTTCATCAATAACTTCACCACGTGCGGCATTTATGAATATCGCTCCCGGACGCATAAGCGCGAAGAATGTTTCATCAGCCATGCCTCTGGTTGTTTCATCCAACGGAACGTGCATTGTCACGACATTGGAATGCTCCAGAAGATACTCCAGCGAACAGAATTTCTCAGGTCCCTCTGCAATAGCTCTTGGTGGATCACAAAGAAGGACATTAAGCCCAAGATAGCGAGCCATAGCCTCAATCTTCGAGCCCACATGACCAACACCAATGATACCGAAGGTACACTCTTCTATCTTGATGCCTTTGCGGGCAGCTATACCATATACAGCAGAAAAGACATACTGCATTACACCACCGGCATTGCAGCCTGCGGCATTCTCAACATAGATGTCATGGGAGGCGCAATACTCCAAGTCAATGTGGTCCATTCCGATTGTTGCGGTTGCAACCATCTTCACAGAAGTCCCACCTAAAAGGTTCTCGTCACACCTGGTTCTGGTGCGGACAATCAGAACATCCGCATCAATGACATCTTCGCGGGAAATCTGGTCTCCCTTCTTGTATACAACCGTAGCATAGGGTTCGAAAACTCCTTCTACAAAAGGTATATCTATATCAACTACTACCTTCATATATCTACCTTAATACCAAAGATTTGACACATGGTCCACTGGCCCAGTCCCAAGTCAGGAGTTCATCCTTCTGCAGTTCCTCATTAAGGGTCTGCACAAGAATATCCTTCTGGAAATACAACTGATTCCTCACCATGGATGAATTTATCGTACAATAAAGAACACCCTTGTCATATCGGATGTCAAGGGTATACATGCCGGCACCTGACACCTTGGCCCAGGCTTCATCTATCCTCTGCCTGTTGAGTCCGGCAGACAGACGCATCTCACGGATGAACTCCTTGACGAGTTCGTCCATGCCGACCGCATCCTGTCTGCGCATCCTGTTTGTCCTTGGGTCGTACGCCATAAGCTATATCTTCTTAAACGTTCCTGCCGATGTCTCGAAATATGCCCTGTCCTGAGTCAGGGCGTCGACGATTCCGGACATGCGCACCTTGTTACTGTCTGTTATGAATATCTGTCCGAAATCCTTGCCAGAAACCATCTGGAGGAGATTGGAAATTCTACCCATATCCAGTTTGTCGAACACATCGTCCAGCAGAAGCAGCGGCGCAAAGCCGTATGAGCGCTTCATTATCTCGTATTGGGCGAATTTGAGCGACACCAGGAAGGACTTCTGCTGTCCCTGTGATCCGTGTCTTCTCAAAGGCCATCCGTTCATCGAAAAACTGAAATCGTCCCTCTGAAGTCCGGAAGATGTATATCTGAGGGCACGGTCCCGATCATATGACGCGGCAAGAAGCTGGTCGAGCGGAGCCTTGTCCAGCTCGGTTTCATATGTTATGTCAACCTCTTCAGAGCCTCCGGAGACAAGCCTGTAATACTCGCTCACAATCGGTTTAAGATCATCAACAAACTGCTTTCGGGCCCTGTAGATCGGATCCGCAAGAGCAGCCATCCTCATATCGATTACCTCCAGAAGCGAGCGGTCGGGATTCATATCCTTAAGCATCTTGTTGCGCTGCTGAAGCAGCCTGTTGTACTGCTGCAAAGCCACCAGATATTCATGATCCATCTGCGAGAGCACAGCATTGACAAACTTCCTGCGCTCTTCTCCAGACTCGCTGACCATGGATATGTCAGCCGGAGAGACCATCACGACCGGCAGGACACCCACATGCTCCGAAACCTTATTATATGGTTTTTCATCGCGCTTTATCTTCTTATCACCCTTAGCGGTCATCTTCATCGCGAAGCGGCTTGAAAGACCGTTCTCCATGCGGTATGTTCCTGCTATGGAAAACTCCTCTGTGCCGTGGCGGAAGGTGAATTTATCCGAAGAAGCGAAGGCGCTCTTGGTCATGGAAAGGTAATATACGGCATCAAGGAGATTGGTCTTTCCCTCGCCGTTATTACCGCTGATGCAGTTGATGTTCGGCGAGAACTCCAGCTCCTGAAGCTCTATGTTCCTGAAGTCGGATATTACTATCTTCTCTAATATCGGCATCTTAAATCATTAATAATTGTCATGTCGAGCGAAGTCGAGACATCTTTAACAACATGTATGTTCTATCAGTATCTTCACTCCCATTGCCACAAGGATAAAGCCTCCGGCAAACTCCGCCTTGGACTTGTAACGGCATCCGAACCACTTTCCTATCCACACTCCGACTGCCGAAAACGCTCCCGTCGTCAGTCCTATGAACAGTATCGCCTTCCAGATATTGACCTGCAGGAAAGCGAACGACACTCCGATTGCCAGGGCGTCGATACTTGTGGCAACCGCCAGCGGGAACATGGCCTTTGCCGAAAAGTCCGGGCTATATTCACATTCATCCTTCGAGAACGACTCCTTGATCATGTTGGAGCCGATTATTCCTAGCAGGACGAATGCTATCCAATGGTCCACATTGGCCACGAAGTCGGCGAAACTGATGCCGAGGAAATATCCGATCAGTGGCATCAGCGCCTGGAAGCCACCGAACCAAAGTGCGGTGGCGGCCGAGTGCTTCGGCTGCAGCGTGCGAATCGAAAGTCCCTTGCAGATAGATACTGCAAAGGCGTCCATCGACACTCCGACTGCGATTATGAATAGTTCTGACAGGTGCATCGGTTAATTACATATCCACGTCAAGGCGTCCTACCTTCAGTCCCCACTTACCGTCCTGAACGATTACAACATCCTCACCATCAAGGTTTTTAACAAGGACTTTATCTTTTAGTTTCGTATGGGAATGTCCGCCCACAATAATATCCACATTACGGGTCTGAGCTGCAAGCTCCACGTCTGTATACGGTTCTCCGTCATATCCCAGGTGGGACAGGCAGATCACCAGATTACACTTCTTGACATTCCTGAGGTAGTCAGCGTATTTTTGAGTACATGCAGCCGGATCCTGGAACTGAAGCTGGGCTGCAATCTTTGAATCCACGACGTCTGCCACATTGGCCAGCAGACCGATGATACCGATCTTCAGGCCTCCCCTCTTTACGATCACATATGGCTCCACGTGTTTCGCAAGTGGAGTTGCCGAGAAATCATAATTGGCACAGACTACGGCAGTCTTCAGATTGGAAAGTCTTCTCGCAAGAGCCTCCATGCCATTGTCGAACTCATGGTTTCCGAGGCACACGGCGTCATATCCTGTCGCATTGAGCACGTCGATCTCCATGTCACCGTCAAGCTCGGTAAAATATGATGTTCCCTGGCTGAAGTCTCCGGCATGAAGAAGAAGGACATTCTTCCTTCCCTCTTCCGCACGCACCTGGTCTATGTATGCAGCCGCCTCGACCACTCCGCCGTGGCCGGCATTCTTGCCGGAACGCTCCGGGTCGATGTGGCTGTGGGTGTCATTAAGATGCAGGATCACAAGATCCTGGGCTTCCATAGCCGCTGACGAAAGAACGGCGAAAGCAAATATGGTAAATATAAACTTCTTCATAACTACATGATTATCGTCACTCTGCCGTCTTTCTTATACTCAAGAGACCTTCCTGCCGCGGTCTCTACCGCCACATGCTCCAGAACCGCATCAATGACGTTGACATCATGATACTCTGTCATCGAAAGCGCATCGTCCGCCATGTAAAGACCATCTCCGCCATGAAGGAGGAATGATACTGTTGTCACGCCGTATACCTTGTCATCATCAAGAGGTTCACCACCGATCTCGATCGATTCCACCTTGCCGTCCTTTACCACGACGCGTACGCCTCCGAGCACCTGAAAGCGGGTTGCCGCCATCCCCTCGATGATGCGTCTGATCGTGCTGCCCTTATGCTCCAGATATACGAGATAGTTCTTGAACGGGAACATCGACAGGAGATCGTCAAGGATCACATCGCCCTGGGGCATATCAGCCCTGATGCCTCCGAAGTTTGTGACTCCCATGTGCACCGGCTTACCCGATATTGCCTCAGTCTTGGCAATCATGATATCAATCAGCCAGTTGGAGAGCTCGCTCTCGGGATATCCCTTGTCCCATGAGCCAGTAGAATGTGCCACGACATCCTTGACCCGAGCCATCTTCGGCTGGGCATTGAGCACAACCTTGGCGGTCTTTGCAGCAGCCGATCTCTTCTTATGTCTTGTGCCGTTCGGAGCGACGTACGTCTTTCCGTCCATCGTTCCGATAGCAACGGCTACATTCTCCTTAGAGGGAGCAGAGCAACCTGTCCTGCTGCCGTCCATATCTACCGACGACCAGTTGTACTCCTGAGCGGACGCGGCCATGCAGCCTGATGCGAGTATAGCGATTGTAAATAGTATGCGCTTCATATTATTTCCTCTTGAGCCTTACTTCTGCTTGAGCCATTTCCAGAGGTCCTTGAATGTGGTCTTCTTGCCGAACATCAGGATACCGATCTTGTATATCTTTGCCGACGCCCAGCCGCATGCCATGAATGTAGCCACGAGAAGGCCGATAGAAAGGGCAAGCTCCCATACAGGCACTCCGAACGGGATGCGGGCAAGCATCACGATAGGAGACGTGAACGGAATCATGGATCCCCAGAACACAACCGCACTGTCCGGAGCCTTGAACGCATAGAATGCGATGAAGAAACCGATCATAAGTGGAATTGTCACAGGAAGCGAAAGCTGCTGGGTATCAGCCTCATTCTCGACTGCAGAACCGATAGCTGCAAAGAACGACGCATAGAGGAGATATCCCAATGCGAAGTAGATGAAGAATCCTATGATCAGCATGCCGTAGTCAAGATCCTTGAGTGTAGAGAGGACTGCTCCCATCTCGCCGCCCTGAGCCACTGTGGTGCTGTCGATTGCAGGCATTGTCATGCCCATCATCTCAGAATCCACGCCAAGACCTTCGGTCATCTGGGTCATCTGTTCTGTCTGGACGTTTGCACTCTCCATCATGGTATCGAAACCGATGAATGAAGATACTCCTGTAACGATTACTGCAGTAAGCACGATCCATAGGAAGAACTGAGTGAGGGCCACGCATGCCACACCGATTATCTTACCGAACATAAGTTCCGTCGCCTTCACAGACGAAACGAGTACCTCTACCACGCGGCTCGCCTTCTCCTCAATCACGCTCTGCATGACCATACCGGAGAACATAGCGATGAACATGTAGATGATCATTGAAAGAACGAGGGAAATGATCATGTAAACCTCTGACGATGAAATCTTTTCCTCTCCATCCTCTCCGAGGGTATATGTAGTTACAGTCGAATTGAACTCGACGTCCTTCATGATCTGCTTGAGGTCTCCGATGTCATAGAGAGAAAGGCGGTAGTCCTCTATAGCGTCATCTACTCTCGAACTGATGGCCTCCTTAGTGTCCACGCTCATAGGAGACGACGAGTATGCCGTCACGTTTACTGACTTAGTCAGGGGGTCAAGTGCAGAGATCTGCACAAGGGCGTCGTACCCGAGCACGTCAAGCTGATTCTTGAGGCTGTCCAGCGGCTGGCCTGTGCAGTCAATGTAATCTATCGCCTGAGTGTCTTCGAACTTAGGCATCACGATGCCAGACTCGTCGATTACGGCGATCTGCTTGCCTTTGTCCTCTGCCATGAACATGATCAGGCTCGGCAGGATGCAGATTGCAGCGAAGAAGACAGGTCCGAGGAAAGTGATCAGAAGAAACGACTTCTTCTTTACGCGGGTCATGTATTCGCGTGAAATGATGGTCTTTATGTTTCTTAGCTTCATGGCCTACTCCTCCTCTGTTACAAGTTTGATGAATATGTCGTTCATTCTTGGAACCAGTTCCTTGAATGAGTTGACTGTCTGTCCCTGTTTCATTACCTCTGCCAGAACCTCGTTGGTAGTCGCACCATCCAGGATCGAAAGCACCGCCGTGTGTCTTCCCATGTCATCCTGATCTGACAGTACATCGAATACGCCCGGAACGGCCTTGAGGGATGCTTCAGATGTATAGATGAGTTCTACGTTATTGTTGCCGTATTTGCGACGGATCTCGTCCACTCCTCCTGTGATCACGACATGTGACTTGTTGATCAGGGCGATGCTGTCGCAGAGTTCCTCAACAGACTCCATGTTGTGTGTCGAAAGGATGATGGTCGATCCCTCCTCCTTCAGACGGAGGATTTCCTCGCGGATCACCTGTGCATTGACAGGATCGAAGCCTGAGAAAGGTTCGTCAAGGATGAGGAGCTTCGGCTTGTGGACCACAGTGGTGATGAACTGGACCTTCTGGGCCATACCCTTGGAGAGTTCCTCCACCTTCTTGTTCCACCAGCTCTCGATGCCGAATCTGATGAACCATTTCTTGAGTTCGTCCTGAGCTTCACGATAGCTCATTCCCTTGAGCTGCGCGAAGTACATCGCCTGCTCGCCTACCTTCATCTTGCGGTAGAGACCGCGCTCCTCAGGCAGATATCCGATCTTCTCGACATCGTCCTGAGTGATAGGACGGCCGTCGAAAAACACTGTTCCCGAATTTGGAATCGTTATGCGGTTGATGATGCGGATAAGAGTCGTCTTACCTGCTCCGTTAGGGCCGAGCAGACCGAAGATCTGACCCTTGGGGATATCTACCGACACATTGTCGAGAGCCACCTTCTCTCCGAAGGCCTTCGACACATTCTTGCATTCAATTATTCCCATTATGTTGTTGTTTTAATATTCCACTGTCATCCCGAGCTTGTCGAGGGATCTTTACAGATTCAAAAGTTTAGCAGTGAGCTCCACCATAAGCTGTGCGTCAGTCGCCTCGCCGATGTTACCTCCCTTGCCCTTGAAGTCATACTCCTTGAGAAGGGCTATCGCCGCCATGCTCTTGCGGAGCGGATAGTTGCGCACGGCAATGTCGTATTCCTGAAAGAAATACGGGTTTACACCGAGCACCTTCGCCTTCTGGTCATTCGCCGGATTTCTTGTAAGTGACAACAAGGCATTATATTTCAATATTCTGTAGAAATGAGTATACAGGGCGCTCACCGCCATAGGCATGGCAAATTTCGCCGCCGATCCTATATACGCCGCGATCCTCAAAGCCTTGGCCGCATTCTTATGCGACAATTCCTTTGTCAGCTCGAATATGCTGAACTGACGGCTGATGCCGACGTTCTTCTCAATATCTGCCGCAGTCACTTGGGTCGTGCCTTCAGGCAGATTCTTCAACATCTTTTCTGTCTCTATGGCAATCTTGTTCAGGTCGGTTCCTGCATGTTCGGCAAGGAGCGCAGCGGCATCCGGAGCAATCTGCAAGCCCTTGGACTGATAGAATACAGGTATCCATCGAGGCATATCATAATCCTTGAGTGCCTGAGAATCAACCACAACACCCATCTTGGCAACAGTCTTATACAGAGACTTGCGCTTGTCTGAGCTTGCGCCATGCATCGCTATCACCAGCACTGTAGAATCAAGAGGATTCTGGCAGTAGACAGCCAAATCCTCCAGTCCCTTCATCATCTGTGCTTCCTTCACAACCACCAGCTGACGCTCCGCGAACATAGGATATCTTCTGGCTGCAGTAATCACTGCATCTGCTGTAACATCTGCACCATAGCAGACCGTCTGATTGAAATCCTTCTCACTCTCGTCGATGCAATGCTCCAGAATCGCATCGCAAACCATATCGACATAATACGGTTCATCTCCCATCAGAAGATAAACCGGCTTGAAGATGCCGTTTCGGGCATCCTTCACAATCCCCCTGCACAGAGAATCAGTCTCTATAAAACCTTTTGCCATAATTACACAAAGATAAAAAAAAGCGCTGATTAATCAGCGCTTTTCAATCTTATTCTGCTTTTTTCTCCTTTACCTTTACAAGTTTCTCCTTAAGGATGTCTGCGCAGTCCACTACTGCGTCTTCGAAGGTCTTAGCATTCTTCTCCACAACGATTGTATTTCCCGGAA
>JAEIGA010007108.1_pt1 | contig 17021 bp, 10 predicted proteins | sample 9270691 | NCBI WGS metagenome assembly JAEIGA01 (sample SAMN17057246, study PRJNA624740) | gut metagenome | biome: biome; isolation source: fecal sample | host: Bos grunniens | place: China: Xizang | collected 2019
AAAGGGGATGAGACCGCTCCGCCATAACGACATTGTGGTGTTCAACTTTCCACATCATGAATGGCGCATCAGTTTTGTCATTAACAACGTGTTCTGCAAACGTGTCGTGGCTTTACCAGGGGATAGCTTGAGCATTGTGGATGGACACTATCGTAATAACAACTTTGAAGGGGTGCTGGGATTGGAAGAAGAGCAACAGCGATTGGAAAATACGCCAGACTCGGTGCTGTGGCAACCCTTGTTGCCAACCATCCCTCACCACGAGCAGTTTGGGTGGACCATACGGAACTTCGGTCCGATGTACATGCCAAGAAAAGGAGACATCATGACGATTACACCATACGAAGCAACATTGTACAACATCTTCTTGGCATGGGAGACTGGAAAGCCCGTCACCTGCGATTGGGACACAGGAGAGGTCTGGGCTGGCGATGCGCCCCTGAAACGTCATTGCTGGCAACACAACTACTACTTCATGGCAGGAGACAATGTCATGGACTCTAACGATTCCCGCTATTGGGGGTTGGTTCCAGAGGAATATGTGGTGGGAGTCGTGGATTATATATATAAGAAACACACCAGATGATGAAGAAGTATGTACATATCATTATCGGAAGCATGGCAGTCGCCTTTCTGTTGTGGCTGACAGTGGTGGATGTGGAACAACGCTGGGCGGACAGCCATGTGGTGTTGGGATGGGGCACGCTGGTCATGCTGGCCTTGGCAATAATCCTGCATCTTCCGTGTGGAGGAAAACTGTTGCGGTGGAGTTGGACCGATATGGTGGTGGCAACGTGGATGATATATGTGGTGGGGCGCGTGTGGATGGGGAACGAGTATGCCTGTGGAACAGAATTCCTAAAAATGATGGAGATGGGATTGCTGTATGTGGCATTGAAAGGAATACTGTCGTGGACGCAGTTGTCACCAACATATATCATATACGGAATCTTGTTGTGCGGTGTGTACGAAGCAGGACTTGGTGTGTGGCAGTTGGTAAGCGGAACAAGCCGGCACTCTCTCTATCTGATGACAGGCAGTTTTCAGAACCCTGGCCCGTATTCTGCGTACCTCATGATAGCAGTGGTTCTCTCCATGACACTTTCCCGTCATGGAAACGGAGAAACAGTGAGTGAACAATTGAATGAAAGACATGGGCATGAAGTGCGCATCTCATTAAAAACATTATTGCCAGTGCTGCAGACTTGGTTGCCGCGAGTGACACTTCTTATGGCGATTTTGATATTGCCGGCCACATGGAGCCGTGCCGCCCTTGTCTCCGTGGGGATTGTGGCCTTGTGGCTGTATCGACAGAAATATTGGAAGTATCGGTGGGCGGTATGGATTAGCATTGTTGTGTTGGCTGCGGGTTTCTATCTTGCCAAGCAAGGTTCGGCAGACGGACGCATGTTGACATGGATGGCATCCCTCACGGCATGGTGGCATCAGCCTTGGTTGGGCGTGGGTGTGGGCGGATTCCGAGCTGCTTGTGCGGACGGTATCGCTGAATTGTATCGGGAACATCCTGCATCTGGGCTGTTCGCATCGGGTGGTGTAACGGACTTTGCCTTCAATGACCTTTTGAAGGTGTTGGTGGAACAAGGATTGGCAGGTGCGGTGCTGTGTATAGTAACTGCCGCATGGATTATGATAAGCCTTTACAAGCAGAGTCTTTCCCTGTTTTACGCCTTGCTGTCATTGTTCATCTTCTCCATGTTTTCCTACCCGTTCGAACTATTGCCGTATCAAATCCTCTTGGTTCTGTTAGCTGCTTATGCACAAAGTAAGGATTCAGACAAAAAAGAGGAGATTGTGCGGTGCAAGCCCTGGAGGGTGGTGCTCCTGTTGATGCTGTTGCCTGTTGCCTATTTCCTTATGCGGAAGATTCAGCGTCGTCATGAGACCGACCAGGAGGTGAACATGTTTTCAGGTATGCATCATGAAGCATTCATCATCGACTACTATGAGCTGATGCCATTGGAAATGGACAACGTGTTATTTCTGTTTGATTTCGGCAAGACACTTAGAGAGGCGAAGCGGTATAACGACAGCAATGCCGTGTTCAGGCAAGGTACACAAGTAAGCAGCGACCCGATGTTTTGGGTGCTGATAGGCAACAACTACCGTGATATGCAATGCTATCAGGAAGCAGAAGAAGCTTACCAGAAGGCCTTTGCCATCATGCCCAACCGCCTTTATCCCTTGTATCAGTTGATGGGATTGTATGAGGAGACGGGGGATGTGGAAGCCTTGCGACGAACGGCAAGGGAAATCATGGCGTTGCAACCCAAGATCAAGTCGCCGGCAACGGAAGCAATGGTAGACAGCGCAAGAAGGAAAGTAATTGAATTGGAAAAATAAAACATAACATCAGATGAGATCATTCAAAAGACTATTGACAGGTGGAATCCTCATAACCATATGGAGTGTATCAGCGTCATCCCAGCAACTGACGTTGCCAGATGCTATCCGCATTGCGCAGGAGAATTCGTATGATGCGCAGCTGGCAAGGTTCTCATTCTTGGCAAGTTACTGGACTTACCGGTCATTCAAGGCTGAACTGCTGCCCTCGGTGAACTTGAACGGCGGACTCGCCAATTTCGACCACTCGCTGGTGGCTGTGCGTAACTATGAGGACGGACAGGTGGCATATGTGAACAACAACTCAATGACCAACCACCTCACCCTGTCGCTTGACCAGCAGATAGCAGCGACGGGAGGAAGGGTGTCGTTGCAGTCCTATCTCTACCGCCTGGATCAGTTCAGTTACGACGAGAAAACCTACAACTCGCAACCGTTGAGGGTAAGTTATACGCAACCTCTGCGCTCGTTTAATGCGCTGAAGTGGGAGAAGAAGACCGCGCCTGTGGAATACCAAATCGCACAAAAGGGCTATCTCACAGCCATGCAGGATGTGACCCTTCGGGTGACAGGGCTGTTCTTCAGTGTGCTCTCGGCTCAATCGGACTACAAGCAGAGCCTTGCCACCCTGCAAGACCGTGAAGCATTGTTTGGCATGGCAAAAAAGCGACTGGAATTGGGTACGACAACCAAAAGCGAGGTGCTGCAACTGGAACTGTCATTGCTCAATGCACGGGTGGCAGTGAACAGAGAGAAACTGGAACTTGATGACCGTATGTACCAGTTCTTTTCCTATCTGATGGTGACGGACTATGCCGAAGCACAATTGGTACCTCCTTATGCAGTGCCAGACGTGTTGCTGAATGCTGATGAAGTGTTGCAGAAAGCCATAGTCAACTCATCGCACACGCTGGAACAGCGACAGCAGATGCTGGAAGCAGAGAAATCTTTGGCACAGGCAAAGTCGGGACGGGGTTTGCAGCTGACGTTGAGCGGAGAGGTGGGTTTCAGCCAGACAGGCAGCACTTTCAACGATGCCTATCGGCGGTTGAGAGACAACGAGATAGTGGGGCTGACCCTTTCATTGCCCATCTTTGACTGGGGCGTGAGCCGCGGCAAGGTGAAGATGGCAGAGGCGCGGTTGGAAGTGACACGTACGAAGTTGGAACAAGCGCATTCGGACTATATGCAGGACTTACGGAAGAAAGTGCTGCAGTTCAACACCCAGCCGATGCAGTGCAGGGATGCTCTACGTGCACAGGAGATAGCGGAAGAACGTTATGGAATCACCCGAAGAAGGTTTGAAGCGGGTGCCGTATCAGTAACTGACCTGAACACTGCACAGCAAGAGATGGAATCGGCAAAGTCGCAATACATCAGTCAGTTGCAGACTTTCTGGACGGACTACTACACGTTGCAGAAATCGACTTTGTATGATTGGATCAACAGAATGGATATAGAAGTGGACTTTAGAGAAATGATAAATGACAAATGATAAATGAAAAGAAAAGGATTTTATTTGATGTGTTCCCTCCTGTTGCTGATGGGATGCAAGAACGGGAATGAGCCTAAAGAAGAAGAGAGTGTCTTTGCAGAACAGGAACAGACGGTGGCGGAAGTCGACACGATGACTTTGCATCGGCAGACCTTCCAGAAACAATTGCTGTGCAATGGGCGTTTGGTCGCCATCCGCAAGGCTTACCTGCAATGTCCCAAGCAAGGGGATGTGTTGCAGCGTGTGCTGGTGCAGAACGGACAGCGTGTCAGTCAAGGGGCGTTGCTCGCAGTCTCTGACACACGTGACAAGACAGCCGAACTGGAAAAGACACAGCACGACTTGGAACGGGCAAAGGTGGAACTGCAAGACAAGCTCATTGGTCTGGGCTATGATGGCGACCTTGCCAATGTGCCTGCAGATGTATTGCATCGGGCGGAAATCACTTCAGGCTATTACTCCACGAGATATCAGTTGGAGGCAGTGCGGAAAGCCTTGGATGATTGCAGGTTGTATGCTCCTTTCAGTGGAAGGATAGCCAATCTGGAGGCTCGTCCCCATCAGGCAGGCACGAAGTTCTGTACACTGATTGATGATTCCTTCTTTGAGGTGGAATTCAAGATTCTGGAAGCAGAATTGGCATTCATTGAGAAGGGACAAACAGTCAGGGTGTCACCTTTCGTGCATGAAGAGGAGACCTATGAAGGAACGGTCACGGAAATCAACCCGACGATTGATGAACGGGGGCTGGTGGCGATTAAGGCAAGGGTGAAGAACACTTCTGACACCTTGATGGACGGCATGAATGTGCGCGTGGTGGTGGAGAATGCGGTGGAGCAGCAGTTTGTGGTGCCCAAGGAGGCGGTGGTGGAGCGCGACGGCTACCATGTCATCTTCCTCTATGCCCCCAAGACCCAGCGTGCCGTGTGGACTTACGTGGACATTGCTTACAGCAATCTGGCAAGTTTTGCCATCACAGGATGCGAAAAGAAGGAAACCGAATTGCATGAAGGAGAGATTGTCATCACGTCAGGCAATCTGAACTTGGCGGATGACACCGAGGTAAGAGTGAGTGAAGAAAAATAGGATTGTTATGTTACGAACTTTGATACATCGTCCCATTGCCGTGACTATGGTGCTGATAGCCCTTGTGGCTGTCGGCATCTTGGCATTGACGTACATACCTGTGTCGTTGATGCCAGAGATTGACATACCGAGAATCACTGTGCAGATGTCAAACCCAGGTGCTTCGGTGAGCGAGGTGGAGCAGCAGATGGTCACGCCCATGCGTTACCAGCTCTCGCAGGTGGCTGGACTGAAAGACATCGAAACCTTGTCGAGAATGGATGCCGGCACCATCACCTTGTATTTTGAGCCAGGCACAGAGATGGACCTGCTCTTTATCGACGTGAACGAGAAGATAGATCGTGCCATGAATTCGATGCCGAAGGACATGGAGCGTCCGAAAGTGGTAAAAGCGAGCGCGATGGATATTCCCGCATTTTATGTTGACGTGGTGGAGCAAGAGGGAAACATTGCCTCATTGTCCAAACTGGTGCGCAATGTCATTGCCAAGCGCATTGAGCAGTTGCCGCAGACGGCGATGGTGGATTATAGCGGTACGGTGGGTACGGAACTTCTGTGCATCCCCGACTTGAATAAGCTGGAGTCGCTGGGACTGAGCACCCGCACGATAGAAGCGGCCATCAACGACAATAACATCGTGCTCGAAGCCCTCAGTGTGCGTGACGGCATCTACCGTTACAGCATCCATTTCGATTCGCAGATATTGGGCAAGGATGACATTGAAAACATCTATCTCCGACACGAGGGACGAATGTTACAGCTGAAAGACATCTGTGAAGTGGAGGAAAAGCCTGCCGTGAGGAATGGCATCGTGAGACACGACGGGAAGGATGCCATCACGCTGGCGGTCATCAAACAGAATGACGCACAGATGGCAGACTTGCAGGAAAGCATGGAAGCACTGGTAGAGGATCTGCATAAGGATTATCCCGATGTGGAGTTTCATGTCACACGTGACCAGACGCAGTTGCTGACTTACTCCATCAACAATCTGGAGTGGAATCTCATTCTTGGTGCCTTGCTGGCATGCGTGATTCTCTTTGTCTTCAACGGAGGCTGGCGCACACCGTTGCTCATCATCATTTCCATTCCACTTTCCCTGATTCTCACGTTGCTCTGCTTCTATGTGATAGGCATATCCATCAATGTCATATCACTTTCGGGACTGATTCTGGGCGTGGGCATGATGGTGGATAATGCCATCATCGTCATTGATAACATTAGGCAGCGGGGCGATGTCATCCGAAGCACGAAGGAGGTTTTCATGCCGATGCTCAGTTCGGTGCTGACCACCTGCTCGGTGTTCATCCCCCTCATCTTCCTCAGTGGAACTGCCGGGGCATTGTTTTACGACCAGGCAATGGGTGTGACCATCGCCTTGTTTGCCTCATTGCTGGTGGCGGTGATGGTGGTGCCAGTGTATTATTATAACCTTAACCTTAACAATAACCCTAAACTCTCAACCCTAAACTCTCAACTAAAAACTGACAGGGGGCTGCTGAAGATTTATGAACCAGCCATGCGTTGGACATTGCGCCATGCCAAGTGGTGCATGCTCATGGGTGCGTTTGCCTTGGTGGCAATCGCGGTGCTCTTCCCTTTCATCAAAAAGGAGCGGATGCCGCAGATTGAACAGGAAGATGCCTTGATGACAGTGGATTGGAATGCGGGCATATCAGCAGAAGAAAATGACCGCAGGGTGCAGGAACTGGTGGGTGAAGTGAAGGCGAGTCTTGAAACCAACACGGCCATGGTGGGGGCGCAGGAATTCATCCTCTCCCACACCAAGGACATCACAGGAAGTGAGGCAGTGGTGTATCTGAAGGCACATACGCAAGAAGGGCTGGATTCTGTGAAGAACGCCCTCTACCGCTATATGGAGCAGCATGAGCCGAAAGCCAAGGTGGAGTTCGACATTTCGGGCAATCTCTACGACATCATCTTCCAAACAGACAAACCTGACTTGGAAATACATCTGCAAAGGGAGGAAGGCGGCCGTCCCTCGGTGGCGGAAGCAAAAAGATGGGTGGATAGTCTCAGATGCCGTTTCCCTTCAGTGGAGATACCGCCTGTGGCGACGGAAGAGAACCTGCAATATACGGCAGACCCCGAGATGTTGGCTTACTATCATGTGACCTATCAGCAGGTGTATGGACGGTTGAAGGAACTGGTGGGTAGCAGCAAGGTGTATGAAATAGCGAATGGTGCTCAGAGCGTGCCGGTCATCATCTCTCAACAGTCAACTCTCAACAATCAACTCTCAGCTAACGACGTGATGCAACAGGTCGTCGTGAACAATGAAGGAGTGGAGATTCCTCTTTCTTATCTGATGGAAACGCACAGGGTGGAGAACTTTAAGCGGCTCAGTGCAGGGGGAGAAGGGGAATACTATCCCATCACGATAGAAAAGGTGACAGATGCGGAGGTGGAGGCGATGGTGGCGTATTGTCATCAACTGTCAAAAGGAGAATCGCTCAATGCACGGGCTGGTCAACTGTCAACCGATGGCAAGGTGCGATGCTCGTTTCAGGGTAACTACTTTGATTCGAGGGAAATGATTCGTGAACTGGCAATGGTGCTTATCGTGGCGGTGCTGTTGCTTTATTTCATCCTGGCGGCACAATTCGAGAGCCTGCTCCAGCCCGCCATCATCTTGACGGAAATAGTCATTGATGTCAGCGTGGTGATGCTGGTGCTTTGGATGGTGGGCGAGTCGCTGAACATCATGTCCATGATTGGATTGGTGGTCATGAGTGGTATCATCATCAACGATTCCATCTTGAAAGTCGACACCATCAACAGGTTGTACCGTTCGGGCGTTCCGTTGCTGAAGGCGGTCTGGTCGGCAGGACATCGGCGACTGAAACCCATCGTCATGACCTCGCTCACCACCATCTTGGCACTGTTGCCCTTCCTTCATAAGGGGGACATGGGTTCAGCCATGCAATTCCCGCTTTCGTTGACGCTCATCGTTGGCATGACCATTGGCACGCTGGTCAGCCTGTTCTTTGTACCCTTGGTGTATTGGATAGTATATAGAAAAAAGAAAAAATGAAACATTCATTCTCCATACTTCTCACGATGGGCATTCTGATGCTGATAGGCGTGGCGCTGATTCCCCGTCTGGATATTGCAGACAAGCCTCGTCCCCGTCAAGGAAAGACGCTTACTGTGTCTTACAGTTGGTGGGGCGCATCGGCAAAGGTCATTGAGCAGAATGTCACTTCGCGCATAGAAGGATTGGTAAGCTCTGTGAAAGGAGTGGAATCGGTCTCTTCGGTTTCTTATTTCGGCTCAGGCAACGTGACAGTCCATTTGAAGAAGGATGCGTCAGTGTCAGGGGTAAAATTTGAAATCGCTTCCCTGTTGCGTCAGGTACGTGACAAGTTCCCCGAAGGCGTGTCTTACCCCGTGTTGTCAGGCGGTGAAGTCATCACCAGCAAATCGGACGATGAGAAAAGCAAACCCTTGTTGACCTACCTGATTCAGGCAGACATGGCAGGGAGGGACATCCGAAAGCAGGTGGAGAGAGAACTGAAACCAAGATTGGAACGTGAAGAAGGTGTGAACAGGGTGGAGGTGACAGGTGGAACAGACTTCTACCTGCAGATTTCTTATGATGCCACCCAATTGTCACTTTATGGCATCACGGCATCGGACATAGAGGAAGCCATACGGAACCAGCTGGGACGACAAGACATCGTGGGTGAAGTCATGTGCATGGAGCCAGAAGGAACCCCGACGCGCACATCCCTTTTTCTCGGTGTGGACGCAGGAGACTTTCATTTGGAATCCATGCCTATCAAGACGTTGGATGGAAAAATCATCTACCTGAACAATCTCGCCACCTGTGAACAGAAGGAACGGAAACCTGACAGTTATTACCGTGTGAACGGGATGAACACCATCTATATGAATGTGTATGCCGAAGAAGATGTGAATGTCAGCAGCGTAGCAAACAGGGTGAAGGAGATGGTTGACGCTAACGATAACCCCAGCTGTCAACTAACCCTGACCTATGACAGAGCAGAGGAACAGATGTCGGAATTTCAGACCCTCATCATCAGAAGTGGCATATCTCTGCTGTTGCTGCTGCTGTTTGTCTATCTGAGCCGGAGGAACTGGAAGTATCTGTGCATCATCGCCACCACTTTGCTTGCCAACATCTTGACGGCAGTGATTCTGTACTGGCTGTTTGATTTGCGTCTGCACCCGTTTTCAATGGCTGGTATCACCGTTTCTCTCGGACTCATCATCGACTCTACCATCGTGATGGTGGACCACTACAGTTACAGCAGGAACTTTGGAGCCTTCCATGGCATTCTCGGTGCGATGCTCACCACCATTGGTTCACTCATCATCATTGTCTGGTTACCGGAATTCTTGAAGAACGATCTGTACGACTTCTCATGGATGGTCATCATCAATCTGGCAGTTGCGCTATTAGTGGCGGCATTGTTTGCTCCAGCCTTGGTGAGCAGGATGAACTACACCAGTTTGCAGGCAGGGAAGCCCCGTCACCTCCAGTTTGTGCGTGGATGGACAATGTTTTATGCGAAATATGTGCGTATCTGCCAACACCGTATTGGGAGATGGCCACTCCTGTTGATGGTGGCAGGTCTCTTTGCAGGCTCGCTCTACCTTTTCATTGACACATTGGACAGCAACACCTACCGACCAGAACCCGAAGAGATGCAACTGCACATCAGAGGACAGATGCCTCTGGGCGGTACGGCACAGCAGCTGAATGAGAAGGTGGAAAAGGTGGAGGCGTTTCTGTCTCAATTCAAAGAAATCAAACGCTATGAAACTCATGTCGATAACTGGGGAGCTTCCATCACCGTGGAATTCAAGCCAGATGCGCTGCACACAGGATTCCCTTATCTGCTGGAAAACAAGGTCATCGGCAGGCTCATTACCATCGGAGGGGCGGATTGGAGCACTCATGGCGTGAGTGAACGTGGGTTCAGCAATTCGCTCAACCTGCAATACCGTGCCAACAGCATTGAGATAGCAGGTTATGACTACGACCGCCTTTACCGCTTTGCGGAAGACATGTGCCGAAAACTGAAGACCAACAATCGTGTGACAGACATTGCCATCGAAACACCTGGTCATGAACATCAGGAGGATGAACTGTACATGGAATATGACAGGCCGCGACTTACACTTGATAGTGTGAGGGTGACGGAGATATATGGTACTTTGTCCAGTTTGTTGTCAGAACATCACTTAGGGAGCCAATATCATGCTGGACAGAAAATGGACATTGTACTTAGTCCCCGACAACATGATGATTTTGACCTGTGGCAGTTGGAAAATTCCTATATCAAAGTGGCGAATCGAGATGTGAAGGTGTCGGATCTCATGTCCATCGGACGACGGGAAGCCAAAAACTGCATTCCGCGTGAGAATCAGGAATACATCCTTAGGGTGGCATTCAACGTGCTGGGCTCCTACACCTACACCAGCAAGTACATCAAACAGGTGACAGAAGAATTCAATGCGAAGTTTCCTGTTGGCTTCCGTTGCCTGAATCGGACGTATGGATGGTATGAGGATGACGGGACACAATACTGGCTCATTGGACTTGTGGCTGTCATCATCTTCTTCATCTGCGCCATCCTATTCGAAAGCCTCTATCAGGCTTTGGTCATCATTCTGCTCATTCCCGTCTCACTGGTCGGCACGTTCCTGACCTACCATTTCTGTGGAACAGAATTCGGAACGGGGGGATTTGCTGCAATGGTGTTGCTATGTGGACTCACCGTCAATGCTGGCATCTATCTGATGAATGAATATAATCATAACGGGAAAAGATTCATCAAAGCATACAATCATAAGATTATCCCCATATTACTGACGGTGGCCTCCACAATAGTGGGGCTCATTCCCTTCCTTATGGACGGAGCAAAAGAACGCTTCTGGTTCTCCTTCTCCATTGGCTCCATTAGTGGACTTATCTTCTCCCTTGTGACATTGGTATTTGTTATGCCGATGCTGATGAGAAAGAGAGGATGATGTATACCTGTTGGCGGAATTAATTTAGTGCGTACTTAATTCTGCCAATAGGTTTTCCTTTAATATAATTTACATATTGCAAAGCGGTCATCGCACTAATTTTGCTGATGATTCTAGCAAACAGGCCGCAAATGTTTTTGGCATAGTTTCTAATAACAAGGAATTGATCGTTCAGTTGCGAGAACAAAGTTTCAACTCTTTTTCTAGCCTTTGCGAACGGAGCAAATGTCGGTTTCCAATCTTTCTGATTAAGCCTATAAGGACATTCCAACTTGATATTTGCAGTTTCAAACAAATCAAGTTGTATTTCAGCTCCGATATAGCCCCTACCTTCTGCGTGGGGAAATCACATCCTTTTATATAGATAATAAGGAATGCTTTTATTTATTATCGCTAATATGTGCCAACGCTTGGTAACATAGGCTTTGGATTTCTTCTTACGGATGGCTGCAATGATTTGATTAGCAACTTTCTCAACTGGCATTACCCAAAACAGCCCCTCGCCTTTGGCCATTGCTGTATCAACAAGACTAGGGCAAATATCTGTAACAGTAATCTGTCTTCCACTCTTGTAAGCCTTCTTACGCAAGGCTTCTATGTAGTTGATTTGGTAGGCTTTCGATGCGCTGTAAGCTGGAGCCATCGGCTCGCCGCGTAGTCCTCCAGCCGATGTTATGGCGACGAGGTGGCCGTGACCTTGCAGCTCGAAGATGTGGTAAAACATATCAATGACATAAGTCCAGCCTATAACATTGGTGTCAATGGTCGGCCGCTCTACGTTATAGTCAAGCGTGGCGTTTATATCACCTGTACCGGAACACACGATAGCAAGATCAATGTGTTCCATCTCTTTGTGAAGTGCATTGATGGCTCGATCAATCTCTTCCAAGTTGGTAATATCAGCTTTAGCCGAGATGGTTTTAGACGGATATTTCCGACTTAATTCTTCAAGCAGATTTGCTCTTCGGCTTACAATGCAGATACGATTATCTCCGCTTGCATATTTTTCGAAAAGAGCTTTACCAATGCCAGAGGTTGCCCCGATGATTACAATATTCATATTGCGTTTTTTGTGCAAAGTTAATAGTTGTCCATTAACCCTATGCACATTAGAAAACAAAAGTTCTGTTATGACAGTAAACTCTCAAAACGTTTTGAGAGTTTACAAGCCAAAAGTGATTTCTCTGCGGATATTGCTAATGGTTGTGGGTGTCACTTTCAGATAGGAGGCTATATCTTTTAGGCTGATACTTTGCACTATTTCAGGACAACGAAGGAGTAAACGCTTATACCGCTCCCTTGTAGTCATCCGATAAGTATCAAGATATTGTGTATAGACCTGCGAAAAGAGATGGTCGGATATGGCTTGCTTAAGTTCTCTCATACCATTGGAATCTAACAGTTTACCTAATTCTTCACCACCTAATTGAAAGACCTTACAGGAAGTGCCTGCAACAATTGTCACTTCTGACGTCTTGTTTGAAAGACAATTTGGATAATCGCCCACAAACTCCCTCTCAAAGGCAAAGCCTGTAATATAATCCTTTTGTTCAGAGGAATTATGTACCATGTAGTTGAAGTAGCCACATTCAACAAGCCCAATAAACCGAGATTCTTCACCTGCTTTGATGAAATAATCGCCTTTAGCGTATTGTGTTAAACGTCCGTGATTAACATAATACTCATTCAGCGCAGAGAGGTCAAGACCATTGATGTATGAATTGAAGCCTGTCATATCTACAATTTGTTGGCACCCATATATCTTACTTCCTTAATTCCTGATTATAACAACTCCAATGTGTGGTAATACCCTACCAAATTTCCTCAATAATTCTCGTCACTACACAGTCAGTCCATATCGCACCCTCAACCACCTTTCAATCCCCATCCTATCATTCATAGTCAACAATTCATCCTCTTCTACTGATGTGAACTCAGGTATTCCAAAATGCTTAATATCTACCCCGCTTAACGAATAATAACCAGAAGCGTATGGCTTTGCATTAGCTTGAATATACCCCCAAAATAGATTACTTTCTATAACTGCTTTTAATATTCTCAGTTTTTTCTCGTTCGGGCTTACAAATGCCAAACCATTATACAACATCATGTCTGGATCATCACAAATTACACATCGTAAAGGTTTATTTGCAAACTTCGGAAAAAACAACTTATATCTAGGCATAACCAGAGACTGCGTTCGTCCAAACGCATACCATTGAGGGTAGGTGCAGGTTTTGCCCTTATCTCTATTCGTCAAAACATTTTTTTTTGCCTCTAAATAATCCAAAGCATTCGGAAACAGTCGTCTCATTTCATCAGGAGTATAAACAAAAGCGCGACCATTCTCAATTCGATAAGGAAAAATAACCTTCTCTATCAACAAATCCAAATCACCAATAGCATTGAGTCTATTAGGATTCACAATATCGCGACAAATTCCTCTTTCTATTGGGAATTTAGTCCCTTCTTGATCAATATAGAAATATTCTTCATTTTCAGCAACAGGCTTAAAGATATATATATCATTACTCAAAGTTGCAATACCATGTCTGGAGGAACAATAATCCTTAATTTGTATACCTACCGCTTCAATAGCCGTTGTTTCATCAAAGTTGTTCAACGTCCATCCTTTCTCATCATCCAATGCTTCAAACGGCACAGCTGTGTAGTGCCCATTATCAGTTAAGTCACCCTGCTCATTCACCGCATAATGAATATTCTCCGCCGTTTCTTGTTTGTCTAAATAGAACAAACACGTATAAGTGTTCTTCGAATCAAAAACTTGGTAACCACGAAAATCAACGATACTTATCGAACACCTATTCCGCGAGAAATAGTTCCTTATCGCTCTGCCATTGACAGACCTCAAAAAGGTATTCATTGTTATATATCCCAGACGACCAGCATCATTCAACATTTCGATGGCAATCTGGAAAAAAGGTATATATAGGTCAGGGTGACCAGAAGAGCAAACCTCATAGGCACTTAACTTTGCATGAGTCTCTTCTGATAAGTTTCTGGAACAAACATACGGCGGATTACCAACAATGATGTCAAACCCAATAAAAAGAGGATTCCAATCTCCGCATCTAAAATCTAGCGTGTCTCTGCACAAAAGGTTAAATTCAAAATCTTCATCCTCCCCTTCTGTAAGCGCCAGTAAGCTCAAAAGCACCCTAGTTCTCTCTATGGAATACTCCTGTATATCAATCCCGTAGACATTCTCTCCGAATATCTCTAAATACTTTTTCCCTGTCTTATGATGTATCCATTGTGCAGCATCCATCAAGAATCCTCCACATCCGCATGATATATCCGCAATCCTGATATTCCAGATATTTTCTTCACTTTTATCACCTAATACCTTCTGCAATATCGCCCTTCGTACATCCTTAGGTGTATATACTGCACCCGTCACTATTCTATCTGCCGGTGATATAACAAACTCGAACAACTTCACCAGGATTTCCAACGATATTTTTGAACCATATTCATCTCTAATATGTTCGCGCACATTCTGAAAAGCCTCATAATCAGCATCACCTTTACCTATACAGTACTGAGAAAGAAATACAGATTTTGGGGGCACCATCCCGTTACTTTCTATAAAAGCAGATACGAACAGCCTATTGACTGTTCGCTCATCTGCAGGAACATTGCGAGTAATATAAGACAACGTTACCGACGACATATATCAAACTCCATAAAACGAATTAATAATGCCTCGATATTGTCTGTACAAATCAATCAGCGCATCCTTTTTCTCTTCTGGAATAGAACTCTTGTCAAATAAAGCCTCCAGTTTATCTATATTTGATTCCAATCGCTCGCAGTTCCATAAAATCTCATGCTGCTTCTTCCATAGTTTCAGATTTTCATACATCCAGCCTCCTAACTCAGTTACCGGATGTATCTTACCATCTTCTCCTCTTTCAAATTGAGAATCATAATCCTGAGAACAAGGATCTACCCACCCCACTTTCCCATCATTGGGTTTTGTTTTATCACCAGTGGGCCATTTGTTGCTTTTCGCATTATTACACGACTTGCATGCATAGACTAAATTAGAATACTCAGTCACCTTTGTGTCATCTACAGTCTGAGGCACAAAGTGGTCTATCTCAAAACTGTAAGCACGAGGAGTGTCCCTGTCATCACAATAACCGCACCGACAATTGAAATCAGTTTTTAGCTGATTGCGATAGGCATGGAAATCATTTTGATGCGCAACCCCGACAGTTCGGGTAGGCGTTTTTTCTCTCAACTTCATACCACTCCTATTTATTCAAAGATTTCAGAATCTCTTCTGACAGTGAAACAATGCTACGCAAGTCTTTGACTGCCTCAGTCTGCATTTTATCAGGCGACAAGGGATTTGCTGCCGGGTCAATTTTACTCAACTCCACGTGCAAATTAAGCAACTCTTTCTCCTCATCTTCTGACAATCCATCTGCTGTATCTTGTTTGGCTTCCAATTCTTTTGTTCTTTGCTCCACATCATGTACTATCCTATGATAGGACTCAACAGAACCTTTTATTTGATTTTTCAGCAGCTCCACCGTCTTTGGGTCGTTCAATCCGTCCTTGTCATTTACGAGAAATGCATTGTTGACTCTTTGGATAGCAGCATCAACATATGATGTCATCATAAAAACCGGAAAATATCGCTTGCGTTCATTAATAACTTCAAGCACCTGATTTCCATCATACTGGACATCACCTTTTTCTGCAAGTTTATAATCAACAGCCAATGCCTGTATTTCTTGCCTGTCAATTTCTTCTAAAAGGAGGTCTAAGGTAAACACCTTGGTAAAGTCGTCAAGCATAACAACTTCAAAATCTTTCTTGAAAATGCGGTTAAAAGTAGTCCTATTACCCTTATTCTCGTCTAAATAACCTAATCTTATCATATTAATACATTTTTAATCTTATGCATAAACCGAAGCCTACTGTACGGGGCGTCATAACAGAAATGGTACTGCCTTTATATTCTGCCAATGTAGCTTTTGTAATATACAATCCTAGGCCAGTTCCTATTTTATTTCCATCTTGATCATATTTTGACGATTCAAAAGCGTTGAATATATCATTGGGGTGTCCTTTATATTCTTCAGCAAGTCCTATTCCAGTATCTTCAAATAGAACAACGATATTTTCATCCTCAACTCCACCCTTGATGGTAATCAAGCGATTTTCGGTTTTTTTGCTCTCTTTTATAGCGTATATTGAATTCGAAAGAAGATTATTAAAGATGGTGTCTAAATCTATAACGAATGCTCTTACCCTCATCTCGGGTGAAAAACCTGATATTACTAAATCTATGTTCAACTCATCTAAAACAGTATGCCAAGTGGACTGGAAGTGCTCAAAATACTCATCCATACCAAACACCTTACGTGTTCTCTTGTCTCTATTAATTGAGTTTATAGAGAAATTCAACCAACTTCTTATATTCTGGTCTTGATTACGCAAGTCTCTTATCAGGCTATATGGATTATCGTATTCACTCAAACCCAATTTCGCCACATCTTCTTCGCTCATAATATTTTCCACTGCGCAACGCAAATCCTCAGAACGGGAGTCAGAAAGAATTGCTATATTCTTCAATTCATGAGCAAACGATGTTATTACCAATCCTGTACTAGCAAGATTCCTGAGTAATCTTATTTCATTTTCTCTTTCTTCTGCCTCCTGCTTTAGGACAAGATAGCCAGTACGAATCTTGTTGTATGATTCCTCGTCTTTCTTTCCTTTTTTTATAGCCTCTTCGGCTTCTGCCTTTGCAGTTCCTTTCGGATGTAGAGTATCGTACAACTGTGACAGGTTAAACATCACCGTGTTGCGGTCTTTCTCCATCAAACCTATTATACCAAGAAGGATATCCTTGAACAGTTCTACTACTACATTTTCTTGAAGTCCCTCTCGACCGGATTTGTCTTGCAGGTAGATATTGTCTAATCTTGAAATTTCAACAGCACCAACTATTTGGTTCTGTCTGATATGATAACCACCTTTGCGTTGTCCGGCACCTATTGGGTTAGCAGAATAGCGATCG
>JAEIGA010007109.1_pt1 | contig 17018 bp, 11 predicted proteins | sample 9270691 | NCBI WGS metagenome assembly JAEIGA01 (sample SAMN17057246, study PRJNA624740) | gut metagenome | biome: biome; isolation source: fecal sample | host: Bos grunniens | place: China: Xizang | collected 2019
CCATGTGTTTCAGTGTTTTGAAATAACACCGCAAAGATGGAAAGTTTTACAATATGTTACACTTTGTATTATTACATTTTGTATCATTTTTGTTGCATAAGATCAATATATGATAAAACGCAGCAAATGAATTTTAGGATTTCCCTCCCCTATAACTGATTCGTTGATGGATACGCGGATCTTCCAGATCGGGCCATCCAAGGTAGCCAGCTTATCATAGAATTCAGCAGGAAAGTCATATTTCTTGACATAGCGCTGAGTAACGGTACCAGGCGAGCCACAAGCCCATGTATGAGACACTGTCGAATAACTTCCCTTCTTCAAGAACTGGAAAGAAATTTTAAAGTTGCAATCATCAGTAATCAGGCCGATACCTTTACATTTTGACAAGTCGATTTCATCAGGATCAATATCAAAATCCATATATCTACTTGATGTGCCGGTAATTTCGAAATACTGAGTTTCGCTATCATAAGTTGCCCCATTGCCAAAGCTATAGCTCGAGGTCAGATCAAATTCCTTGACAGGGAACTGAACAGGTGGCATATTAAGAATTGTCGAACGCTCAACCTCACGGGCTTTGCTGGTAGAGTAAGTTCGACCAAATCCATCAGAATCTTCAACAGTAACACTGAAACCCTCAGGGAACTCCTGAGGCGCCACACCAATATAGAATGGAGTAGCTTCATTCAAGCCGGTAACCACTGAAGCAGTTGAATTCAGGGTTATGAACTTGCTGCTGCCAGTGAATTCATAGGTCGGAATACTGGTTTCAATATCTGTATTCGACACCTTGATATCTGCACTTCCGGCAATGACCTTATCTGCCTCATTGGACTTGAAAGTGATCTTCTTGATTTTTGCTCCTCCCTTTACATTGAAGCAGATTCCGCCAGCGACATTCTTGAAATTCAACGAATTGTCATCAAGTCCATTCGAAACAGCAACAATCGGAAAGGCTCTTGAAGGAATGCTTCCGGCAAGATATGTCTGGGCATCAGAAAATGCTCCCGGTACTGTATATGAGCCATCTTCATTCTGAGTCACCTTGACATCGCCGACCTTCGCGCTGTTCGGATATGGATAATAAGCGACATTATCAGCAATCGCAATTCCCTCTGTAGCAACATCCGTATCCTTCTCTGCATAAAGCTCAGCAGCAGGAGTATTTGCTGTGGCACCCTTTACTCTATATTTAGAGGAAGCGTCAATGCCAGCACACATAGCCACAAGATCATTATATCCATCCCATAGCACTCTATATTTACCCTCATATTCTCCCAAATGAATCTTCGTATCTTCCTCGCCTCCTTCCATCAGCGCGTAAAATTCAGGCACCTCAGTGGCAGGAGAACCAGCAGGTTCGATATTTTCCTTCTGGCAGGCACAGAACACTGATGCTGCCAGCGCAAGATATATAAACGTTCTTTTCATAATCATAAGTTTACCAATCTTCTCCTTCTACTATAAAGACTTCCTCAGTAAATCCACCTGAGATACAGAGATTACCCTCATAAGAAAGTTCATGCAACGTTACTTCGGGAGAAACATAAATTTCCGTCTTCATCATATGCATATTTATGTTAGAACAACATTGAGTCTGCGAAAGTTACTGTCCAAGGCTCGTCCTTGTCCACGCAAGGCTTCGCCATGGCTACACGGATACTGGTCACATTGGAGAGAATCTCCTCTGAGATGTTTCCGCCATCGGTCAGGTCTACCTTCAAAGGAGTGAGCTTGTTGATCGGCTTGCCCGTCTGACGATAGAATGTAACAGCCTTCACCTGCTGAGTCTTGCCTTCTTCATCCTTGTAACGGACAAATACAGAGAGAATCACCTCACTCTTAGTTACATTGAGTGTGAGGTCCGTGTGGCCGTTGATGTCACCCTTGATGCCAGGGAGGTCGATCCATCTGTCCGAACTTCCTACGAAAGATGCAGTGAATGTCTCCTCATCCCAGGTTGCATTGCCGCCATGACGGGCTACTTCTTCCATAGAGATGAACTTCCAAGGGGTTTTCTGAGCAGAAACTGTCACGCCCAGAAGCAGCGAGATCGCTAAGAACAAAATCTTTTTCATACGTTTATAGTTTTAATGTGTTATATTCTTTAACCTGACGACACAGATCATCGCATGCAAAGGTACCTTGAAATAAGATTGCCGGATTGCCGCACGATTTCATCGGCACACCCATTTATTACTCACTCCTTACAAAACGTTTCATTATCCATCGCGTTTCATTTCGCATAAGATTCGTTACACTGAACAGGGCGATTTTGCAAAGAAATTGCATATTGGAATCCGTTTATTTCGTAATATTGACTTTTAATAAGGAGTATACTAAATTCGGTCTTGAAAATGTAAAACACAACTAATAAGACCAAAATGAAAAAAACCATTGCCATCATTCTGACAATCGCGTTTGCAATCGCCTCTGACGCAGCCGAGAGGTTTGTCTCATTCTCCGGACAGGGGAAAAGCCTGGCCATAGCAAGAAAGGGACAGCCTCTGAACATAGTGCATGACGCTGCCGACCACGAAGGAATCCTGATGGCCATTGAGAGCCTCCAGGAAGACATGTTCAAGGTATGCGGCAGCAGACCTGCTCTCGGCACAACTCCTGAAAAGGAATGCATAATGATCGGAACGCTCGGCTCGGAGCTTATCGGAAGACTTGCAGCAACAGGGAAACTTGACGCGAAGGAACTAGAAGGAAAGCACGAGAAATACATCATCACTGTGGTGGAGAAACCGCTGGATGGTGTCAGCAAGGCACTCGTGATAGCGGGAAGCGACAAGAGAGGCACCATCTACGGAATCTATGAACTCTCGCGACAGATCGGAGTGTCTCCGTGGTACTGGTGGATGGACGTTCCTGTCGCAAGGCATGAAAACATATATGTATCTGAAGGAATGTTCACAGACGGTGAGCCGAAAGTGGCTTATAGAGGAATATTCATAAATGATGAATGGCCTTCTTTCGGAAACTGGGCCGTTGAGAAGTTCGGCGGCATAAACAGCAGGTGCTATAGGCATATTTTCGAACTTCTGCTGCGTCTGAAAGGCAATTTCATGTGGCCGGCAATGTGGGGAAGCGCGTTCTACGACGATGACAAGGAGAACGGAGAGCTCGCAGACAGGATGGGAATCGTGATGGGAACCTCCCACCATGAGCCTATGGCCCTCGCACAGCAGGACTGGAAGCGCAGAGGAACAGGTGCATGGAACTACGTCAGGAACGAGCAGGGGCTCAAGGACTTCTGGCGAGGCGGAATGGAAAGGGCAAAGGACTGGGAGACCATGGTGACTATTGGAATGCGCGGAGACGGCGACGAGGCAATGGACGACTCCGGCAACATCCAGCTGATGGAGAAGATCATCAGGGACCAGAGACAGATAATCACGGAAGTAACAGGAAAGGCTGCCGATCAGACGCCACAGGTCTGGGCATTATATAAGGAAGTGCAGGACTACTACGACAACGGCATGCAGGTTCCCGACGACGTCACCCTTCTTTTCTGTGACGACAACTGGGGCAACGTGCGCAGACTTCCGAAACTTGGCTCCCGTCAAAGGAAAGGCGGATATGGAATGTACTACCACTTCGACTATGTGGGAGGTCCGCGCAACTCCAAATGGGTGAACATCAACCCGATACCACGAATCTGGGAGCAGATGAACCTCACATATGAATACGGAGTGGACAGACTCTGGGTAGTGAATGTCGGCGACCTCAAGCCGATGGAATATCCTATCACTTTCTTCCTCGACATGGCATGGGATCCAGAGAGATTCAATCCTGAAAACCTCACTGCACACTCTGTGGAATTCTGCCGCTCGGTGTTCGGAGAGGAATATGCAGAAGAAGCAGCAAGACTGCTCCGCACATATGCAAAGTTCAACCGCAGGGTGACTCCGGAACTTCTAAGCCACAAGACATATTCAATGAACTACGACGAATGGCCTAGGGTGACAGCAGGATACATGAAACTTGCAGAAGATGCCAGAGCACTTTCGTCAAAACTTCCGGACGAGTATCAGGACGCATATTACCAGCTTCTGGGCTACCCGATCGAGGCCTGCGCCAACCTCTATGAAATGTATTACGCACAGGCGATGAACCAGAGACTCGCCAGGAAGAAAGACCCTGCCGCAAATCTTTGGGCTGACCACGTCAAGGTCTGCTACGACAGAGATGCGGAATTCACTGAAAGATATCACTCTCTGGCAGACGGAAAATGGAATCACATGATGGATCAGATCCACATCGGATACAAGTCCTGGAACAATCCGGAAAAGAGTTCCATGCCGGAGGTCAAACGGGTAGAGGGTACTCCGACAGGAGAAATATCTCTTCCAGAATATGCAGAGGTTGAAACAGCCGGAGAGGAATTCGTAGAGAAGAACGGCTACGTCTCGATGGAGGCAGAGCATTATACACGAAAGACAGACGGCAGCAAGACTTCATGGGCAGTCATTCCTGAACTTGGCCACACTCTGTCTGCAATAACTACACTTCCTGTGACAGAATCTCCTGAGGGTTTGTCGCTTGAATATGATTTCGAACTGGAAACCCCGGGTTTTGCACGCGTCACCCTCAGATTCTCCCCTACCCTGAACTTCAACGGAAGCGGCCTCAGGTATGCTGTCAGCATAGACGGCAAGGATGAGCAGATCATCAACATCAACGGCGATTACAAGGGAGAGCTCGGGCAGTGGCAGGCACAGCACAGGATAGACAGCGAGACTGTCCATAACGTCAGGAAAGCCGGAAAGCACACGCTCAGGATACGTCCTCTCGATCCGGGTCTTGTCCTGCAGAAGATAACAGTGAACATGGGAGGCATGCGCAAGAGCTATCTCGGTGCTCCTGAAACAGTAAGATAATTCTGCCATGAAGTCTTTATCCTTGATTTCATCATGGCTGCTTGCTGCTGCCATGATCATGGTGTCCTGCGAAGACAGGTTCAGCGAAGACGATGGTCGTGACCTTACGTCGGAAAGCGTCACGGCGACGATTTCCATGATGAACACCAACATTAGTGCACTCTATGAAATAGCAGAGGCCGGAATGCAGAATTCCGGTGTAAAGGCCTGTATTCCATTCAAGGAGGGAAACGGATATGCACTCCTCTTTGACAATGGCCGGTCTGCCTCCTTCACAACCTCCCCTTTCACATTCGGTAAAGGAGGAGATGAAGCTTTGGACTCTCCGGTAGTCGGAATCCGGAAGAGCGGAGATGGCTTCATCTGGACTCTTGACGGAGAATCCTTATGCAGTCTGAAATCAGATCATGCAGCGGACTCTCTCCGTCCGCACTTCGAGATAACTTCCAAAGGATGGACTCTGTCGTACGAGGGTAAGAGTGTGGAGGTCAAGACAATAAGCGACGGGGGTGTAAAAAGTTTCTTCACAGGAGTCACAAGCGGCGCTGAATATACGATAAAGTTTTCCGATGGAGGTTCCATCACTCTTCAATCTGCCGGTCCTGACGGCCCGGAACAGACTCCGGAAGCGACAGGAGAACTGCGAAGACCTGTTTCACCGGAACACCCTATGTGGATATTCCATATCGATGCGTGGCTTTTTCCTGATCCTCAGAAAGTCATAGACATGATTCCTGCCGACATCCTTCCATACACTGTGTTCAACATTTCACTTTCTGTGGACGGAGACAGGAGCACCGGCAGATGGACAAAGGTGGAATATGCCTACGAAACCGCTAAATCATGGCTCAGGACCTGTGCTATGAACAATGTATGGGCAATGATCCAGCCTGCAAGCGGGGCATACTGTCATTTCAAGGACACAGAGACATATGCCGAAATAAGCGAAAGCCTGTATGCAGAATTCTTCCGGGAATATCCGAACTTCATCGGCTTTAACTACTGCGAGCAGTTCTGGGGCTTCGGTGAGGAACAGTCCGTCACCTATGAGCAGAGACTCGTCCACTGGACACATCTGATGAGGCTTACTCATGAATACGGAGGTTACCTCACGATCAGTTGCTGCGGCCCATATTATGCAGCCTCACTTAATCCTGTGGCGATGATAAAGCGAGGCGGAGACTTCGCCCGGATGTGCAGGGAACATCCTGAGAATCTGATAATCTGCGAGAAATTCACCAGCAGATACGGATTCCTCAACAACGAGAGCGCATGTCTGGGCATGTGGCTCTCAGGACTGGCCGGACAATACGGAATCAGGTTCGACACCTGCGGATGGACCGGTGCAACGGAAGGTGAAGCCTGCCCGGTCGCCTCAGGAATCATCGCGACGGCAGAGCACCTCATGCTCACAGGCGGAACAGTGATCGATGGCCCTGAACTGGTGCGTGAGGAGTGCTATGCGGAAGGAAAGGATGTCAAGACCTCCGACGGATACTCATCCAGGAACTGGGAGACATTCCCTCAGCTGGACAACATAAGCATCGACATGTTCAGAAAGATTCTGGACGGTACTCTAAGGATCCCATCGAGAGAAGAAGTCATAGCACGCACTAAAGTGATGCTGGTTCACGATGTCAACTCAGGAAACGATGTCAGCAGATACACAGCTCCAGCAGGGCTTTATGACGGGCTTTACCGCATGGACGATGATGGAGAACTTCTTGAGAACAGGACCTGGTTCAAGAAGAGCGGAAGATATCCGGCAATTCCGTACGCAGCGGAACTGAATGCTGATGCAGCGGCCCTGTTCGAAAAGACAGTGAATGTGTCCGAGTATCAGGGAATCTGGGGAGATACGGATAAAAAGGTGGCTGAGTTCAATTCCCTCTTCCCTCAAAAGTATGAAGGGGATGTCTTCGCTTCCGAAATCAACGGTTCCTGGCTTGCGTACAACCCTTACAAGGGAGGCAAAAGGGCTGCCGGAGCCATATATCCCGTATCAAATTCGTGCAACGGCATAGGAGTAAGCCTTGCAGCATATTCTTCCGCCGTGATACGCGAATCCGCTGAGAGACTGGACGTTTACATGAATAATTATGATCCGGACGACACAGGCATGCGAAAGGATACACTCATCCTTAACGGCTGTCTGTCGGAGCCTCATTTCACCTTCACGGACAGAAGCGAGCATGCCCCGAGCGAGGTCACAGGCAGATGGGAAGGGGGCATATTCACCCTTGAAGTGCGTCACAACGGCCCTCTTGAAATAAGAATAGACTGCAAGGGGGCACAGACAGGGAAACAGCAGCCTTCCGTTCACGCCCTGCCGACAGCGCCGGCTGCCCCTGCTGAATACGACGGAGAATATCAGTTTGAAGCGGAGGGATTCGAATACAAGAACATATCCGGCATAGTGAAGAACGGTTGCAGCGGCGAGATCAGAAATTACACCGGTCAGGGATATATGCACTTCGGTTCCGCCTCAAATGCCGGCGTAAGAGCAGCATTCAACTCCGGCAGAAAGATGAACTGTGCACTCGGAATCAAATACATGAGTCCTTCCGGAGACTATTCCGGAGCCGAACTCCTTGTCAACGGCAGAAGCGTCGGTTATCCGTCATTAGCAAGGACAGCAGAAAACGACTGGAACATATGCTACCAGTTCGTGGGAATTGCAGAAGGAGCCAACACGATAGAACTCAAAGCCACCGAGCAGAACAGCAGCAGTCTCACCCTGGACCATATCGTCCTGATTCCTGTCGACTGATTGCCCTGTTCCAGTGCAAACCCTAATAAAATGCTCCAGGGCATCCAACGGAACCCTGGAGCATTTTCAGAAAACACACAGAGGACTACCTGACCGATGTGGCATAACAGCCTATTACCGCTCCGGTGAAACCTCCTGCGTAGTCCGTACTGAGATTACGACCGTTCTGGATTCCGCCCATCTGCGTCCACTTGCGGGAATTGCCCACTGCAAATTCAAAGATATAATCCGGGCCGTCGGCAATTACTCTGAAACGGACAGGTTTCTTGTTTTGAGATGCGCTGAGAGGTTCACAAGCCACGACAGTCCGTCCTTCTTCCTTGTCAGCACGGTAGAGAACGACAGAAGGGACACCATCTGCAATCTGTTTTCCAAGTACGTAGTTATTCTGCTCATTCTGGAACACGGCCAGTCCTGCCAGTTCATCTGCCTCTGGCATGAATTCCATGACTGTCTCCGCCTGACAGGTCATGTGCTGCTGACGGACTGCCATGAAGGCCGGATTAGCACCATTCTCATTGAGACTTCTGTCCACAGTCTTCAGTCTGAGTCCACCGTCAAGACGCCACCACTCATCAATGGGAGTCCTGACCTGCAGCCACTTATGGTCAAGAGTGCTGAAATCGTCAGTCCATGAGAAATTACCCCTATGACCATCGGACATATCCTCGCCAAGTTCAGATTTAGCGACGACAAGGGGCACCTGTTCCGACTCCGGAAGAATTACAGGTGCACCATCCTGCCACTCAACCGGGAGAAGAAAGGTCTCGCGTCCGGTGTTATAGAAGTTCCCTTCATACGGACGGCAGCCGAGGAAGACAGCCCACCAGTCGCCTTGAGACGTCTGTATAAGATCAGCATGCCCGGTGCTGGTTATCTTGTCAGTTCTGTTCTCAGGAAGAGTTCTCTGAGTGAGGATCGGGTTGTTCTTGTGCGGAACATATGGTCCCATAGGAGAATCCGAAGTGAAGATCACCTCGGAATGCCATGGGCCCGTACCTCCTTCCGCACACATGAGGTAATACTTCCCATCCACATTATATACATGAGGTCCTTCGATCCACACCGGTTTATCAGCAGGATTGACCCCACCGTCCACAAGAAGTGTATTTTCTCCTTTCACACAATCGTTCTCCCAGTCGAACTCATAGCACCAGATGGCACGGTGGCCGTCCCACTGAGGAGTCCCGGGACAGTCTCCATTATATACGACATAGGCTTTCCCGTCTTCATCAAAAAGGAAAGAAGGATCGATTCCGTGCACAGCCGGCAAAGTTACAGGCTCCGACCACTCTCCTGAAAAAGGGTCCTTTGTCTTGACATAGAAGTTGCCGATTCCATCCACGATGGTGTTCACCATATAGAATGTGTCGTTATGAGGATTATAACTTATAGCTGGGGCGTACACTCCACCGCTCAGTCGGATTCCGTCAAGTCTGAGCTGCGAGGGACGATTCAGGACAAAGCCTAACTGAGTCCAGTTAACAAGGTCCTTGCTATGAAAAATCGGCACACCCGGATAATAAGAAAACGTTGAAGTGACAAGGAAATAGTCGTCCCCCTTACGGCATATGCTCGGATCTGGAAAGAATCCTGTCAGGATAGGATTGATATACTGGGAAGACCTGTCGAGGTCCTTCTCATACATGGTATCGGTTCCGGCATAACTGAAACTCTTGAAGAGTGCTTCATGATCTGCTCCCGCAGACAGGCACATGATCAGTAACAATTTCACTATCATAATCTTCATGGTATTGATTCACACAAATTTAGTAATAAATCATGTAAATCTCCATTAAATTTTCGAGGTGATAAGCGAATGCAACAAAATCTCCTTAGCATGATACAAAACATACTCCCGTATCCAGTATACCACAAAGGCACTGATAAACTCAGCTCTAAAAGAAAGTCCAGCACGATTATGTTTCAAAATAGAATCTAAATGTATCACATTCAAAAAACACAAGAGGGAAATTTCTTTAAAGAAATAACTAATGATAAATTTGCAAAAAATCCGACATGAAACACAGCCGAATAGCATTATCCACTATTATTCTAGCAATCCTGTCACTGACAACAGCAGAGGCTTCAGTCAGACTGCCGTCAGTTCTCTCCGACGGCATGATATTACAGAGAGAAAGTCCAGTAAGGATATGGGGCTGGGCAGACCCGTCTGAGAAGTTCGAGGTGGTCTGGAAAAAGAAGGCCCATCACGTACAAGCTGGCCCGGACGGAAGCTGGGAGGTACTGCTTCCTGCTGCAAAGGCGGGAGGTCCGTACGAGATGAAGGTCGGTGATGTTGTTCTGATGGACATTCTTGTCGGAGATGTCTTCCTATGTTCCGGCCAGTCAAATATGGAACTGCCAGTCAGAAGGGTGACCGACATGTTCGCGGATGAGATCGCCGGATACTCGAACAGCGAGATCAGACAGCTCATAGTGCCTAAGGGATATGACTTCAACTCACCTCAGGACGACCTTTCCCCTTGCTCCTGGAAGCCTTGCACCCGGGAACATGTAATGAATTTCTCAGCCCTTGCATATTTCTTTGCAAAGGAACTTTACGAAAAGACCGGAGTCCCTGTCGGCATAGTGAATGCCAGTTGGGGCGGCACTCCGGTAGAGGCCTGGATGAGCGAGGAGAGCCTCAAGGATTTCCCTGAATATATAAATATAAAAAGGTTATATGAGGACGAAGCCTACTGCCAGAGGATAAAGAGGCTGGAAGGAGAGAACTTCAGAAGATGGAACTCGGTTCTGAACTCGGGGGATCCCGGACTGAACGGCCCCGTGAAGTGGTATGACCCGGAACTTGAGGACAGTTCATGGAAGGAGGTGGATATGTTCTCACGTGAATGGGGCAACGACGGGCACAGGCCTCAGGGCGGTTCGCACTGGCTGAGGAAGGACTTTGAAATCAGCGGCGAGATGGCCGGAAAGGAAGCAGTCCTGCGCCTTGGTTGCATAGTCGATGCCGATTCCGCATACGTAAACGGACATTTCGTGGGCAACACCACATATCAATATCCTCCGAGAATATACAGGATACCGGCAGGAGTGCTGAAGGAAGGCAGGAACAACGTCACTGTCAGGGTGATCAGCAATGGAGGCCAGCCTTCGTTCGTCCAGGAAAAGCCATATAAGATCATAGGAGACGGCTGCGAAGTCAGCCTTAAAGGGAAATGGAGATATATGCAGGGCTCCCCTATGCCGAAGTCCCCTTCGATGATGTTCTTCTGCTACAAGCCGGTGTGTCTCTACAATGCGATGATATCTCCTTTGAGGGGATTGAGTTTTAGCGGAGTGCTATGGTATCAGGGAGAGTCCAACGTGGAAAGACGTCATGAATACGCACGTCTTCTTACCCTGATGATGGCCGACTGGAGGGAGAAGTTCCAGGACCCTGAGCTTCCATTCTATATAGTGGAACTTGCCGATTTCCTGCACCCTTCCGACAAGGGAGGCCGTGCTGCATGGGCCCAGATGCGTCAGCAGCAGGCAAAGGCGGCTGCCTCTACGGAAGGAGCTGTCCTGATTCCTAACAGCGACCTCGGAGAATGGAACGACATACATCCGCTCGACAAGAAGACCCTGGGGAAACGCGCAGCAGAAGCGGTTATTAAGAATAAAAGAAACTAAAACATATGACCATGTCACAGACAGACAACACAAACCAGGCAAAAGGATTCTACAAGCTCTCGTGGCTCCAGAGAATCGGATTCGGCTCGGGTGACCTTGCCCAGAACCTCATCTACCAGACAGTCAGCATGTACCTGCTGTTCTTCTACACCAACATCTTCGGGCTTGACCCGGCAGCTGCCGCAGTCATGTTCCTTGTGGTGCGTATCATAGATGTGATCTGGGATCCGCTTGTGGGAACCTTCGTTGACAAACATAATCCGAAGTGGGGCAAATACCGTTCATACCTTGTTCTGGGCGGCATTCCATTGACAGGACTTGCCATTCTATGCTTCTGGAACGGATTTTCAGGATCGCTTCTATACGCATACGTGACATATGTGGGAATGTCCATGCTGTACACCCTGATCAATGTGCCTTACGGAGCCTTGAACTCGTCGCTCACCCGTGACACCAACGAAATCACCGTCCTCACATCAACACGTATGTTCATGGCGAATGTGGGAGGTCTTGCCGTATCAGCCGGCATCCCATGCCTTGTAGCAGCCCTCGCAACAGGAAAAGTCGGACACGACACAATCGAGATGGCCCTGTTCATGGGACTGGGTTCGTTGCCGTCATTCATATTCATGCCACTTGTCCCTGCCATCAAACGCAAGGTGGGCAAGAAGAACATGTTCTACATCTTCCTGTCGGTGGCAATCATCGGAATGGCTATGATGTACGCAATCAGCCGTATGGGAGCCGTTAAGGAGAACATCGTACTCATATATATCGCACAGTTCATAAAATCCACCGGTGTCATCGTGGCGACAGGATATATGTGGGCTCTTGTACCTGAGGTGATTTCATATGGAGAATACACCTCCGGCCGACGCATTTCCGGCATCGTGAACGCCTTGACGGGAATCTTCTTCAAGGCCGGAATGGCACTTGGCGGAGTTGTGCCGGGTCTTGTGCTGGCATGGACGGGCTACAAGGCTGTGGAGCAGTCCAGCACCCTTCCAGCCGATCCTAAGGCATGGTTCTATGCCATGCTGATCTTCGCCATGACCGGTCTGGCACTCCTGATCTTCTGCTTCTCGCAGACCAAGGAGCGTGTGGTGATGGACGAGAAGGACACAAAAGACGTTAAGGTGAGCGATCTCTGGACAGAGTTCTTCCGCAACAGGCCTCTTCGCATCATCGCCCTGTTCTTCATCACTGCATTTGCAATGATGTCAGTTGGAAATGCGGCTGGCGCATATTTCATGAACGACCTTGAGCTTCAGACTCCTCTGGCTCAGGAAGGCATACGCTGGCTGGTGTGCGTGATTCCTGCAATCCTGCTTCTTGTGGCCATGTGGATCATCTCCAAATATGAACTTGAAGATGATGTGATCGACAAGATCAACCAGGAAATTGAAGAAAGAGCAAAGAATTCATAATCAAGCATATATGAAAAAAATCACACTTATCATAGCTCTGGCGGCAATGGGCGGATGCGCGTGGGCACAGCCGGGACTCAAGGACACATTCAAGGATGATTTCCTGATTGGAGCGGCGCTTAATGCAGGTGAGATTGAAGGATGGGACAAGGCCGGACGCGAAGTGCTGAAGACGCATTTCAGCTCAATCGTCGCAGAAAACTGCATGAAATCAGAGAAAATCCATCCCCAGGAGGATGTGTATGACTTCGAGCTTGCTGACAAGTTCGTCGCACTTGGCGAGGCCAACGGGATGTTCATCATCGGACACTGTCTGGTGTGGCACTCACAGCTGGCAAAATGGTTTGCATACGACTCCGAAGGCAATTATGTGACTCCTGAGGTGCTCAAACAGAGGATGAAGGACCACATCACCACGATAGTGACCCGCTACAAGGGACGCATTCACGGATGGGACGTGGTGAACGAGGCCATCGTGGAGGACGGCTCATACAGGAAAAGCCCGTTCTACAAGATTCTCGGCGAGGAGTTCATTCCTCTGGCCTTCCAGTACGCCCACGAGGCGGATCCGGATGCGGAACTTTATCTGAATGACTACGGAATGAATGTTCCGGGACGTCGCGAGGCATACGTAAGACTCATCAATGACCTCAAATCAAGAGGCCTCAGGATAGACGCGATCGGAATGCAGGGCCACATGGGCATGGATTATCCTGATGTGAACCAGTTCGAAGAAAGCATACTTGCATTCGCAGGAACAGGCTGCAAGGTGATGATCACCGAATGGGACATGTCCGCACTCCCTACCGTGAACAGAGGTGCAAACGTCAGTGACACGGAAGAGTACAAGGCTGCCCTTAATCCATATCCTGACGGACTTCCAGAAGAGGTCAGCACAAAATGGAATGCAAGGATGAAGTTGTTCATGGACCTCTTCCTTAAACATTCCGACAAGATTAGCAGGGTCACTGCATGGGGAATTAGCGACGACGACTCCTGGAAGAACGGCTGGCCAGTGAAGGGACGCACGGATTATCCCCTGCTCTTTGACAGGTCTCTGCAGCCGAAGGCATTTCTCTACGAATACACGAAATAAAACCACAACAACATGAAGACACCTAAAAGATACCTCTTTCCTGCCGACTATATGGCAGACCCTTCTATTCACGTATGGGACGGCAGACTCTATATCTATCCTTCCCACGACTGGGAATCAGGCATAGCAGAAAACGACAACGGAGACCACTTCAACATGAAGGACTACCATGTGTTCAGCCTCAACGGCGACGATCCGATGACAGCTGAGGTGATCGACCACGGAAAGGTCCTCGACACTGACGACATTCCATGGGCAGGACGCCAGCTCTGGGACTGCGAGGTGGCACGCAAGGATGGAAAATACTATATGTACTTCCCCCTCAAGGACAAGAACGACATATTCCGCATCGGAGTGGCCGTCAGCGACTCACCTACCGGTCCTTTCATTCCTCAGCCGGACCCGATCAAAGGCAGCTACAGCATCGACCCTGCTATCCTCGAGGAAGACGGAAAGTATTATATGTACTTCGGAGGTCTCTGGGGCGGACAGCTCCAGCGCTACAAGGACAACAAGGCACTTGAAAGCGCGTATCTCCCTGAAGGCAAGGAGGAAGCGATTCCTGCACGCGTAGTGAGACTCAGCGATGACATGATGGAGTTTGCTGAAGAGCCAAAGCCTGTGGTCATCGTTGACGAGGAAGGAAAGCCTCTCACGGCCGACAATCCTTACAGGTTCTTCGAGGCATCATGGATGCACAAATACAACGGTAAATATTACTTCACATACTCTACCGGAGACACACACTATCTGTGCTATGCCATCGGAGACAATCCATACGGACCATTCACATACAAGGGAGTGATACTCACCCCGGTAGTAGGCTGGACAACGCATCATTCCATCGTCGAATATTGCGGCAAATGGTGGCTTTTCCATCACGACAGCGTTCCTTCCGGAGGACTGACCTGGCTGCGCAGCCTCAAGGTATGCGAACTGAAATATAATGAAGACGGAACAATCCAGACAATTGAAGGACTCGATGAATAGAATACTTTTCATATCACTTGTACTGTCTGCCATCGTAAGCTGCTCTCCGCAAGCCAACGATGGTAGCGGTTTATGGCTCCCTGAGGGAGAACCTTGCGTGAATGCAGAAGTGGTCATCGACACGACCCTTGACCTCAGACACGACGGATTCATCATCCGGGATCTTCCGGAGGGCCGTCACATCATGGCCAAGACCGAAACAGGCGCGCTCTACGGCAGATATGCCCTGCAACGTCTCGAAAGGACAGGACGCGCAGAGGGCGTGCTCGACATCAGGGAAGAACCATCATATGCGATCCGTATACTGAACCACTGGGACAATCTTGACAATACGATAGAAAGAGGATATGCCGGTTGGTCGATCTGGCATTGGGGCGAGCCTGTTCCTGCGGAACTCATCCGCGAATATGCCCGCGCAAATGCTTCGGTCGGAATCAACGGAAGCGTGCTGAACAATGTCAACGCCACACCAGAAATGCTCAGCGCAGAGAATCTGAAAAGGGTGGCGGAGATAGCCGACATAATGCGCCCATACGGTGTACATGTATACCTCTCTGTCAACTTCTCTTCACCGGCAGCCCTCGGAGGTCTCAAGACATCGGACCCTCTCGACCCAGAGGTGCGTCAGTGGTGGGCGGACAAGGTCGCTGAGATATATGCCCTCATCCCGGACTTCGGAGGCTTTCTAGTGAAGGCTAATTCCGAAGGTCTCCCTGGTCCTCAGGACTTCGGACGCACTCATGCGGATGGAGCCAACATGATGGCTGAGGCACTTGAACCATATGGCGGAATCGTCATGTGGAGAGCCTTTGTCTATGCTGCAAACAGTCCGGACAGGGCTAATCAGGCATATGAGGAATTCATGCCTCTGGACGGACATTTCAAGGATAATGTGATCGTGCAGATCAAGAACGGTCCGGTGGATTTCCAGCCCCGTGAGCCGTTCAGTCCCCTTTTCGGAGGTATGTCGAAGACGGCGATGATGATCGAGTTCCAGATCACACAGGAATACCTCGGAGGTTCGAACCATCTTGTGTATCTGTCCCCTCTTTTCGAGGAATGTCTGGACAGCGACACATATTGCCTGGGGCCGGGATCCACTGTTGCCGCCGTGACCACAGGAAAGATATATCCCGAGGCCTATCACACGACAGCAATCGCAGGTGTTGCGAACATAGGCCGCGACGCCAACTGGTGCGGACATCATTTCGCCCAGTCCTCGTGGTATGCATTCGGACGTCTGGCCTGGAATTCAGAGCTTACATCCGAGGAGATCGGAAGGGAATGGCTGCAGCAGACTTTCACCAGCGAACCGGAATTCGTGGAGCCTGTGCTGGACATGATGATGACTTCTCGTGAGGCTGCAGTGGACTATATGATGCCACTTGGACTTCACCATATCTTTGCCGGAATCCACCACTACGGTCCTGAGCCATGGTACGATCCTGAGGGAGCCCGTCTTGACTGGCTGCCGAAATATTACCATCAGGCAGAACCAGACGGAATCGGTTTCGACAGGACACGCACAGGAAGCGGGAATGTGAATCAGTATCACGAGCCGCTTGCTTCAATGTACAACAGTCTTGAGACATGTCCTGATGACCTTCTTCTGTGGTTCCACCATATTCCTTGGGATCACAGGATGTCGTCCGGAAGGACATTCTGGGACGAGATGTGCTTCAGATATCAGCGAGGCATCGACAAGGCACGCGAATACAAGGCGCTTTGGGAGGAGATGAAGCCTTATGTAGATTCCGAAAGATGGGAACATGTAAGGGAGAGGCTGGCCATCCAGGAAAGCGATGCAAGATGGTGGAGAGACGCCTGCGTGCAGTATTTCCAGGAATTCTCAGGCATGCCCGTATCAAAAGAATTCGAGCAGCCGGAAAGGCCGCTCGAAGAACTTAAAGCTATAAAGCTGAATATGTTGCATCACAATTAACGTGAAGGTCTAGAACCAGATCCTCCCCTGCATATTCCACGGCTACAGGTTTTCCCTTGCCTTGTCTTGAAACAGGAATCACGTTGAAGGTCCTTTTCTTGAGCATGCCAGGGAACTCACCACAGCGCTTTCCTATCTTCAGAGTCCGGGAAGCCTCGTCGTAATTGAAATCAATTACTGCATACGCTCCCTTTTCATAATTATAATTCACGTTCTCATCCTCGTAAAGGGCGAACGAGCCGTCTGCACCCTGATAGACATAAAG
>JAEIGA010007110.1_pt1 | contig 17018 bp, 15 predicted proteins | sample 9270691 | NCBI WGS metagenome assembly JAEIGA01 (sample SAMN17057246, study PRJNA624740) | gut metagenome | biome: biome; isolation source: fecal sample | host: Bos grunniens | place: China: Xizang | collected 2019
ATAGATATGATGTGCCAATGTGAGCAAGCACCCATGTCACGCTCCTGTCTATTCATAGCCTTACGGCTACCCTAAGAAAAAACAATAAAAACAGTTTGGGTGACGAGTAGACGAGTAGATTGCTTAACGTTGAATTATCGTGAATTATACGTAAATTTTAGATCACGGATAGACGACGATAACGAAAACATAAATGTCCATAAATTAATCATGAATTTACGGATAATTTGTGGTAATTCGCGTTAAAAGCTTTAAACGACATCGACGAGGAAAACAACAAAATTACGAACACGGATTGCTCGAATGAGCACGGATGATTTAAGACAAAAACATTGAAAACAGTTAGTTTACGAGTAAACGAGTAGACGAGGAGATTGTTAACGTTGAATTATCGTGAATAAAACATGAAGAAAAGAACGAAAATGATGGTGATAATAGAAAAGAAAATCGGCTGCGACAATATCGCATTGTCGCAGCCGGTTGTCAGAAATTAATTAATTGTCAACCGACGATAAGCAGGGGTGACGCTATATCGTGGCGTATGACAGTGATGTCGATGGATTATTCCTCGTTAGGGATAATGAGTTTGTATCCCTTGCCGTGGATATTGATGATTTCAATCTGTGGGTCGTCCTTGAGATGCTTGCGCAGTTTTGTGATGTAGACGTCCATAGAACGTGCGTTGAAATAGTTGTCGTCAATCCAGATGGTCTTCAGAGCGAAGTCGCGCTGCAGGATTTCGTTAGCGTGGCTGCAGAGCAGTGCAAGCAGTTCGTTCTCCTTTGTAGTGAGCTTTGTCTGCTTCTCGCCGATGGTGAGGAGCTGCTTCTGTGTGTCGAAGGTGAAATTGCCGACTCTGTAAACAGAGCTCTCCTTGTTCTTCTTGCCGCGCACACGGCGGAGGATAGCCTCTACACGGAACACGAGTTCTTCCATTGAGAATGGTTTTGTGATATAGTCGTCAGCACCAATCTTGAATCCTTCGAGAATGTCTTCCTTCAGCTGCTTTGCTGTGAGGAAGATGATAGGCACGTCAGCGTTAGCCTGTCTGATTTCCTGAGCGAGTGTGAATCCGTCTTTCTTTGGCATCATAACATCGAGGATGCAGATGTCATACTTCTGTTTCATGAATGCACGATAGCCAGCCTCGCCGTCAGGGAAGAGTTCTGCACTGAAGCCTTTAGCCTGAAGATACTCACGGAGCAGCATGCCGAGGTTCTCATCGTCCTCGCATAGCATAATTTTGATGTTCTCGTCCATAGTTTATAATTTTAGAGGTTTATATTGTTGTTTATCTTTTGTTCTGTCTGAGAGCGTTGCTCTTCAGACTTTTAGGAGTGTCTGGTTTGGGGGTGTTGGTTCGTATTGTGTGTGTCATGCATCGACAGCAGGTAGCTGTATGGTGAATGTGGTGCCTTCGCCAGGAGTAGAGTCAATAGTGATTTTTCCTTTGTGTGACTCAATGATGTTCTTGACGTATGCCAGTCCGAGGCCGAATCCTTTAACATCATGGCGGTTGCCTGTGTGTACGCGGTAGAACTTGTCGAAGATTTTGCGCTGTGCCTCTTTCTTTATTCCGATGCCGGTGTCGCGTACGGAGAGCATCACGTTGCCGCCTTCGTTCCATGTTCGCAGGTATACATTGAGCGGAGCGTCTGTCTTGCAATACTTGACGGCATTGTCCATGAGATTGAATATCGCGTTGGTGAAGTGTATCTCGTCTACACAAATTGTAGAGTTGACTGCTTCTATCTCGGTGTATATCTTGCCTCCGGTGTGTTCAACACGCAGCTTGAATGACTGCTCTGCGTTTTCTACCAGTTCGTTTATGTCGATATTCTTCTCCTTAAATATTGCTTTCTTGCGGTCGAACATTGACATCTGCAGCACTTTCTCTACGAGGAATCGCAGTCGTTTTGACTCGTCGTTGATTACTCCTCCGAGGTGTTTCATCATCTTGTCAGACTTCGATACGGTGTCGTCGTTGAGCATCTGGGCTGCAAGCGAAATGCTTGAGATAGGTGTCTTCAGCTCGTGGGTCATGTTGTTTATGAAGTCATTCTTTATCTCTGTCAGCCTCTTCTGCCTGAAGATGAGGTAGATGGTGAAGATGAAAGTCATGAGCAGGACGACGGTGAATATCACTGACGGAATCATGAAGCGTACGGCAGAGAATATATAATTGCTCATGTCGGGGAAGTGTACATGTACGATGCCGGTCTTTTGTAGCGGGTCGTTGCGGAAGAGCACTTGTGAGTAGCTGTATTCGTCACCATCGTCGGTGTAGTCAGGACATCTGTATACCTCGCGGCCTTCCTGTGTGGTTACGCTGAAGTGATAGGGTATGTTTATGCCGTTGTTCATCAGCTCAGCCTTTATGTCCTGATCGAGGAGTTTGAAATTGATGCGCTCTTTCAGTGGTTTGCTTGAAGCGGAGTAGAGTAGTGCATAGACAACCTCATCGAGCAGAGCACGCTGGTATACGTATCTGTTACGTACAATTTCGTGCAGTGATGTTGAAGGCTTTTTTACCTGGTTGCGGTCATTGCGCAGTATCATGGCCTTAGGCATCTGCGACGGTTTCATCGTTATGGTCTTCAGCTCGAACGAAGAATATATTGTTCCGTCTTTGCCTGTTACGGCATATTGAGTCGAATGCTGTATCGTGCCTTTGTTGAGCCCCTGCATTGTTGCGATGGAGTCTTTTCTGAATGCTCTGCGTTCAGCTTCGTTGACATCCTTTTCGAGATATCGCAGTGTCTCGTTCAGTTCAAGATTGCGTGATGCCTGATAGAGAGCGCGGTTGACAGATTCGTCAAACTGCTCGCGCTTCATATTTATCATCTCCTGCGCATACTTCAACTGGAGGAAGAGCAGGCCGAGAAACGAGCCGCCCATCAGCAGTGCTATGATCCAAATAGTTGATTTCTTCATACTCTTTGATTATCTGTCTGCAAAGTTATCAAATTTTATATAAGTCGCAAGAATATAGTTAAATAATTTCTTCTTAATTTCGTTATATTAACAGAAAAAACGCTATATAATTAAATATAATAAATTATAATGCTTTCAGATTGCATATATTAATCTTCTTGATAACAATATGTGGCATAATGGAAATAATGGGATGCATGCTATGCGGATGGGGTGGAGAATTCTGCTGGCTGCTGTTAGCCTGATCGTTTCTTGTTGTGGCGGGGAGTGATATTAGTATTTGAAACGACTAAAGTATATGATGTTGTGTGCTTATATATATAATAAGGTGTAGTGGGGGACAGGTTTCTGTTAATGGTCAGCTGCTGTATGCGCTCCGTGTAGTTGGTATGGGATATTATGGGTTTAGAAGATTTAAAACGAAAAAAGGTGCTGCAGAAACAAAATCTGTAGCACCTTATTCTATATTGTTGTATATGTTTATTGCTTATGCCATGCTGTAGACGATGTCCATTATGCTTTTGCCTAAAGCGTCAGCCTCGTCCATGGTGTGCGCCTCGCTATATATGCGGATGATTGGTTCGGTATTTGATTTGCGCAGATGCACCCATTTGTCTGCGAAGTCAATCTTCACGCCGTCAATATCGTTTACCTGCACATCGTCCATTGCAGAATACTTCTCTTTCACTTGAGCGAGTATAGCGTCGACATCTGTTTCTGGTGTCAGGTCGATGCGGTTCTTTGCGATGTGATATTCCGGATATGTTGCACGGAGTTCTGACACCTTGCAGTCTTTCTTTGCCAGCAGTGAGAGGAACAATCCTATGCCTGCGAGGGCGTCGCGTCCGTAATGGCTGTCAGGGTAAATCACTCCGCCATTGCCTTCGCCACCGATTACTGCGCCGGTTTCCTTCATCTTTGTCGTAACATTTACCTCGCCTACGGCAGCTGCAGTGTATGTGCCGCCATATCGCTCTGTCACATCACGCAGTGCACGGGTTGACGAGAGGTTTGATACGGTGTTAAGTGGCGGGTGGTTTTCTGATTCAGACATTTCGCTAAGGATATAGTCGGCTACTGCTACGAGCGTATATTCTTCGCCGAACATCTTGCCTTCTTCTGTAATGAATGCCAGGCGGTCAACGTCAGGATCGACAACGATGCCGAGATTGTATCTGCCTGTCTTCATCTCAGACATTATGCCCTGCAGGTTCTTCTCGAGCGGTTCTGGGTTATGCTCAAAGTCGCCGTTTGGCTCCTTATTGAGTATTGTGTAGCCTACACCGAGACGGTCAAGCAGTTTCGGGAGAATGATAGAGCCAACAGAATTTATTGCATCGACACATACGGTGAAACGCTTTTCGTGAATCTTGTCTGCATCTACCAGTTTCAGGTTTAAGATGCTCTCAACGTGTCTGTTGTCGAAATTCTCCTCAGTGTATTTGCCGAGGTGTTCTACGTCTGCATATACGAAAGCTTCTTCTTCAGCAATCTTCAGCACTTCTCCACCGTCAGCGGCTGTGAGAAACTCTCCGTGTCTGTTGAGGAGTTTCAGTGCGTTCCAGTGGCGAGGGTTGTGTGATGCGGTGATAATGATGCCTCCGTCTGCACCTGCCATTGTTACGGCGAGTTCGGTTGTTGGAGTTGAGGCTAATCCGATGTTAATGACATCGTATCCCATTCCCATTAAAGTTCCGCAGACAATGTTGTTGACCATTTCGCCTGAGATTCTGGCGTCTCTGCCCACAACTATTCGGTTAGATGGTGTGTAGCCATCTTCCTCGTTAGTCTGTTTTCTGATGAATGTGGCGTATGCTGTTGTGAATTTGACGATGTCAAGCGGGTTGAGTGTGTCGCCAGTAGCACCGCCTATAGTGCCACGTATTCCTGATATAGATTTTATGAGTGACATGATGTGTGTGAGTTTTATTGTCCCCTTTGGTATGTTATTTCATAATAGCAGGGGTATGTATTGGCTGATGCGTAGCTGTGTCCCTGTGCAGACGGTACAATGACTCTGACCTTGGCAATCTCCTCGTCAGGTTTTGACTGTCTGCCGAGTTTTATATATCGCAAAGGTATAAGCCAGCCGCCAGGCACAGATGTGCTTTGATATGCTGCTGCCATAATGCTTGACTTGTCGTCAAACATTCCAGTGAATGTGCCGTACATGTTTGTTACGGTCATCTTATCAGGGATGTGCTGGAAGTAGATGTTATTATTTGACAATTGCAATGAGTCTGTGAGAATGTTGTATTCGTCGAAACGGCATAATACAGTTGCTGTCTGACCAGACTCAAGCTTCTCGCCGCATCCTTCGCGGACAATCTGCATATATACACCAGATTGCTCAAATAGTACGAATTCGTTGCTTGCTGTGTCTGTTTTGCAGCCAGCATTCTCGAAGTCAATTTCAGATATTACGTGTATTGGCTTGGCGAACAGCTTCGATGCAATTGTTGTTGTATCGCCAGATATGAATTTTGCTATTGCAGCGTTTTCTTTATCTCTTTTCTCTGCAAACGTCTCTATGTCATTACAGCTTGTCAGTATTGCTGTTGTTATAGCGAGACAGGCAAATAATATAAATTTCTTCATTATAATGTTTTGTAATTAGCTAATTTGTCTGCAAAATTACTAATAATTTGTGAGTTATGATATTTGCGGGCTAATAGTGTTTTGCGATTTATGATTTATTAGTATTTAAATTCTTTTATTGCACGTTTTACTGCTTCTTCTGCTTCTGCGAGTGAGCAGAAGAGTCTTCCGCCTGAAGCGTTCAGGTGTCCGCCGCCATTGAAGTATTTCTCAGCCATCTTGTTACATGGGAAATTGTCGACAGAACGCAGGCTAACCCATACAAGATTAGGCTTTTCTGTATCTTCGCGCAGCGAGATTGATAGTTTCATGCCACGTATTTGCAGTGGCATGTTTACTAATCCTTCAGCGTCGCCTTTTATGAAGCTGTATTTCTTCATGTCGCTACGTGAGATGGTGAAATATGAGGCGTGGCCGTCGTCTGACACCTGGAAGTTCTGCAGGACATGGCCCCATAGTCGCATTCTGTTTTGCGAAAATACCCAGTAAACGTTACGGTATATTTTGTCTTTGTTAATGCCTTTTTCTAACAGGCGTGCTATGTTAGAATATGTTTTCGGAGTATTGCTGTTGTAGGAGAATGCACCTGTGTCTGTCATCATGCCGCAATAGATGCATGTGGCAGTGTGCTTGTCCATGCTTTCGTATCCGCCTAATGCCTCAATAAGTTCGAATACGATTTCTGACGTAGAACTCATCTGTGGCAATGATATTGTTAGCGCGGCATCAATGTCAGGATTAAGGTGATGGTCTATAAGCACCTTCTTCGCCTTAGAGGCAGAGAGGGCGCTCTCCATGTTTTCTCCGACACGGTTTAAGGTATTGAAGTCAAGGCAGAAAATCAAATCGCTGATCTTTAGCAGCAGTTCTGCTTTGTCTGCGTGTTTGTCGAATCTTGTGATTTCTTGCGTGCCAGGAAGCCACATCAAGAAGTCGGGATAGGCATCAGGGATAATGATGTTGACATCTTTGCCCTGAGATTGCAAATATCTCGACAGCGCCAGAGACGATCCGAGTGCATCACCATCGGGACTTCTGTGGCAAGTTATAATAATGTTTTGAGCTCCGTCAATTATTTGGCGGAGCTCATTTATCTGTGTGCTGTTGATTTCGTTCATTTATTTAGAAGGAAATTATTGTGAATCTTTTCCCTGTATTTGAGTGCATTCCCGCTATGTGAAATGGTTGACACTGCTATGTATCTGCAATAGCGAGATAGCTGGCTTGCAGCTTCCAGAATGTCTTATTCCGTTAGAAAAGTTTCTCTGGGTATGTGCCGTCTTCAACAAGAGCCTGTATGCGTGCTACTGTTTCAGGGCGGTCTTCAGCATATGTCACACCAAACCATTTGCTTGTGGTGTCAAGCACGCGGCATGTAGCTGTTCCTTCTGTAATGAGCTTGTTCACCATCAGAGGAATGAAGAACTCAGACTTGAGGTTGCTGATATTCTCTGGAGCAGAAAGGAACTCTTTGAAATACTCTTCGCTATATTCGAAATAGTCAGGTGTGAATCCCCACATATTCATAGAAACAGGTGTGTTGTCGTCGATATTTATCCATGCTCCATCTTCCTTGTTGTCCTCGCGATATGCTACAGAACCGTCTACACGTGCTATCTTTGTGCATTCAACGCATGTTGTAAGACATCCATTTTCGTCTTTAGAGCATATGCCTCTTGATACTGTTCCGTTCTCAGAGAGCGTATTTGCTACACGGAATCCTACCATGGCATATTGGCCACGAGCACCTTCTGGAAGGTCAGAAAGGAATTTGCCAATCACTCTGAAGGCGTCACGGTTATAGAAGTCGTCGCAGTTGATTACGCAGAATGGCTCTTTGATGACATCCTTGCCCATCAGCACTGCATGGTTTGTGCCCCATGGCTTCTGACGTCCTTCAGGACATGTGAAACCTTCAGGCAGCGAGTCGATAGACTGAAAGCATAGTTCACATTGTACTTTGCCTTCGTATTTAGATAGAATTTGAGTTCTGAACTGCTCTTCGAAATCTTTTCTTATGACCCATACGATTTTTCCGAATCCGGCTTCGATAGCGTCATATATGCTGTAGTCCATTATTGTTTCACCGTTTGGGCCAAGGCCGTCAAGCTGCTTAAGTCCGCCATATCGGCTTCCCATGCCTGCAGCAAGTAAGAATAGTGTTGGTTTCATGTGCTTATTATTTTAGTCTATAAAACTGTTACGAATGCAAAGTTAGTAAAAATATTTTGTAAAAGATAGCTTTTGGCTATTTTTTATGATGTTTTTATGTCATTCTCCATGTGAGGATTAATTTCTTTAAATGCATCAATCGTTATATGCTCTGGCACTGATGACATTTCATAAGAAATGTACCAGGCTATAGAGAATATGGCTGTGGCATACGTGCATCAGTAGAATTTTATTTCGGAAATCACCTGTGCGCCAATTGCATGGTTCAACTTGTCCTTCAGCTCTGTCCGTATCATATTCATATCTGCACGTAATGCTGGATTGGTGATCTTTACCATAAGGGTCTGATTCTTAATGAACTTCTCTCCTGTATATCGTGCGATGGTGGCTCCGACTGTTGTATCCCATGCTGCAAGCAGACGCCTTTGCAGCAATGGGGTTTCAAGTCCTTGGCTACGCAGGATTTCCAGTACGATGTCGTTTGCAAGTTTTTCTTTTCTTCTTTGCATATTTGAGTTGTGTATAGCGGACTTTTTGTTTAGTCGGTTATCTCGCCATCGTTGACGTGGAATATTTTGTAGTCAAGTGAGGTGTGCTTAAGAATCTCATCAAGATGGTCTCTATTGGTGTCGGTAATGAATATCTGGCCATACTTCTCGCTTGATACAAGTTTCACGATTTGCTCAACACGCTGTGAGTCAAGCTTGTCGAAAATGTCGTCAAGCAGCAGTAGCGGTGTTGTTCTGCTGGCAGTTTGCTTCAGAAATTCAAACTGTGCCAGTTTTAATGCTATTGCTACGGTTTTATTCTGTCCTTGGCTTCCTTCCCGTCTTAAAGGATATCCGTTGATTGTCATCTCTATATCGTCACGATGAATGCCATGGAGTGAATAACCGACAGCTCTATCTTTGTGTCTGTCGCGTCTTATTACGTCAAGCAGGTCGCCGCGCTGGCAGTGCGATATGTAATTTATCTTGATAGTTTCATGGCACTGGGCAATGTCGTTGTATATGCTTTCGAACTTTGGTGTTATCTGCTCTATGAAAGCATTTCGCATCTTGTAGACATTTTCACCATGTGCCGCCATTTCTTCCTCCCACAGTTCAAGCAGCATCAGGTCTGGCTCCTCTTCCATTTTTAGCAGAGTGTTTCTCTGCTGCAGTGCAGTATTGTAGCTGATGAGTTCGGCGATGTATTCAGGTTGGCATTGTGATATTACGATGTCAAGAAGCTTGCGTCTGCTCTCGCTTCCATCCTCTATAATCCTGGTATCAGCAGGCGATATTAATATAAGAGGTATAAGCCCTATGTGTTGAGAAAACCTTTTGTATTCTTTTTTGTTTCTTTTGAAGTGTTTCTTTGTGCCGCGTTTCATTCCGCAATATATCACCTCTTCGTTTCCGTTTTCATCTTCATATGTGCCCTCTACGACATAGAAGTCGTTGTCGTGCCTTATTATTTGGGAGTCGGTTGTTGATGTGTGACTTTTGCAGAAAGAAAGGAAATAGACAGTGCCAAGTATGTTTGTCTTTCCCATTCCGTTGCTTCCTATGAGGCAATTGATTTTCGGCGACAGGGTCAGTGTCGCTTCTTTTATGTTCTTATAATTGATTATTGAGAGTGTTTTGAGTATCATTTTTTGTTAATTTGACGCAAAGTTAAGGTTTTTCATTGTATTAAACGAAAAAAAACGAAGATAAATTTCAATATCTGAGATAAATTGTGTAATTTTGCCACGCAATTGTGCGCATACGTATCAGATTGCTTTAGATAATTCACTTACTACGAAAATAAAAAACATAAAAATAATGGCAACAAACAAAAATCAGCAAACTCCAGCACAGGAGACAGCCTCTAAGACAGAGGCATTTGTACTTAAGTACAAGAAGATTATCAGTTATTCAGTGGTAGCAGTCCTCGTTGTAGTGGCAGGTGCTATCCTTCTGAGCAATTTCTATTTCAAACCACGTGAGGTTGAAGCAAGCACAGCAATCGCTAAGGGTCAGGAACTCTTTGCACAGGAACAGTTCGAGAAAGCTCTGAACGGTGATGGCGCTGGTTATGTTGGCTTCTTGAAGGTTATTGACCAGTATGGCTGTACAGATGCAGCTAACCTTGCTAAGCTTTATGCAGGTCTTTGCTATGCACATCTTGGTAAGTGGAACGAAGCAGCAACTCAGCTTGATAGCTATTCTACATCTGACGATGCTATGGTTTCTCCTGCAGCTATGGGTGCTCTCGGTAATGTGTATGTAAATCTTAAGAAGTATGATGAGGCAGTGAAGACTCTCAAGAAGGCAGCAGATATGGCAGACTCAAAGGCTGTTTCTGGTCGCAATCTTTCTCTCGCTCCTCAGTATCTGCTTCAGGCAGCAGAGATTCTTGAAAATCAGGGCAAGGCTTCAGAAGCTCTTGAAATATATCAGAATATCAAGGAGAACTATGTTAATTCGCCAGTAAATCGCGATATTGACAAGTATATTGAGCGTGTAACAAAATAATGGCAACACGTAATTTCTCTGACTACGACCGGTCGAAGGTGCCTAATGCCGAAAACATGTGTTTCGGCATCGTAGTGTCTGAGCGTAATTCTGAAATAACGTCGGCATTGCTTGAGGGTGCTGTAAAGACATTGGAAAGTTATGATGCGCTACCAGAGAATATACATGTGAAGCGTGTGCCTGGCACATTCGAACTTGTATATGGTGCTCACCAGATGACTCTCAATGATGGATATGACGCAGTCATAGCACTCGGCGCAGTGATACGAGGTGAAACTCCTAATTTCGACTGTATTTGTAACGGGGTTTCAACGGGTTTTGCACAACTTAATGCAACAAGTGCTGTGCCAGTAATCTTTGGTGTGCTAACGACTAATACCTTTGAACAAGCTGTGGAACGCTCTGGCGGACGGTTAGGTAACAAAGGCGAAGAGTGTGCTGTTGCAGCTATAAAGATGGCGAAATTCTGATATTCTATAAAGCAGAATGAATATGATACTGAAAGATATCATAACAAAATATACATTTGATATTATCTTTGCAGAACTGTCAGAGATGATACCTGTATTGAATCGTAAGCGTTCTTCTATGAAGGATGCTTACGATTTTCTTTTGTCACAAGCTCCTGTCAGTTCTAAGAAAAGAATCGTCTACCAACTCATTGATGCAATGGAAAGCGACGACTGTTATGTCGGTGCGGAGGATAGATGTTTCGAGGCGCAGTGGAATGTTATATTGGGCAAAGAGGTTGTTGTGGATGATGATGTTGAAATATCGTCTCTTGAAATAGCCTGCAATGCTTTCTTATGCATATTGTTGATAGGATTCCCTCCGCGTAGATTTGCAGAACTGCATGAAGAACTTTTAGGAATGATGGAATAAAACAACGCACGTACGTAATTTATTTATGAATAGACTATCTTTATACATAATCGTATTGTCGCTGCTGACACTATCATCTTGCAAGAAAAAAGAAGAGCAGAAAGATATAATAGTGCCAGCTCCTGTAGAAGAAGTAGTGTCGGGACCACAGAAAATGTCAGAAACTCGTCAGCGCCATGAGGTAGAATGGCAGGGTGGCAAGTATGTTATTACTATCGTACGTAGTGCAGATGATAGTCTGCCACTTGTCAGTGATGAGTCGGGACAAGAGTATTATGATAATACAATTAATCTGGTTGTACAGCGAGAGGATAGCACTACCTTCTTTAAGCGTACGTTCAAGAAAGCTGATTTCGTAAGTTATGCTCAAGGTAGTGGTATGGAGAAAACTGGTGCATTGCTTGGTATTGTATATGACAAAATGGAGAATGGCCGCTTGGTATTTGCTACCAGCATTGGTTCTCCTGACTTCCGTAGCGATGAATTTGTGCCAATGATTATGACGCTTGACCGTAATGGAAATACTGCAGTGACACTTGATACGAAGCTTGATAGTGATACTGATGAAGGAGGAATTACCGGTGATGAGGAAGCGTAATGCGCATTGACATGTAAATAGTATAAAATTAAGCCGATAACGACAAATTAGGCAGCGACGGCAAAATAATCGTCGCTGCCTAATTTTGTTTTTGTGTGCAGTGAAATATGTAAAATAATTTGGTATACGCTTATTGCTCATTTTGTAGATGATTATGCTACATCATCAGAAATTTGGCGTATACGATAGCAATACAATATATAATATGCAACAGATTGACGAAATATTGTCATTTATAAGTGGTATGCTTTGGGGCTGGCCAATGATAATTCTGCTTTTAGGTACTCATATCTATCTTACTATTCGCCTTCGTTTTCCTCAACGTCACATTTTTAAGGCCATTCGACTTTCGGTTAGTAGAGATAAGAATTCTAAAGGTGACGTGTCACAATTTGCGGCATTGTCTACCGCTCTTGCTGCCACTATAGGAACGGGCAATATAGTCGGAGTAGGTACAGCCATAGCACTAGGCGGACCAGGAGCTGTGTTCTGGTGCTGGATAACCGGTGTGCTTGGCATTTCTACTAAGTATGGTGAGGCGTTACTTGCTGTAAAGTATCGAATTAAAGGTCAGGACGGAAGGATGCTCGGAGGTCCGATGTATGCGTTAGAGCATGGGCTTGCTTCAAAAAGTTCGGGCGTAATGCGTTATGTATGGAATGGTCTTGCTTTGGCCTTTGCTTTTTTTACTGCAGTTGCAACTTTTGGAATAGGATCTACGGTACAGGCAAATGCCATATCAACTATGAGCTATGAGACCCTTGGCGTCTCTCCTGTTGTGATAGGAGGCATTGTGACAATTCTTGCAGCAGCGGTGATTATGGGAGGAGTGAAGAGTATAGGCCGATGCTGCGAAATGCTTGTTCCGTTCATGGCGGCATTGTATATTGGTGGATGTGTTGTAATTCTTATATTAAATAGTGACTATTTGTTGCCTGCACTCAAACTTATTGTCACCTCAGCATTCGATCCTACGGCTGCAGGTGGAGGATTCGTTGGTTCGTCAATCATGCTTGCTGCCCGCTATGGTATAGCTCGCGGACTCTTCTCAAATGAGTCAGGCCTTGGCTCAGCCCCACTTGTTGCGGCGGCTGCACAAACGAAGAATCCTGTACGCCAGGCCCTTGTGTCGTCGTCGGGAACGTTCTGGGATACTGTTGTAATCTGTGCAATTACGGGCTTGGTGGTAGTTTCGTCTGTCCTTGCTTACCCTGATATCAATATGTCAGATGGAGGCGTACTTACCAAGATGGCGTTTTCGAAGATACCATATATAGGCGAACCGCTTCTTATGTTTGGGTCGCTGACTTTCGCTTTTTCAACTATCATAGGATGGAGTTATTATGGAGAGCGAGGCATGGAATATCTTGCAAACAAGGTGTTGCAGCGAAAGAAGAATGCTCAGACGAAAGCTGTGACAGAAGCTAAAGAGCAGAATAGCCGAAGTGTACGTGGTGTGCTCAATGCCTATCGTGTTGTGTTTCTTATAACCGTTTATCTTGGTGCTGTAGTGAGTCTTGATTTAGTATGGAACTTAGCTGATATATTTAATGCGCTTATGGCTATACCAAATCTTCTCTCTCTTCTATTCTTGTCGGGCGTTATTGTTTATGAGACTCGCAAATACCTGTGGGATGACAAGCTGGATAGTGAGTAGGATGAGTGGCAGTAATATTCAGCCCTGTGTGGCGTGATCTTGCATGATTGTGCTAATGATGTCCATAATGTAGTGCTTTGCATACATCTTGTTAGGGCTGCAACATAATAAGCAGAAGGCTGCGAATGAAACTTCATTCGCAGCCTTCTGTGTAATTGCTTTATTTAAGAGAAGGTTGAGAGCAAGGGCAAGTGATAAGGTTAGCAAGAAGTTGTGACTCTGCCGTTCTCGGATCTTCCTCTCTATCAAGTATAGTGCTGTTTTTGCACTAATGGTGTGTGATGAATATTTATCCCTCTTCCTTTATGATAATATCTTCTGTCGGAATATTATTCCATGAAAAGATAGGCTGCAGATCTTTTAGCGAAATTGGTTCTGGACGGTCTATTAGCTTTGCGTGGTAGGCAAGGAATCCAATGATTTCCTCAGCCTTGTGACTCTTTCTCAGATGCTCCATGTCTAAACTGCGGTCGCGTTTAGACAGTCGTTGCCCAGCCTCGTTACATAATAGCGGTATGTGTGTGAAGGCTGGTGCCTTGTAGTCCAGCAGCTCATATAGATACATCTGTTGCGGAACAGATAGCAGGAGGTCGCGTCCGCGGACAACTTCGGTTATTCTCATTAACGCATCGTCTGTAACAACAGCCAATTGGTATGCCCAAGCTTTATCTGCGCGCTGTAGGATAAAGTCTCCGCATTGTCGTGCAAGATTTATTGTTTGCATGCCGAATAGTCCGTCGCAGAAAGAAATGTCGCGGTCAGGCACAATAAGCCGTGTTGCCCCCTGTTTCCCGTCAGCGAGTCTTTTCTTTATGTTCTCTGGTCGGCATGTTCCTTTATACACTACACGTCCGTCGCTTTCATGAGGCGCTTGCGTTGCCATGATGTCCGCACGAGTACAGTAGCATGGATATGTAAGTTCTTGACTGTCAAGTTTTTTAAGTTCCTTTTCGTATATTTCGAATCGTTTGCTCTGCGTGTGCTGCTCATCCCAGTCGAACCCTAGCCATTTCAGGTCGTTAACAATCATTTCGGCATATTCTTCCTTAGACCGCTGCTGGTCGATGTCCTCAATGCGCAAGACAAATCCTCCGCCTTGCTTCCTGGCAGAAAGCCATGCTAAAAGAGCAGAGTATATATTTCCAAGATGCATGCGCCCAGTAGGCGATGGTGCGAATCGTCCTTTCATGTTTTATATAATGGGGAGTTATGATGAGGTTCAGTTATATGCTGTTTGCTTCATCTGCTGTCATCTTCCTGATTTTCCATCCAGTGATGGCTATTAGGATTGACATCAGCGGTGAAAGATAACAGAAAAATGCATAAGGCAGGTATGTCAGCGTGGCTACGCCAAGTACTGTTGATTGAGCCATTCCGCATGTGTTCCATGGTATCAGCACCGATGTTACTGTAGCGCTATCTTCTGTTGCTCTTGATAGAAGTCTTGGTTCGTATCCCTGCTTGATGTATTCATCTTTGAACATATTGGCAGACAGGATGATAGATATATACTGGTCGCCCGTCATGAGATTCATTGCTATGCCGTTTATTACGGTAGATGATACTAATCCAACCCTGGTTTTCATCAGGCGTCGGAATATGGCAGAGAGGAAGCTGCGCAACATTCCGCATGCCGTCATTGCTCCGCCGAATATCATGGCAGAGAGAATGAGCCATATGGTATTTAACATGCCAGCCATGCCTGAGGTTGAGACGAGATTGTTGAACATTGGAAGTCCGGTGTCAATAGATGTCGAAGAGGCAAGTGTAGCGACAATGCCTCTGAATGTGTCTGCTACGCTATAGCTGGTAGCGCCTTTGTCCAGTCCTGCCACCTGCAGCAGAATGTCATGTTGGCATATCACTGCCATTATTACCGCCATTATAGTCGATGAAAAAAGTACAATCAATGACGGCACCTTTTTGTATATTAGCATACCTGTTATAACAGGCACAAAGAGTAGCCATGGTGTTATATTGAATGTGTTTTCAAGCGTGTGAATATAGATGGCAGTATCAGTTGCAGAGTTATTGCCCATCCAAATGCCTGCCAGTGAGAATATTACGAGAGTGATGAACATGGTCGGTCCGGTTGTTATCATCATGTATCGTATATGTGTAAATAATGGAGTTCCGCTGACCGATGATGCGAGTATAGTTGTATCGCTAAGCGGTGACATTTTGTCACCAAAGTATGCTCCGGAGATTATAGCTCCAGCCGTCCATCCGTCTTCAAAACCGAGTGCACGCCCGATACCCAGCAGTGCCAGTCCGATTGTCGCTACAGTAGTCCATGATGATCCTGTCATGACTGATACGACGGCACATATAATACATGAGGATATAAGGAACACCGCAGGGTGAATAGCTTGTATGCCGTAGTATATCAGTGTCGGGACAATGCCGCTAATCATCCATGCACCAGAAAGCATGCCGATGCATAGCAGGATATAAATGGAGATAGTAGTGTTTCTTACTTTTTCTATTATCTGCTCTTCTATCTCGTGCCATTTTACATGACAGAAAGCCATGCCTAACACTACGCATATAGCCGTAGATGTGAGCAGAGCTACCTGCGATGGGCCGCTAAGGGCGTCACTGCCATATATAGACAGTGTGGCGGCAAGCATAAGAATCAGTGCTATGAGCGGTATGGCACTAATCCATACTGGCGGTGTATGAGTGTTGTTCGTCATTTTCCTTTAATGATAATTAAAAATAACAGTCATCAGGCTGGCACAGTTTCAGCCTTTTGCATATGTGCATAACTAATGTCTGTAAAATATCCGTTTATTATGCCATGCGATGAAATTCAGTGCAAAGTTAATGCTTTTTGTGCAAATAAATTGTAAAAAGCTGTGTGATATTTTGATATTCACCAGATAATACGTAATTTTGCTGAGTATTGTGCGCGTACACGTGCAAGAAATCAGAAAACAACAAATAAAAAACTAATAATAGAATCAACATGAAACAATTTCGTCTTGTAGACAATGTGCTTGGCTGGCTCACGTTTTTCGTTGCCGCCTTTGTATATTGTTCGACAATTGAACCGACAGCCTCATTCTGGGACTGCCCGGAATTTATCTCTACCGGAGCGAAACTTGAGGTAGGCCATCCGCCGGGAGCCCCATTCTTCATGCTTACGGCAAATATCTTCTCACAGTTTGCCAGCGACCCTTCGCAGGTAGCTATGATGGTCAATACCATGTCGGCACTCCTTTCTGCCACATGTATCCTGTTCCTTTTCTGGTCTATTACCCACCTTACACGCAGAATCTTCTTCAACGATGGCGAGGCGATGTCTCTGCCGAAGATGATAGCCATAGAGGCCAGTGGTCTTGTGGGTGCGTTGATTTATACGTTTTCTGATACATTCTGGTATTCTGCAGTAGAGGGCGAAGTGTATGCATACTCTTCTGCGTTTACAGCGGTTGTATTCTGGCTTATACTTAAATGGGAAGACCAGGCAGATCAGCCACATTCAGACAGATGGCTTGTGCTTATAGCGTATATGACAGGACTGTCAATAGGCGTGCATTTGCTTAATCTCCTCTGCATACCAGCCATTGTGCTTGTGTATTATTACAGAAAAAATCCTAAGGCAGACCTTAAAGGGTCGCTTATGGCACTTGCAGTGTCGTTTGTCATTGTGGCAGCCGTGCTTTACGGTGTC